>OBYP01000470.1_pt1 | contig 37083 bp, 38 predicted proteins | sample 1501461 | NCBI WGS metagenome assembly OBYP01 (sample SAMEA2580201, study PRJEB22360) | human gut metagenome | biome: human gut; feature: human-associated habitat; material: faeces | place: Denmark | collected 2008/2010 | reverse complement strand
CTTTTTTATATTGTAACCATTCGCAGAGTGTAATATAATACTCTGTGTAAATGAATAATTTACATAATATATATTCAAGGAAGAAATTTTGCGTTATGATAAGAAAAATGACAAAAGAACTGGAGGTGTCAAATTCTTATGCTACATTTTTGTAAAAAGAATAGTAAAGAACTTATAAAACAAGTGGCAAAATTACATGGCTGTTCCGTCGCAGAAATAAGAAAAGAAATGCAACTTGCCATTGAAGAAGCCCGAAATAATGATGACCCAAATAAACAAGCAGAATTTCAACGGCTTTTCGGGGATAAGACACCTACCCCAGAAGAATTTATTTGTAAAATAAGTAAAAATCTGAAATTTTAACAAAGGAGCGTGTGCAATGAAGCAATCAGAACAGCAGGAACAGGAATTTTTATCGGTCTGTTGTTCCCGTGACTATGAAATGCTGACAGGGGAAAAAACTATGACACAAAAGGACTATGTACGAATTACTTACCTTGTCAATGCGCTGGGCTATACTCAATATCTCCAACTTTTAATTGGACGGTATATGGATATGGCATTGATAGAGGAAGAACACGAAGAACGGGAACATGAAATCTATCTGGAATATCCAGAATATTATGAAGATGAGGGTATCTTTGAGGAAATGGAACAATGGATTGATGATTTTATAAAAACAGTTCCCAAAGAAAAAAGAGCATATTATGTTCAGCTTATAGAGGATAATTCGGAAATTTAACAGTGCGGAAAGTTGCTATATTTATAGGTTTATGGTGTGGCAACTTTTTTCAGTTTGGCGGTATAAAAAGATTGAAAGTAGTATTTATTTCCAGTATAATGTTTTTTGTATAGAAGTAAGGATTGAATTTTTTGAAAGAAAGGGTTGACAGTCATGTTCACACATTGTTACGCTTGCGACAGACAGACAGACAGACAGACAGACAGACAGACAGACAGACAGACAGACAGACAAGTAAATTCTGCCCTTTTTTCAGTTCTATCAATAATAAACAAAACGCACAGATTACCCAGCTATAAGGGGGGGAGTTTGTGCGTTTTTCTATGCAAAGAATTTATGAAAAATAAGGAGTGAACAAACTATGAAGAAAAAACAAGTCCTTGCAGTAAGTTCCGCATTGATGATTGGAACAACAACTGCACTTACAGGGCTTCCTACTCCTGTCATGGCACAGGAAAACACAGAAGTTGTGCAGGAAGCCATTGTAGAAGCAAACAAGACAGAGCAAGTTCCTGTGGAACAGAAAACAGAAAACGCAGAAGTACAAGAGAATATAACAGACAAGGAACAGGAAAAAACTGCTGAAAATGCAGAAACTTTAAAAGAAGATTTAACAGAAGAAAGTACAAAACAGGAAACACCTGCAACACCAGAAAAAGAAGTGGTTACCGAAGATAAGAGCGTTGAAGCAAGCAAAAATACAGAAGTAAAAGCTGGAAGCATTGCTATTGATGAAGCACATTTTCCAGACAAAGTATTTAGAGAACAAATCATTGCAGAATTTGATAAAGACGGCGATAGTGTGTTATCTGTTGATGAAATATCAAAAGCCCAATTCTTAAACTTGCATGATATGAAAACGATATCTTCATTAGAGGGTATTCAATATCTAACAAATTTGCAGTCTTTAGATGTTACTACGACTTCTGTTTCAGACTTAAGTCCGGTTAAAAACTCATCTTTAAAAAGATTAGATTGTAGTTCTTCAAAAGTAAGAAGCGTTGATTTAACACGTTATCCGAATTTGGAAGCTTTCGTTTGCGAGAATACATCAATTAACAGTCTTGATGTATCTAAGAATGAAAAATTGAATACGTTATTTGCAGATAGTACCTCTATTTCCAATTTAGATGTAACAAACAATCCTAACTTAGAACAACTATCTTGTAGCAATACAGGATTAATGGAACTTGATGTCACACATAATCCGCAATTAGTCACTTTAAATATAGGAGATACAAAAGTAAAAACACTTGATATAAGTAAGAACCCTAATTTGAAACAACTATCATGTTATATGACAAATATAGCTGAATTAGATGTAACAAAAAACACAAAACTGACACGCCTTTTTTGTCATGATACAACTATTAAAAAATTAGATTTAAGCAATAATTTAGAACTTGAAATGCTACGTTGCGGTGGAATTTTTGAACAAGGGATAAGAGGTCTTGATATAAGTAAAAACACAAAAATTAAAAAATTAATTTGCGATGATTTATACTGGTTAAATGTCGGAGAGAATAAAGTTCTTGAAAATAATCATGCTTTTGTAGGCGACGGTTATATTGATATTAAAGGGAATAAAATCGACTTAAAAAAAGATGTTGAACAAGGAATAGATATTTCAAAAGTAAAAGTTACTGCAAATGGAACTTTAGATAAAGATACAGGAATTATAACGGTAGATGATGTAAAAAAACCAGTTACTTATGAGTATGATTGCGGTACTTATAAAGACGGAAACGTTGTTTTAAAAGTAGAATTATCGTTAAACTCACAAGGAGAAGATAATACAGCACCAACTATTTCTGCAAATGATGTTACATTAAATGTAGGCGATACTTTCGACCCATTAAAAGATGTAACTGCGACGGATAAAGAGGACGGAACGATTACATTAACAAAAGACAATATCATTGCAAATGATGTAGATACTTCTAAGGCTGGTACTTACCATATAACCTATAAAGTAACAGATAAAAACGGTGCTTCTACTGAAAAGACGATTACTGTAACTGTGAAACAAAATACAGACAACCTTAACTCTGCTCCAACCATTTCTGCTAACGATATTACATTGAATGTAGGCGATACTTTCGACCCATTAAAAGATGTAACTGCAACAGATAAAGAGGACGGAACTATTACTTTAACAAAAGATAATATCGTTGCAAATAATGTAGATACTTCTAAGGCTGGTACTTACCATGTAACTTTCCGTGTAGTAGATAAAAATGGTGCAATTACTGAAAAAACAATTACAGTTACCGTAAAAGAAAAAGCAACAAATAAACCTGTAAGCCCACAACAGCCACAGAAACCGAGCAAGCCAACTACTCCAACAAAACCTAGCGGACAAAAGAACCCTGTAAAAACAGGTGATATGACAAATGTAGGGTTGTTCGCTTCTATGTTTGCTGGTTCAACTGGTACATTAGCTGTTTTATTCGGTAAAAAACGTAAAAGAAATAAAAAGGACTAAATAACAAACTGGGAAAGGTGCTTCTTTTTGAAGTGCCTTTCTGTTTTATAGAAAACTATGTAAAAATCTCACTATTGATACTGGCAATTAAAAAATTATTTAGTACAGCAGTATTTTTATATACCTGCTATCTTCAAAGCTCGTGCAGACGCTATGTTTTGTGCGGGCTTTTTTCATATCCTAAAATTTTTTTAATTATTTTTCTTCATTCTTGCAACAAATCACACCTCGCTGTCCTTATATGGTGCGAAAAGAGGGATACACACTTTTTCACTCATAAAGGAAAGGAGGTGCGAGTATATGAAACCATCTGACTTTCAGAAAACGGTACAATGCCGTTTTGAATGTTGTTTGAAAAAGATTGTTCGTAGTGTTGTAAAAGACTATTATAAACAATTAAAACGACAAAAGAACAAAGAAATATTTTTCTGTGAACTTCCAGATATTATGGTGGATAATCTGCCTGTTTGGGACAATTACGACACAGATTACACACTTTTCAATGTATGCTGTACGGATATTCGTGTTCTTGATGATGAACTGGCAGAAGCATTGAAAAAGCTTTCTGAACAAAGCAGAGAAAATTTGCTGATGTATTATTTCTTGGAAATGAGTGACAAAGAAATTGCGGATTTATTGCATATTGACCGCTCCACTTCATTTCGTATAAGAAAAAAGTCACTTGAAGAAATCAGAAAAATGTTAAAGGAGATGAAAACTGATGAGTAGTAAACACCCGTCTTATTATCTCATTTCTTCGGCAATGGACGGTAACGAAACTTCGATTGAGAAGTTATTGCAGTTTTATGACCCGTACATATCAAAATGTTGTCTGCGTCCGCTCTATGATGAATATGGAAACGTACATATTGTTGTAGATATGGAATTAAAAGGACGTATCAGAGAAGCACTTATGAAAATGATATACGATTTTGATATAGCCTTAGAGATAAAAGAAGAATAACAACGGCAAAATAAGCAGAGCATGATTTGTTTCAATCCCCCTCTTTTCTGCTCTACTACTTGCCTTTCACATGAAAGCAACACGCTTTCGCCACAGCTCTTTGATAAGTGAATAAAGCAGACAGATACGTTTGTGAGATAGTGAGCCACGGAAACTGTACGCCACGACCTTTTCAAAAGAAAGCGAGCGACCCACATAGTGATCCGAGAGCGACTGTTGGAAAAGTCGTTTTGCCACGACCTATCCTCACAGAATAATGATACGTCCGCATGGTGCGGTTCTGCCCACAAGAATGGGAATAGTTGAGATACTAACGGAGCTTTCCAAAGCCGTCTGTCTGCTTCTGTAACATTGTGAAAAATACGCATATTGGATAAGCCTATGTGCGTATGTTGAGAATAGATAGCTGACTAAGGGGGCTGATAACTTGGCTAAAAAAGAACCTGCACAATATATCGTAGAACGGGAATTTTTAGGTAAATTTTCCGTAGAGGAATTGCTTGTCCGTATCGTGAAATCTCATGTAAAAAAAGGACTATCAAGAGGGTAAAACCCTTGAAAACAATGGAAAGAAGCCGTACTTTATGGTATAATATTATCATAGGTACGGCAGTTGAATAGGTGGAAAAATGATTTATCAAAAAGGTTCAAACTTATTTAACGTGGCTATTTATATCAGATTATCACGAGAGGACGGAGATAAGGAAGAAAGCGATAGTGTAGGAAATCAGAGAAAACTTTTAACAGAATATGTGAACAAGCATGATGACTTTATCTTATATGATGTTTATATTGATGACGGTTTTACGGGAACGAATTTTAATAGACCAGACTTCCATAGAATGATTGCTGACATTGAAGATAACAAGGTAAATTGTGTTGTTGTAAAAGACCTTTCCCGTTTCGGACGAGATTACATTGATACGGGGCGATATTTGGAAAGAATATTTCCAGAGCTTAATGTTCGTTTTATTTCTGTAACAGATAATATTGATAGTATGAAGCAGGCATACGATATGTTACTTCCTATTAAAAATATATTCAACGAACAGTATGCCAGAGATATTTCTAATAAAGTTCAAGCGACTGTAAAATCAAAGCAGAAAGCAGGAGAATTTATCGGAGCTTTTACAAGCTATGGTTATAAGAAATCTCCTGCAAATAAAAATAAACTTGTGATTGATGAATATGCGTCCGAAGTTGTAAAAAGAGTATTTACTATGTATGCACAAGGAATAGGGAAACAAAGCATTGCAAAAATACTAAATGCAGAGGGTATCCTTTGTCCTTCGGAATATAAAAAGCTCAATGGAGAAAATTACAAAAATTGTAATCGGTTAGAAAAAACTTCTTATTGGACTTATTCTACAATTAAAGTGATGTTGCAAAATGAGATTTATATTGGAAACATGGTACAAGGAAAGAAACATCAACGTATGAGAAGCAAACAGCGTCTAGTTGAGAAAGAAAACTGGATAAGGGTTGAAAATACACATGAACCGATTATAGACCGTCAACTGTGGGATAAGGTACAAAAACTGCTGACAAAAAAGCATAGGGATATTGATTTAGAAACAAATAAAAGTATCTTTGCAGGTTTTATTAAGTGTGGCGATTGTGGTCGGGCAATGATGAAAAATTTCTGGCGACGTGCTGACGGAAGTAAGTCCTATTCATTCTATTGTGGAACTTACAAAAGAAGCGGAAAAGATTATTGCACTCCGCACACGCTCCCGTTTCAAGTATTGAATGATATTGTGCTGGGAGATTTAAAGCAGATTATCCGCAATGTAGAGAACTTGCAGGAACTTGTAAAATCACAATCTTTCACAGCAACAAAAATCAGAAAATCAACAGACATAGAACTGATAAAGTTAAAAGCAGAGCTGGAAAGAGTGAAGAAGTTGAAAAAGTCAATTTATGAAGATTACAAAGACGAACTGATTTCTAAAGAAGAATTTCTTTCTTATCGAGAGGACTATCAACAAAAAGAAACGCTTTACTCCAAACAGATTGAAACGCTGGAAGAAAAGAAAAAGGAAAGTGTAACAGAAGATGTTTTTGAAACACCGTGGTTAAGGCGGTTGTTGGAACTGAAAGACATTGAAGAATTAGACAGAGATATTATTGTGGAAATGATAGACCAGATAACAGTTTATGAAAACCGCAAACTTAAAATCTCATACAACTTCGGAAATGAACTGGAACATTTATTTTCAAGCGTTTACTGTGAGGACTTGGAGAAAAAGGCTATCTAATCTCAATACATTTCTAACTCCCCATATATACTGGGGAATACATATCACAATTTGCGTAAACTACAACCAGCACACGGCGGACGTGATCCCGGTGCAGTCTATCAGGGACGGCAGGAAAAGGATGATACGCTTCGCCTGACGCTGGCAATCGGGGAAATTTTACAAAATAACGGGATTGATGTAGAATATACGAGAACGACGGACATCTACGAATCACCGCTTCAAAAAGCGCAGGAAGCAAATGCCGCGGGAGTGGATTTTTTCGTATCGATTCACCGTAATTCGTTTCCGACTGACAATGTTGTGTCAGGAGTGGAATCTTTGGTGTATGATTTGTCGGGAATCAAATATGAAATGGCAAAAAACATCAATGCACAGTTAGAGACGGTCGGGTTTGTGAATCTTGGTGTGAAGGCGAGACCGAATCTTATCGTGCTTCGGAGGACAAAGATGCCGGCAGTGTTGGTGGAAGTGGGATTTATCAACTCGGATGTGGACAATGAATTGTTTGACAGCCATTTTTATGATATTGCACAGGCAATCGCAGAGGGGATTTTAGATACGCTGGAGGTTGAAAATGCACCGAGTACAAATAGATATAAAGTACAGACAGGGGCGTTTCGGAATGAGGTGTATGCGAACAACCTGAAAAATGAACTGACAGAGATGGATTTCCCGGCACGTGTGGAACAGTCTAACGGCTTCTTCCGTGTGATGGTCGGAAATTATGGGACACTGGACGAGGCGACTGCGATGGAGCAAAGATTAAAAAGAGCTGGATATCAGACGGTTATCGTGACATAATAGAGATACACAAGAACAATATGGAGGTATATATGGGAGGAAGAATAGAATTTCGTGAAAAACTAAGCGGTATTTTGAAGATGGCAGAAGAGAATGGATGCCAGATTACAATAGACGAGGTAGAATGTTATTTTGAAGAGGAACATTTGTCAAAGGAACAGATAGAATTAGTCTTCGACTATCTTTTAGCGCAAAAGATAGTCGTAAAAGGCTATGAGAAGACTGGCGGAAGTGTGACGAGCAGTGAGGAAAACAAGACCGTATTTACTGAGGAAGAACAACGATATCTTAAAGAGTATATGAAAGATATTGGCGGAATCAGAGAGGCTGCTGAAGAAGAACGAGAAGCGTTGTTTGAAAAAGTATTGGAAGGAGATGCACTGGCAAAAAGCAGGCTGGTGGAGATATATCTGCCGGAAGTTGTGGAAATTGCAAAACGGCTGTATCACCCGGAAGTATTTTTGGGAGATCTCGTTCAGGAGGGAAATGTCGGACTGATTCTCGGTGTAGATATGATAGACGATTTGGACAAGGCGCATGACGTGATTCGCAGAGAGATCAGACAGGCTATTCAAATGTTGATCGAAGAACAGACGGAATTAAAAAACAGAGACAAGAAGATGGTAGAAAAGGTGAATACACTAGATGAAAGTATTCAAGCATTGACAGAGGAGCTTGGGCGTAAGGTGACGCTCGAGGAGCTTGCAGTGTACATGGGAATGTCAGAAGAAGAGGTGGAAGATATTCTGCGGTTGACAGGAGAAGAGACAGAAGAAGAGGAATAGATATTAAGAGAGCGGGTCTTCGAAAGAAGACCCGCTTAAGAATCGACACAGATTACTCTTCGTTGTTATCGTCCGAATCTTTTTTGTCATAGAAATCTTTCGGCAGATAAATATGAACTTTTTCAACTCGATTCTTATCAAGGGAATCTACAACCATGCGGATTCCGTTTTCGGTCGTGATCTCATCACCTTTTTCCGGAAGGCGGTCAAGTTGTTCGATAATGAAACCGCCAAGAGAATCATAGTCTTCAGACGAAAGATCCAAATCTAACCGATCATTGAGGTCATCCAGATTCATAGAACCCTCTACAACAAACTCTTCGCGAGTAATCTCTTTTAAAAACTCTTCTTCGTTCTCGTCGTATTCATCTCGAATCTCTCCGACAATCTCTTCTAAAATATCTTCCAGTGTGATAAGACCTGCTGTCTCGCCGTACTCATCCAAGACGATGGCAATGTTGAGAGATGCCTCTCGCATCTCGACGAGCAGTTCAGAGATACTTTTATACTCGTACGTAAAATATGCTTCGCGTAAAATATCACGGACATGAAATTCTTTTGTGTTATCGAATAAAAGAAGATCTTTCATATTAAGTGTACCGATGACATTGTCAGTTGTCTCTTCATAGACCGGAAGACGAGTGAACTTGTCCTCGCGGAAAATGTCGAGCAGTTCGTCATAAGTACTTTCCACATCAGCAAATGTGACATGTACACGAGGAACCATGACGTCTTTCGCCTTGGCATCTCCAAGGTCAAATACATTGTAAATCATCTCTTTTTCTTCGGATTCAATAACTCCGTCCTCATGACTGACATCTACGATTGTCCGAAGCTCTGTCTCAGTCATTGTATTTACTTTTCCGTTCGGGTTGACGCGGAGAAGAAGAAGAATACCGCGAGACAACATATTTACGATGAAACTGATTGGAGTCACAATCGTCATAATAAAATGAATCGGATAAGCATATACTAAAGCGAGCGTCTCAGAGTGGATTGTTGCAACAGTCTTTGGTGTGATCTCTCCAAAAATAAGAATCAGCACAGTGATGATCCCTGTTGCAATTGCAACGGCTGAGCCACCGAAATTATAGGCGATACTTGTAGTCAGGGCTGAAGCAGACAGATTCACAATATTGTTGCCGATTAAAATTGAGCTCAACATTTTTCCGGAATTGTCAGTCACCTTTAATGCCATTTTTGCGTGTCTATTACCTTCTTCTGCAAGAGAACGAAGGCGAATCTTGTTTATGGTGGTCAGAGAGGTCTCTGCTGAAGAAAAAAATGCAGATAACCCTAAGAGAATAATTAAAATAATAATTTGTATGACGGCACTCGAGTCCAATGATAAATTCACTCCTTTTAAAAATTACATATTGGAATTAATATACCGCATTTTATTGCATTTTGCAAGTGCCCGTTGAATTTGCAGGAGGTTTGTTGTATGATGAAACATGTATATAAATGAATACATAGAAGTGTATGGAGAATGAGTAATGAATTTGAATTTTTATAATAAACTTACAGACTATATAGAAGCAGAACGTGTTTATCGAGAGGAACCGATGAAGAAGCACACGACATTCCGTGTGGGGGGCAATGCAGACTATTTTGTAATTCCAAAGACGGAAAAAGAGGTGCAAAGGATTGTCGACCTGTGTAAAGAAGAAGGAATGCCATATTACATTCTTGGAAATGGAAGTAACCTTTTAGTAGGTGATAAAGGGTACCATGGAGTGATCATTCAGATTTGTAAGGAGATGAATGAGATCAGAGTGGAAGATAATTTTTTGAATGTGCAGGCAGGTGCATTGCTTTCGAGGGTTGGCAATGTGGCGCTGGAGGCGGGACTTGCAGGATTTGAGTTTGCATCCGGCATCCCAGGAACGATGGGGGGCGCTGTGTTTATGAATGCAGGAGCCTATGGCGGAGAGATGAAAGACATTTTGACAGAAGTGACTGTTTTAGATCAAAATAACGAGGTACGGGTTCTGAAAAAAGAGGAGCTGGAGCTTGGGTATCGGACAAGTATTGTGGCGAAAAAAGGATATGTTGTACTTTCAGCGAAAGTAGAACTGAAGAAGGGTGACCAAACCAAGATCCGAGAAAGGATGAACGAACTGAAAGTGCAAAGAACAACAAAGCAGCCGCTTGAGTACCCGAGTGCAGGAAGTACATTTAAACGACCGGAAGGATATTTTGCGGGGAAACTGATTGCAGATGCAGGGCTTCGCGGATTTCAGGTCGGAGGAGCACAGGTTTCCGAAAAACACTGTGGATTTGTGATCAATAAGGACAATGCTACAGCAGCTGATATTATAGAGTTGATGAGGCAGGTTATAGAAAGAGTACAGAAAGAATTCGGCGTCGAATTAGAGCCGGAAGTAAAGAAGTTGGGAGAATTTTAAAACATGAGATTTATAATTGTGACGGGAATGTCAGGGGCAGGAAAAAGTACAGCGTTAAAGATGCTTGAAGATGTGGGATATTTTTGTGTGGATAATTTGCCGGTACCGCTTGTCCCGAAACTGGCAGAACTGTTGCGTGTTCCGAATTCTGAGATTAATAAGATTGCACTTGGAATCGACATCAGAAGTGGGCAGAAGTTTCCTGAATTGGAATGTATTTTAGAAGGATTTAAGGAAAGCGGAATGGATTATGAGATTCTGTTTTTGGATGCGAGTGACGACGTATTGATCAAACGATATAAGGAGACGAGGAGGAATCATCCGCTGGCGGGAGATGGGAGAGTTGACAAGGGTATCCAAAAAGAGCGTGCCTATGTAGAACAATTGAGACAGAAAGCAGATTACATATTGGACACAAGCAGATTGCTCACAAGGGAATTGAAGGTCGAACTGAATAAGATTTTTGTGGAAAATAAAGAGTTTAAGAATCTTTATGTTACAGTGCTTTCTTTCGGGTTTAAGTATGGAATCCCAAGTGATGCAGATTTGGTATTTGATGTTCGCTTCTTGCCGAATCCGTATTACATAGAAGAGATGCGTCCAAAGACCGGCAATGACAGAGAAGTCCGCGAATTTGTGATGAACAATGAAAAATCAACTCAATTTTTGGAGAAACTTGAGGATATGATTCGCTTTTTGATTCCGAATTATATCATAGAAGGAAAACATCAACTGGTCATTGCCATAGGATGTACAGGGGGAAAACACAGATCTGTGACTTTGGCGAATGAGTTGTATGAAAAACTTTGTGAAGATGAAAATTATGGAATAAAAATAGAACATCGGGATATTGAAAAAGATGCAAAAAGAAAATAGTAATGGAAAACAGGAAATGTCTTTTTCCGGCAAAATAAAAGAAGAGCTTGCCAGGCAGTGGTCCGAGGCGAGACATTGTCAAATAGCGGAACTTGCTGCGATTATCAGCATGTGTGGAAAGGTTTCGATTGACAGCAGGGAAAATTATTCGATTAAAGTGCGCACAGAAAATGTATCTGTTGCTAGAAAGTACTTTACATTATTGAAAAAAACATTTAATATAGATACTGAAAATTCTGTCGCGAGAAATAAATCAAATGGAAGTATTTACTATACAGTCATTATAAAAAAACACGAGAACGCAATCAAAGTACTTCAGGCGACTAAATTGATGGATGGAGCAGGAGAGATATCAGAGGAATTTTCGGTTTCCAGAAATTTGCTGTTACAGCAGAGCTGCTGCAAAAGGGCGTTTATCAGAGGGGCTTTTTTAGGAGCAGGCTCCATGAGCAATCCGGCGAAAGGATACCATTTGGAGATCGTATGCATGTCAGGAAAGAAAGCGGAACAACTGCAATCGGTCATGCATGCATTTGAGATTGAAGCAAAAGTGGTGATTCGAAAAAAATCACATGTTGTATATTTGAAAGAGGGGTCTCAGATTGTCGATCTTTTGAATGTTATGGAAGCACCGGTTGCATTGATGGAATTTGAAAATGTACGTATTCTAAAGGATATGAGAAATACAGTGAATCGAAAGGTGAATTGTGAGACTGCCAATATTCATAAAACCGTATCTGCCGCGGTCAAACAGGTGGAAGATATTACATACATAAAAAATACAGTAGGCTTAGACGAGTTGCCGGAGGGACTAGAAGAAATCGCAAAAATCAGGCTGCAATATCCGGAGGCAACGTTAAAGGAGCTTGGAGATTTACTGACGGTACCGTTAGGAAAATCAGGTGTGAACCACAGGCTTAGAAAGCTGAGCAACATGGCTGAAAAGCTTAGGGAAAACAAGGAGGAGAATTATGATTAGGAGAGAAGTAACTGTTAACTGTGTAGGTGGACTGGATGCACGTCCGATTGCGATGCTCGTACAAAAAGCAAGCCAGTTTGAAAGCAATGTATACATTGAAATTCTGGATCAGAAAAAGATCAATGCAAAAAGTATTATGGGCATGATGTCTTTGAATATTTCAGATGGTGAAGCGGTTACTGTTGTGACGGACGGGGAAGATGAACAAGAGGCAGCAAGTGCGATTGAGGAGTACTTAAGTAAACAATAAGATGAGAAAAGAGCATGTGAATGCTCTTTTTTAACATCATTACAGTAGTAGGAGGTACAGATCATGAAGAAAATGCTATTTGTATATAATCCAAATGCCGGAAAGGGGCTGCTTAGACCGAAAGTATCTGATATTGTGGATATATTTGTAAAAGCCGGATATGAGGTTACAATTTATCCGACACAGAGCTACAGAGATGCATATAAAAAAGTTTGTGAGCTGGAAGAAGGATATCAGCTTGTCGTGTGCAGTGGTGGAGATGGAACAATCGATGAGGTTGTGACGGGGATGATGCAGAGGGAGCATAAGATTCCAATTGGTTATATCCCGACTGGAACGACGAATGATTTTGCAAACAGTCTGCATATTCCGAAGGATATCTTGATGGCAGCACATACGTCTGTGAATGGTGCGCCGTTTGCGTGTGATATTGGACGATTTAATGATGATGTATTTGTGTACATAGCTGCCTTTGGACTGTTTACAGATGTATCTTATCAGACAAAACAGAATGTAAAGAATGTGCTCGGTCATCTTGCGTATGTGCTTGAAGGTGTGAAACGGCTGTATAACATTCCGTCCTATCATGTGAAGGTGACATATGATGATCAGATGATTGAGGAAAATTTTGTGTATGGCATGGTGACAAACTCAAGATCTGTCGGTGGTTTCCGCAATATCATCGGAAAACATGTAGTGTTTGACGACGGAGAATTTGAAGTGACCTTGATCAAAAGCCCAAAGAATGCGTTGGAACTTCAGGAAATTGTAGCGGCACTTTTGATTGAGCAGATTGATACAAAACATATGTATACATTCAAGACAAATCATATTACATTTGAATCATTAGAAGAAATTCCGTGGACACTGGATGGGGAATTTGGCGGTCAGCATGATTTTGTACAGATTCACAACGAAAAACAGGCGCTTCAGATTATGGTATCGCCTGAGCATATTTCGTCTCTGATGGAATATCCGGAGAAACTGAGTTTGGAGGCGGCAGAAGAAAAGACAGAAGAGTAGAAAGGGAAAAGTTACTATGGAAAAGAGAGAAAAGTTTTCGTCGAGACTTGGGTTTATCCTGATTTCGGCGGGCTGTGCAATTGGACTTGGGAATGTGTGGAGATTCCCTTACATTACAGGACAGTATGGCGGGGGAGCATTTGTACTAATTTATTTGTTTTTCTTATTCGTCCTTGGATTGCCAATCGTTATTATGGAATTTGCGGTCGGACGTGCAAGTCAGAAGAGTGTTGCCTTGTCGTATGAAGTACTGGAACCAAAAGGAAGTAAATGGCATATTCACAAATATTTTGCAATCGCAGGAAATTTCCTCCTCATGATGTTCTACACAACAGTAGGTGGATGGATGCTTGCGTATTTCTTCAAGATGTTAAAAGGTGAGTTTGTTGGAGCAGACTCAGAGAAGATTACTAATATTTTTGGAACGCTTACATCGAACCGAAATGAGATGATTTTCTGGATGATCATTATCTCATTGCTGGGACTTGCGGTTTGCTCCCTGGGCTTGGAAAAAGGCGTCGAAAAAATCACAAAAGCAATGATGGTAAGTTTGTTTTTCATTATGCTTGTGCTTGTGGTGAGAGCATTGACATTGCCAAATGCAATGGAAGGATTGGAGTTCTATCTGAAACCTGACTTGTCCAAGATCAAAGAAGCCGGAATTGGAACGACTGTGTTTGCGGCGATGGGACAATCATTTTTTACGCTGAGTATCGGAATCGGTGCGCTGGCAATATTTGGAAGCTATATTGGAAAAGAGAGAGCGCTGACAGGCGAGGCGATCAGCGTAACACTTTTGGATACATCCGTTGCGATTATGGCGGGGCTGATTATTTTCCCGGCGTGTTTTGCATTCGGAATCAATCCGGGGGAAGGACCGGGACTTGTGTTTATTACACTGCCGAACGTATTCAACGAGATGGCAGGCGGACGTATTTGGGGAGCTTTGTTCTTCCTCTTTATGACATTTGCGGCCTTGTCTACTGTCATTGCCGTTTTCCAGAATATTATTACATGTACCAGAGATCTTTGGGGATGGTCGCTGAAAAAAGCGACATTGTTAAACGGAATTTTGCTTATCATTTTAGGACTTCCATGTGTGCTGGGAATGACAGACTGGGCAGGCTTTCAGATTGGTGGAAAGAATATCATGGATCTAGAAGATTTCCTTGTAAGTAATAACCTGCTTCCGCTTGGTTCGCTTGTGTATCTGTTGTTCTGTGTGACAAGATATGGATGGGGATGGGATAACTTCCTGAAAGAAGCGAATACCGGAGAAGGCATCAAATTCCCAGGAGGAAAGGCATTTAAGTTCTATCTTACCTATATTTTGCCATTGGTAGTACTGTTTATCTTTGTGCAAGGATATGTGGCGATGATAAAGTAGGAGATTAAGAGCTACTGCAGACTGATGTGTGAACTGTAACAATTAAAAATAAAAAAATTAAAAAAGTACTTGTATATTTTTCGGCAATACGTTATAATATACAAGTACGAGTGATACGGCTCCATGGTCAAGCGGTTAAGACGCTAGCCTCTCACGCTGGAATCAGGGGTTCGATTCCCCTTGGAGTCATTTCTTGATAAGTGTCCGCAGAAGATTCTGCGGATATTTTTTTGCCCTGAAATACTTTGTTTTAAGGGTTTCTTTTTTGTAAAATATGGTTTATAATAAGAAACGTCAAAACTTATAGTAAAGAATCGGAGGGAAAGAATAATGTTAGTATCAGCAAAAGAAATGCTTGAAAAAGCAAAAGCAGGACACTACGCAGTAGGTCAATTCAACATTAACAACTTAGAATGGACAAAATCAATTTTACTTACAGCTCAGGAATGCAATTCACCAGTAATTCTTGGTGTATCTGAAGGTGCTGGAAAATATATGGCGGGATACAAGACAATTGTAGGAATGGTAAATGGAATGTTAGAAGAACTGAATATCACAGTTCCAGTAGCACTTCACTTAGACCACGGAAGCTACGAAGGATGTTTGAAATGTATCGAAGCTGGATTTTCTTCAGTAATGTTTGATGGTTCACACTATCCAATCGAAGAAAACGTAGCAAAAACAAAAGAATTAGTTGCAATCTGTAACGAAAAAGGAATGTCTCTTGAAGCTGAAGTTGGTTCAATCGGTGGAGAAGAAGATGGTGTTGTAGGAAAAGGTGAATGCGCAGATCCTAAGGAATGTAAAGCAATCGCTGATCTTGGAGTATCTATGTTAGCAGCAGGTATTGGTAACATCCACGGAAAATATCCAGAAAACTGGGAAGGATTAAGCTTCGAGACTTTAGATGCTATTCAGCAGCTTACAGGAGAGATGCCATTAGTACTTCACGGAGGAACAGGTATTCCGGAAGACATGATTAAAAAAGCAATTGACTTAGGTGTTGCTAAGATCAATGTAAATACAGAGTGCCAGTTATCATTTGCTGCAGCAACTCGTGAATACATTGAAGCTGGTAAAGATTTACAGGGAAAAGGATTTGACCCACGTAAATTATTAGCTCCAGGTGCAGATGCAATCAAAGCAACTGTAAAAGAAAAAATGGAATTATTTGGTTCTGTTAATAAAGCTTAATAAGGACAAGTTCTTAATCGAGGGTGATGGAAGTTATTTCCGTCACCTTCTTTATTTTTCCTTGCATTTTAAAAAAAATTAGAGTATCTTAGAAGAGAATATTTTGCAAGAAACGAATGAACTGGGAAGGGTGAAACAATGAGTGAGATAATAAATGTAGCAGAGATATTTGGCGAAAATGTTTTCAATGATTCTGTTATGCAGGAGCGCCTGCCGAAAAAAGTATATAAAGAATTAAAGAGAACAATTCAAGAAGGAAAAGAATTAGAGCAGTCGATTGCGGATGTAGTGGCACATGAGATGAAAGAATGGGCGATTGAAAAAGGTGCAACGCATTATTCACATTGGTTTCAGCCTCTTACCGGGGCAACTGCGGAAAAACATGATTCCTTTATTTCAGCGCCAAAGTCAGATGGAAAGGTGTTGATGGAGTTCTCAGGGAAAGAGCTTGTCAAGGGAGAACCTGATGCGTCGTCATTCCCGTCAGGAGGACTTAGAGCCACATTCGAGGCGAGAGGATATACGGCATGGGATTGTACGTCTCCGGCATTTATCAAAAAAGATGCAACCGGAACGGGAGCGATTCTTTACATACCGACAGCATTTTGTTCGTATACAGGAGAAGCCTTGGACCAAAAGACACCATTACTTCGATCTATGGAGGCGATTAACAAACAGGCGCTCAGACTTCTTCGCCTGTTTGGAAACACAACTTCTCAGAGAGTGACACCGTCAGTAGGAGCGGAGCAGGAATACTTTTTAGTTGACCGGGAAAAATATCTGAAACGGAAAGATCTTATTTTTACGGGAAGAACGTTATTTGGCGCAATGCCGCCAAAGGGACAGGAACTGGACGATCATTATTTCGGGGCAATTCGTGAGCGTATTGCACTCTTTATGAAGGATGTCAATGAGGAGCTTTGGAAATTAGGAGTGTCCGCAAAGACACAACATAATGAGGTTGCACCGGCGCAGCACGAGCTGGCACCAATTTATGCACAGTGTAATGTGGCAGTTGACCACAATCAGCTTGTGATGGAGACATTAAAGCAGGTTGCATACCGTCATGGGCTGCACTGCTTATTGCATGAAAAACCATTTGCGGGGGTGAACGGTTCAGGAAAGCATAACAACTGGTCTCTGACGACTGACGATGGAATTAATCTTTTAGATCCGGGAAAAACACCACATGAGAATATTCAGTTTTTGCTTGTTCTGACATGTATTTTACGTGCGGTAGACAGACATGCCGAGTTATTGAGAGAATCTGCTGCGGATGTGGGAAATGACCACAGACTTGGGGCAAATGAGGCGCCTCCGGCGATTATTTCGGTATATCTAGGTGAACAGTTAGAAGATGTACTTTCACAATTGATCAGTACAGGAGAGGCAACTCACAGTCTGAAAGGTGGAAAATTACAGACGGGTGTCCGCACCCTGCCTGATTTTGCGAAAGATGCGACAGATAGAAATCGTACCTCACCGTTTGCATTTACCGGAAATAAGTTCGAGTTCCGTATGGTGGGCTCCAGAGATTCTGTGGCAGCGCCGAATGTCGTACTGAATACGATTGTGGCAGAAGTATTTCAGGAAGTCTGCGATGAGTTGGAGAAAGCAGAAGACTTTGACATGAAAGTACATGATTTGATCAAGCAGTTTGCTTCTGAGCATCAAAGAATCGTATTTAACGGAAACGGATATTCTGACGAATGGGTAGAGGAGGCAAAGAGAAGAGGGCTTCCGAATATTAGAACAACTGTGGAATCGATTGAATATCTGACAACGGAGAAAACGGTCGAGTTGTTTGAAAAGTTTGGCGTGTTCACAAGAGCGGAATTGGAATCACGTGCAGAGATTAAATACGAGACTTACGCGAAGGCGATCAATATAGAAGCGAGAGCGATGATCGACATTGCGAGCAAACATATTATTCCAGCTGTAATCAAATATATTACCTCTCTTGCAAATTCTATTAATCAGGTGCGTGAGGCGTGTGGAGATGTTGGAGTAAGTGTGCAGGAAGAGCTTTTGAAAGAATCTTCCGAATTGCTGGCTCAGACTAGAAAAGCTTTGAAAGATCTGATTGTGGTGACAGATGAGGCATGCCAGATGCAGGAAGGTCCGGCACAGGCGGAATTTTTCAAAGATAGAGTTGTAACCGGAATGCAGGCGTTGCGTGAGCCGGTAGACGCACTGGAAATGATTGTAAATAAAGAGATGTGGCCGATGCCGTCTTACGGGGATCTGTTGTTCGAAGTATAAAAAACTGCTTTTCATATAGAAGCCTTTGTGTTATTCTGCATATAAAGAATAACACGGAGGTGAATGTATGAGAAGCAGTGATTTTTTATTACAATTAAAAAAAGCATTGGAGAATGAATTGAGCGCAGCTCAGGTTCAGGATAATGTAGAATATTATAAAAACTATATCAAAGAGGAAATGAAAAGTGGAAAATCGGAGCAGGAAGTGATGGACATGCTTGGAGATCCATGGGCGATTGCCAAGACAATCCTATTGGAAGAAAAGATGAGTGGGCCGCAGGAGAGCATCAACTCAGAGGAAGTGTGGAGCGATCAGGAACAGAAACAGCAAAGCCAAAAGATTCATGTGTTTGGACTGGACACCTGGTGGAAGAAGGCCGCGGTTATTTTGGGCGTGATTGCTATTATTATTCTTATTATTTCTTTGATATTGGGGATTCTCTCGATTGTGTTGCCGATTGCAATTCCTTTGATATTGGTTGTGACGATTTTCAACATGCTCCGCCGAAAATAAAAAGACCAATGGGGGAGCCATTGGTCTTTTTGAGGGGAGTATAAATAATTAATAAGGGGTTGTAGAAAATCGCTTTCTACAAGAGTTAGTATAATATAGATTGGAAAAAAAAGCAAGTTAAAAATTAAAAATTTCTTAAGCAGGTTCAGAGACTGTTAAGAAGTAATTTGTGAAAAAAGTTGAATGCATAAAACATTTCGGATGAGAGATAATAAGGTTTGTACCAATTAAAATCTCAGGAGGAATGAAACAATGGCAAAAAATAATAATGCAACAAACAACAATTCAATGAACAACAACGCAACTTCTTCTTATGGTAATGCACAGAGCAAGAATAAGACATCTAACAAGGCAACAAGCAAAAATACAAACTCAAATGCATCTAAGAATAAAGCGAGCGCATCTGATGCAAGCAGAAACGAAAGCAACAACTATTAAGCGGACAGCAAGGGATGGGGAATGTGATCATTTCCCATCTCTATTAATATGTGGCATCTCTTGACAGTGGGACGCCTTACACGTAATATAAAGTATATAGAAACAGGAGGAAGAGAATGGAAAGAATGGAATTAATAGCGCCATGTCATTTTGGACTTGAGGCTGTGTTAAAAAGAGAAATACAGGATCTCGGATATGAGATTTCAAATGTAGAAGATGGAAGGGTATCGTTTTATGGAGATGCAGAGGCAATCTGCAGGGCGAATATATTTTTGCGGACCGCAGAGAGAGTACTTCTGAAAGTGGGAAGTTTTAAGGCAGTTACATTTGAAGAGCTGTTTGAACATACAAAAAAAATTCCTTGGGAGAAATACGTTCCGAAAGATGGAAAGTTTTGGGTGACAAAGGCGGCATCGGTAAAAAGCAAACTGTTTAGTCCATCCGATATCCAGTCTATTATGAAAAAAGCGATGGTAAACCGCATGAGAGAACACTATCATGTGGATTGGTTTGAAGAAAGTGGAGCCTCCTATCCGATACGCGTTTTTCTGATGAAAGATATCGTGACGGTCGGAATTGACACATCCGGTGTTTCTTTACATAAGAGAGGATACAGACAGCTGTCAAGCAAGGCCCCGATTACTGAGACCCTTGCGGCAGCGCTGATCATGCTGACACCTTGGAGAAAAGATAGAATACTTGTCGACCCATTTTGCGGAAGTGGAACATTTCCGATTGAGGCAGCGATGATTGCGGCGAATATTGCACCCGGAATGAACCGATCGTTTACCGCAGAAGAATGGAGTAACCTGATTCCGAAAAAAGCGTGGTACGATGCGATTGATGAAGCAAACAGTTTGATTAATGATGACATTGAAGTGGACATCCAGGGATATGATATCGATGGAGATGTAGTCAGAGCAGCTCGTGAAAACGCAAAAGAGGCAGGGGTGGATCATTTGATTCATTTTCAGGAGCGTGCTGTGAAAGATCTGCGCCATCCAAAAAAATATGGATTCATTATCACAAACCCGCCGTACGGAGAGCGTTTGGAAGAAAAAGAGAACCTTCCCGGGCTATATAGAGAGTTTGGTGACAGCTTCCGCAACTTGGACAGCTGGTCGGCATATATGATTACAAGCTATGAGGATACAGAAAAGTATTTTGGCAGAAAAGCGGACAAGAACCGAAAGATTTACAATGGAATGCTGAAGACGTATTTTTATCAATTTCTGGGACCGAAACCACCAAAACAGAAGAAATAAAGGAGGAAACCGAATATGGAACCAAAGATTATATTTGCAACAGGTAATGAGAATAAAATGAAAGAGATCCGCATGATCCTTTCTGACCTTGGAATGCCAATCCAGTCGATGAAAGAAGCTGGTATTGATGTGGATGTTGTGGAAGATGGAAGCACGTTTGAAGAAAATGCATTGATCAAGGCGACGGAGATTGCAAAAATTGCCGGCAACTGTATTGTGCTTGCAGATGATTCTGGTTTGGAGATTGATTACCTGAACAAGGAGCCGGGAATTTATTCTGCACGCTATGCGGGGGTGGATACATCGTATGATATCAAAAATAATATGCTGCTTGACCGTCTGAAAGGAGTACCGGATGAAAAACGTACAGCGAGATTTGTCTGTGCAGTGGCTGCGGTATTTCCAGACGGAACGACAGAAGTAGTCAGAGGGACAATTGAAGGGCGTATCGGCTACGAAATCGCCGGAGAGCATGGTTTTGGCTATGATCCGATCTTTTATCTCCCGGAATACGGATGCACGACAGCAGAACTTGATCCGGAGAAGAAGAATGAACTGAGCCACCGAGGGAAAGCACTTCGTGCAATGCGTGAAATTATGGAGAAAAAACTATGAGAGTATTAATCGTAAGTGATACACATGGAAGTCACAGAAACTTAGATGAGGTGTTAGAACGCGTCGGAAAAATTGATGCACTCATCCATATGGGAGATGTGGAGAACGGTGAACATTACATTGAAGCGGTGGCGGACTGCGAGACTTATATGGTTGCAGGGAATAATGATTTCTTTTCATTTTTGCCGAAAGAAAGAGAGTTCAGACTTGGAAAGTATAATATATTCATCACCCATGGACATAATTACTATGTATCTATGGGAACTGCTCGGTTAAAAGAAGAGGCAAGATTGAGAAAAGCGGATATCGTCATGTACGGGCATACACATAAGCCGGATTTGGAATTTGATGAAGATATCATCGTCATTAACCCGGGAAGCCTCTCATATCCACGGCAGGAGGGGCGGAGAGCGACTTTTGTAATGATGGAGATTGATGCAGAAGGAGAGGTTCATTTTGAGCTGGAATATGTGTAAAATAACCGATTTTGAAAAAAATAAAAAAAATTAAAAAAAGTTGTTGACATTTCCGTGATGTGCATATATAATAGCTATTGTGTCACGGAGATGACAACAAAAAACAAAATAACGGGGTGTGGCTCAGCTTGGCTAGAGCGCCTGGTTTGGGACCAGGAGGTCGCAGGTTCGAATCCTGTCACCCCGACTTTGCGGGTGTAGTTCAATGGTAGAACACTAGCCTTCCAAGCTAGATACGTGGGTTCGATTCCCATCACCCGCTTTCCTAAAGCCTTTTAGAGGATTTGGGAACAGGAAATCAAATGTGTGTTTGTAGCTCAGTTGGATAGAGCAACGGCCTTCTAAGCCGTGGGTCAGGGGTTCGAATCCCTTCAAGCACGCTTTGTGGTGGGTATGGTGCAGTTGGTTAGCGCGCCAGATTGTGGTTCTGGATATCGTGGGTTCGAGTCCCACTATCCACCCTTCTATAGTGGGCTATCGCCAAGCGGTAAGGCACAGGACTTTGACTCCTGCATTCGTTGGTTCGAATCCAACTAGCCCAGTAATTATTATGGAGCATTAGCTCAGTCGGTAGAGCACTTGACTTTTAATCAAGTTGTCCGGGGTTCGAATCCCCGATGCTTCACTAAATGGACAAGCGTAAGCTTGTTCATATTTATTCTTCGGGAGATATTCCGATAAATCAGATATGCGGATGTGGCGGAACTGGCAGACGCGCTAGACTTAGGATCTAGTGGGAGACCGTGCAGGTTCGATTCCTGTCATCCGCAGTATAGAAGTCGTGATTCTTGAAAAATCAAGGGTTGCGGCTTTTTTCGTGTGTAAAGAAAGTAGTTGGAAAAGAGAAAAAAGCGGAAGAAAATGGGAAACTACATCAACGACTACATCAACGGGGAGAAAAAAGTTATATAAGTGGGAGATATAAAGAGGGATCCAACACAAAAAAGATGAGAAGAATTTTGGAAAATGGAAAAGTGATATAATTAAAAAATCCAATTTCCCAAAATATGGAAGGAGAAAGAACGGATGTACGTTACAGAGAAAATAGGGGATGAATACAGAAATTGGATAGAGGGGGATGAGATTTTAATCCAAGCCTCTACAGGAAGCGGAAAAAGTTATTTTATTTTACATGTATTGCTAAAGTGGGCGATAAGTCAGAATCGGAAAATCTTATATCTTGTAAATCGCAGTGTTCTTAAAAAACAGCTTGAAGAGGAATTATATAGCGATATATCAAATGAGATTTATGAAGAATTTGGTTATCGTCTTATAATTGAAAATTATGTTACGGTTAGAACTTATCAAAGTATAGAGAAAAATTTGAATGAAAAAAATAATTATGCATTGAGATATAATATTGAAGAATTGAAAACGTATTCGTATGTAGTTTATGATGAATGCCATTATTTTTATTCAGATTCTAATTTTAATACAAACACACAACTCTCTTTTGATTGCTTAAGAGATATTTTTTTACCAAGATTCAAATTTTTATTTCTGCAACAATGGAAAATATAGAACCATTTTTAAGAACAAAATTTGAATTTCCCTGTGGTAAAGGAATGAAATATCAAGCAGAATGGATGGATGTGATAAAACAACATCGAAGGGCTCCTTATTTGTATAGCATGGAGATTGCATATGATTATATTAACTTATTTGCATTTGATAGTGGGGAAGAAATAGAACAAATTATTCAAGAAAAATATCAAGATACAGATGAAAAGTGGCTGATTTTTACAGACAGTATAGAGAGAGGAAAAAAGTTTCGTTCTGAACTTTTAAAAGGAGAATGTTCTGTTTGTGCAGAGGATGTAGTTTTTATTGATGCTGATTACGATAAGGATGAAGAGGCATTTCGAAGTGTAACACAAGTATCGGAGAGTAAATACATTGATAAACGGATTGTGATTGCAACTGCAGTAATGGACAACGGTGTTTCTTTTCATGATACTGCATTGAGGAATATGGTGATTTTTGCAGATACAAAGGAAGAATTTATCCAAATGCTTGGACGTAAGAGGACGGATGGAAAAACTATTAATTTGTATGTGTGTAGAAGGGACAGAGAGCATTTTAGAAAACGCTTTGTTGCTGCAAAAGAGATATTAAAAATATATGAGCAATATGAAAAAGACCTAGCAAGAATCTGGGGAGTATGTGAAAATCCATATAATTATATGAGTAACTTTTTGTATTACAATAATTGTAATAATTACAATATATTTTTCCAAAATAGAATCCTGGAAGATATTATGAAAAATAAAAGAGTGTATAGTAATATCAGACGTGTGTGTTATTTGGTTTGGGGAACATTTGCAGTTAATTGGTTTTCAATTCAAAGATGCAGGAATTTGAAGAAGTTTTAGAGAGAGATTATGGAGACTTTGGAGAATGATGAAAATGCATTTCTAATTTTACAGGCTCAATGGCTAGGAAAAAGTATGGATGATATACAAAAGATTGTTAGAGAAACGGAAGAGGAGCGAGAAAATAATCATAAAAGGCTGATAGAAGAAGTGCTAATGGATAATTTGGATAAAGAATTAACAGTGGATGATAACAAAAAGTTGAAAGAACAACTAGGAAAATCACTAGTTTTTTTAGCAACGAAATATATCAAAGATGAAGCAAACAGAAGGAATGATATTAAAAGTTTCAATGATAGGGCGAAGACTCTTACAAAAGAAAAATTCAATAGGGTTATGGAGGCATCGGATTTACCGTATATCCTTGAAAAAAGTAGTCAATCAACCTTTACATTTCATAAGATAAACAACTAAAAATAAAAATTTACAATGTTTCCAACTTAAAGGTAATCAAACGAATTGTTTGAATTACTATGGAAAGGAGTAAAAGAAATGGAAAAATTAGCGTACAACATGAAAGAAGTAGCTGAGGTACTAGGAATCAGCAAAAGTCTTGCCTATGAGATGGCTAAAAAAGGAGAACTCCCGATCATTCGAATGGGAAACAGAATTTTAGTTCCAATCAAAAGGCTGGAAGAAATGTTTGATGTAACTGAATAACCTATATAAAAGGCGTTCAAATATGAGCGTCTTTTTTTATGGAGGAAAAACTTATGGCAAAGCGAAGTAATGGTGAAGGAACAATTTACAAAAGAAAAGATGGTATATGGTGTGCCAGCCGTTATGTACCTTGTGGAAATGGTAAATTTAAAAGAAAATACGTGTATGGCAAGACACAGAAGAGTGTAAAAGAAAAATTGAAGGAATTAGAAAACTACGAAGAGCCGAAAGCACAGACAACGACGTTGGTGGGACGGATGATTGAGTGGATGGAGCAGTATAAGAAAAATGTGTTGAAGATAACCACTTATGAAAATTATTTGGGATATATTCGGACGCATGTGCAGGGGAGTGACATTGCCGATATCCCATTAGAAAAGCTTAGTACAAGTGCATTGCAGAAGTTTTACAATATGAAATTGAAAGGAACGGCACAAAGAAAGCAACTTTCAAGACGAACTGTGGAATATCTTCACATAATTATTGGGAGTGCACTGGAGCAGGCATATAAAAACGAGATGATCGCAAAGAATGTCAATGAATTTACTGTTTTACCGAAAAAAGAGGAAAAAGAAATTGAGCCGTTGACAATAGAAGATTTAGAGAAAGTTCTGAGAGTGGCGAAAGAAACAGATTTGTATTCGCTCATACTTTTAGACGTTTTTACTGGAATGAGAAAAGGTGAAATTCTTGGTCTTCAATGGGAAAATGTTGACTTGGAAAAGAAGGTATTATGGGTACGGAAAAATTTATGCCGAGTTGAGAACAATGACGAAGAGGACGGTAGAAAAACAAAGCTGATTTTGTTAGAACCGAAAACGAAGAAAAGTATTCGTGAAATTCCGTTAAGTGAAGAAGCGGTAAAAGTATTGAAAATACACAAGAGAAAACAGAATGAACAAAAAAATGCTTTATCGGGACATTTATCAAGACAATGGTGTTGTATTTGCAAAGGCAGATGGAAGTTTTGAAGATCCACGAGAAGTCTTAAGACGTTTTCACAAAATTTTGAAGAAAGCAGGAGTAAGAAAGTGCAGATTCCATGATTTACGCCACACCTTTGCATCCATTTTGATAAATGAAGGGGAGTCGATGAAGGTAATCCAAGAACTACTAGGGCACTCAACAATTACAACAACAATGGATATATATTCGCATGTGATGAAGGAAACGAAAAAACGGTCGATTGAAATTTTGGAAAGAACCGTGGGAACAAAGATATCGTAGTTTCAGTAAATGAATTAAAACAGTAGAAAAGGAGAAAGATTATGAGTAGAAGAAAAAGACAAAGAGAATATTATGCACTGGCAGGATGCAACGCATATGGAGTTTACAACAATTATGACGAAGCATTGTTGTCTAAAACATATGTAAAAAAGGCGAACATTAAGAAATTCAGTAACTTTGAAGATGCAAAAGAATGGGCGGAAGAAAGATTTTATGAATTTCAAAATGGTTTCGAGATGGGTGCAATTGCAGAAATTAAGAGAACAAATTGGACGTATCATAAGAAAAAACGATAAGATTAGAAGATGTCAGGCTGAAAAAATCAGCCTGACGTTTTATGCCCGAATTATGGAATGGATTTTAAAGTGTAGATTATTGAAATGGAGTTTGCTATAATAGGAGAAGAAAGTGGAAGGAGATTAGATATGTATCTGAAAAGAAATGTATATAAACGTCTAATAGAATGGAAAAACAGTGCTGATCATAGTACCTTAGAGGTAAATGGAGCAAGACAGGTAGGAAAGACGTATCTAATAAATAAATTTGCGGATGAATATTTTAAGCAAAAGATTTATATCAATCTTTTTGAACTGAGTGGAAAGCAATTTTTGGAGTGCTACGAACAGGCAATAGCGTGGAAACCGGGAACAAAAAGACCGGAGCATCCCTTGCATGATGCATTTTTATTATATGAGCCATCATTTCAAGATACAGAAGACACAGTAATCATTATTGATGAGATACAGGAATCAGCAGAGATTTATAATCGAATTCGTGAATTTACAAGACAGTTTAAGTGTCGATTTATTGTGACAGGAAGTTATTTAGGAAGAGTGTATGATTCAGAGTTTCGGTTTTCCAGTGGAGATGTTACAAAACTGACAATTTATACACTTTCTTATGAAGAATTTTTAAGAGCGTTTGATGAGAGTCTCTATGAACAATATTGTGAATTGGCGATAGGAAAATGCGAGAAAGATATTTATGCTTCATTGAAACAGATTTACGATGTATACTGTCAGATCGGAGGATATCCCAAAGTAGTAGAAACTTATTTGAAGACAAAAAATATACAATTAGCACAGGGAGAATTGGTGAAGATTATAGATACATTCATCAACGAATCTATCCGATATTTTACAGATATTTTAGACAGCAGGGTATTTACAGAAATTTTTCTATCTGTGTGCAGAATATTGAACCGAGAGAAAAAAGGATTGGCAGAAGATAGCATTAGCGAAGAATTGCAGAAAATTGTGACAAGAGACTACTCTAGTAATATTTCAAAAGCAACTTGTAATCGTGCTATTAGCTGGTTATATTTTTCAGGAATCATTGGGTTCTGTGCTAAAATTTCTGAAATGGATATTTTGGAATTCAAACCAGCAAGCAGATGCTATTTTATGGATTTGGGAGTGGCTAATTACTATTTAAAATTAACAGGAACTGATTCAAGAGTATTGATGGGGACTTTGAATGAGAATTATGTATATATTAATTTAAAGAAACGTCAAGATTTTCCACCTGAAATTGCATTTGAAACGCCAGCTTTTGCAACATACAAAGGTGGTGAGATTGATTTTGTCGTACAATGTTTGAAAAATGATCTTAGATATTTGGTGGAAGTAAAAGCAGGAAAGGGAACTGCAGTTACAGCAACAAAAGCATTACAGAGTGGGAAAGCGAATAAGTTGCTGTACCTCAAGGGAGACACAAAAGGCGGAATTGATAAGAACATTGAGACGGTGCCAATTTATATGCTAGAGAGTTATGAATTTTAAATAAAAGAGAAAATATGTGCCGGACTGAGGGTGTCAGTCCGGCATTATAAGTTTATGAGATCCTTTTTTGAATGTATTGAATGAGAGCAGTTTTTGGAATCTTCCAATCCCGTCCTTCTTTGTAGGCTTTTAATTGATTGGAACGCACAATGCGATATGCTTGTGAAGAACCGATACGCAATGCTTCGGCAACTTCTTCAATCGTTAAAATATCATCATAACCTTCAAACATTTTGAGAATCCTCCTTAAATAGAATTTGCACTTCTGTATTCGGGTATTCGTTCCTTAGAAGCAGCTTTACTTTTTCGAGATAGGAAGTAAAGCGTGCTTTCGTCAAGGCAGGTACAGTTGGATAATAGCTGTACGCATTTACAGCAAAATGTATATGTGGGTGATTTGTTTTTTTACCATCATAGGCGTACATGATTTGAAAATGATCTTTGAAAATTTGGGCAATTTGATTTGCAAGTCCCAAAGAGAAATATTTATTGCTTGAGAAAAAACGTGAAGAAATGCAGAAGTGCCAAATGTTCTGATCTTCTTCCTGAGAAGAAAGAAAACAACTGATTTGAAATTGGTTTGCATAGTCTTGAACGGTGTTTCCCCAAAAACCATATCCGCTTGGATTTTCTTTGGATGCAACGTAGCTAAAAGAGATTGTAAATGAAAACTTTGTATATCTTTATTTAGAGAAACTTGTAAGAGACAATAAAATTGCAGAGACAGCACCGGCATTTGAGGAGTGAAGGACAATGCATATACTAAGCCAATTATAATAAAATGTGTGTTACAGAAAATTATTCTGTACCGTATAAATACGAAAAGTAATAGTGTGAAAACGATAAGAAAAAGATGAGGAATGTGCATGAAATATAATGACGGTATTGGAAAGATAAAATATGGAGAAATACAATTTTTTTTTCCGTTTACGTTAAATACGACTATGTCTTATGAAGAAATACAACAGAAAATAGGAGATAGTCTAATCGCGTTAAAAAAGGATAATATTGAAGAAATAGAAAATGCTTTGGGGAATGCATTGAATGATATATGCAATAAAGTAGAGCGATTAAGTCAAGAGCAAGAATTGAATATAAAAGTTACGGAACTACAAAATACCAAAGAATCTTCGTATAAAATAGAAAGCAAAGATACATATATAAATTTATCTGAGGTAAATAATCCCCATAAATCAGGTATTCTGATGGAATTAAAACATAGAGAGCTAGAAGCATTAAAACAAAGAACAAGTTTTTTGGAGAAAGAAAATAATATTTTCCAAAATATTTATGGTAGAAAATTTTTAGAGGAACATAAGAGGATTGTGCTGTTACCATTTAAAATTACACTTTGTAATGAAATGGTGGTTTGGGCTCAGGTTATTTTATATTTGTTTGCAAATAAAATGATCATTTTAAAAATAGAATTGCCGCTATTAAATGTTGACATTACTCCATTTTTAAAAAATCAAATTGATTTATTTGTAACTAAAATAGAAAATAACTGGTTAGATGGGGCATCAACTTCTTGTAAAAGAATATCAGAAATACCAGAGATGTATTTAAAAACAATCGGTGAAGAAACGAAAAGTGATGTAATAAAGTATAATTTAGATTTTAGACATATAGTGTTGGCTGATTTTGAAGGTATGCCTAAATATATGAATAACTTATCAAATCAATTGCAAGAAGAACTTTATCGCATTATATGTGCACCTGTTCCTGAGAGAAAAAATATTTCTTGTCTCAAAGAGGCAAAGGAATATATAGAAGCTAATTCATTTGGAAAGCAAGATATAAGATATATTGTAAAAACAACAGGAGGATGCCTTTCTTTTATAGATTGTGGTTGTATAAATGAATATAAATTAGCATTTTTGAAGAAAACAGGATATGAGGTACAAGATGAATGGGATTACTATTACGTATGCAATAGCATAGTTAGAGAGTTACAAATCAATTCAGAACTGGCATTAATTGTGGTTATGCTGAAAAAAATTAATGCAAGTGCAGATTTTTACCAAAAAGAGTCATATCTACGGGATCTTTATGAGATAAGAAATAATTAGAGAAATTAGCAGAACAAACCTGTTTCGAAGTATAGAAAAAGGATGGGCGATTTCCAAATTCCAAAATAGAATCGCAGAATACATTATAATGCCAAGAGATTGCTTGCTAATTTGATTGTAAATTGATTGCAGCAACTACATCAACGACTACAGCAACGTCTGAAAAATAGGTGGAAATAAAAGAAAATAATGGGCGGTTGATATAGTAAAAACATTAAAAAAGAGCGGAAAATAGAGGGGAAAAGGCTATTTCTAAGACTTAGGATCTAGTGGGAGACCGTGCAGGTTCGATTCCTGTCATCCGCAGTATAGAAGTCGTGATTCTTGAAAAATCAAGGGTTGCGGCTTTTTTCGTGTGTGGAATTATATTTTAAGATAGATATTTTTTTGAGGATAGTGGGAACAGATAAAGAGACCCTTGGAGGAAGTGCGAATGAGAAATTTGTATATTTGTTACAGAACATTCCCTATAAAAAGGAAAGGGCCGGTCTTTCGACCGGCGTTATGAAAAAAGAAACTTAAAGGTTTTATCCTTTATTCATATACTATAATACTATGAAAATGTGATAAAAGTGTGTTTAAAAAATGACATCTTTGTTAACGAAGTTAAAAAAATGACAATTTATTCATGAACAGGCGTTATAATTATAAGACGATAACGTGCGGTTTCTGACATTATTGTAAGATTAGATAATTTTTCTTTTTTTTCCATGTGGAAGCCTTTATAATGGGAATGAGGTGAAACAGATGGAGGGAAAGATAACAGTCTTTATAGTGGAAGATGATGAAGCATTGGCAAAAGAACTGAAAAGTTATCTGATGCGATGGAATTATGATGCGGTTGTGGCAAAAGAGTTTGAGAGGATCAGCGAAGAATTTCAGGATTGCAGACCGCATATTGTATTGCTGGATGTGAATCTTCCTTATTATGATGGGTTTTATTGGTGCAGGAAAATTCGGGAACAATCAGAGGTTCCGATTGTGTTCGTGAGTAGCAGAAGCAATGATGCAGACAAAATCATGGGAATTGCACAAGGGGGCGACGATTATATCGAAAAACCATTTCATTTGGAGCTTTTGAGGGCAAAAGTTGATGCAGTATTACGGCGGGCGTATGAATATAAAGTAAAAGATAAAATTTGTGTTTTGAAGGATCTTTACTATGATGTGGACAGCCAGACGTTATTGTTTCAATCTGAAAAAATAGAATTGACGAAGATGGAGAACAGGATTCTTGTAAAATTGCTGGAGGAAAAAAGCAAGGTTGTGACCAGAGAAGAACTGATGATGGAGCTGTGGAATACGGATGAGTATGTGTCTGATGGAACTTTGACGACCATTGTAAGCCGTCTTCGTGCGAAACTCAAAGCCAATTGTAATGATGATGTGATACACACAAAAAAGGGAGTGGGGTATTTTATCGAATGATGTGGTATTTGAAGAAGAATCGAAAGATGTTCCTTCTGCTCTTGGCTGTCATTCTTGCATACAACTTATATTTTGGTCTGCTTTTTGCAGATGTAGATAGAGAGAATCTTTTTTATCTGGATATGTTAATTGGGATTGCCTTGATGAGTTTTGTGGTCGTAGATTATAGGCAGCAGGCGCAAAAAAGGCGACAAGTTAAGGAACTGCTTGAGGTGGAGGATGTTATTTATTCGGAGCTTTCGGAGTTTGAAAACAGAGAAATTGTGATTCATGATGTGGAGGTTCTGAAAGGACAGCTGGATGAGCAGTTTGAAATGAATTGCAATCTGCAGGATTACATTACAAAATGGTGTCATGAGGTGAAGCTGCCTCTTGCTGCCCTGCTTTTGATGAATGAAAAAATTGAGGATAGTGTACAGAAAAAGGCGATGAAGGAGCAATTGGAGCGAATCCGTCAGCTGTTGAACGGAGCGCTGATTGGAAGTCGTGTACAAAGTACGATGTACGATTTGCAGATCGGAAAGACAAGTTTGAGTCAATGTGTGCGTGCCTCTGTTAAAAACAATCAGTTTTTCCTGATTCAGAATCGGTTTGAGATGGAAGTGTCGGTGCCTGAACTTACAGTGTACACAGATAAAGAGTGGTTGATTTATGTCCTGGATCAGATTATCGGTAATGCAATCAAGTATACATCCGAATGTCCGAGACTTTCTATCTGGGGAGAGTCAGAGGAGGATGTGACACGGCTTTATATAGAAGACAATGGTGAAGGAATCAAGGATAGTGATTTGAAAAATGTATTTGAGAAGGGCTTTACCGGAAGTAACCATCATAACGGAAAATATAAATCTACCGGAATGGGTTTATATTTGGCGCATTTGATTATGAAAAAACTTGGACATACGATTACGGTGGAGAGTGAATTTGGCTGTTTCACGAGAGTGATACTGGGGTTTCGGGATAACAGAGACTATTTTCAGCTGTCTTCCACTGTGATATGAGCCTGTTTCATCAGAAGTTTCGGGATAACAGAGACTATTTTCAGCTCTGACATTACAATTTTTGTAATGTTAGGGCTGTTTTTGTAATGTGGATGTAAGGACAAAAGAGCAGAACTTTTCGTATAATATTGCTTGTAAAGGAGGTCGAAATATGGAAGGTAAAGTATTAGAAGTAAACAATCTGACAAAGACATATGGCTCGAAAGGTTTTCAGACAAAGGTGTTGAAGGGAATCAGTCTCGGCATATGTGAGCGTGATTTTATTGCGATTATGGGACCGAGTGGCTCCGGAAAAACAACGCTTTTGAATATGCTGTCGACCATTGATAAGCCAACGCATGGTTCGGTGATCTTAGATGGGAAGGACATTACAAAAATTCACAATAAAGAGTTATCTAAGATACGGCGGGATAAGGTGGGATTTATTTTTCAAGATTATAATCTGTTAGACACGATGAGTCTTCAGGATAACATTGCACTGCCATTGTCATTGAATGGAGTTCCTGCATCAGAATGTATTCAACGGACAAGGCAGATGGGGGCGATGTTTGGATTGAAAGAGCATTTGGAGAAATATCCGTATCAATTGTCAGGAGGGCAAAAACAAAGAGGGGCAGCGTGCCGGGCGTTGATTACAAATCCCAAAATCCTTTTTGCAGACGAACCGACAGGGGCGTTGGATTCGAGATCGAGTAAAGAGCTGCTAGAATGTCTGCGTACTGTGAACGAGAAGGAAAAGGCGGCTATTTTGATGGTTACACACGATGCGTTTACAGCCTCTTATGCGAAGGAAGTTTATATTCTAAGCGATGGTGTCATTAAATGTAAGATTAACCGGGGAAAAGACAGGAAAGAATTCTACGACCGTATCATTGACATGCAGGTGTCTATGGGAGGGGATTTTTCATGAGTATGTGGAAACTGGCGTTCAAAAATTTCAAAGAAAGTCTGAAAAACTATCTTTCACTCATGGTATCATTGGTGTTCACGGTTCTGATTTTTCTGAATTTTCAAAATGTGATTGATTCGGGGATTCTGGATGGACTTGGAAAAACGAATCGAGAAAATGCAGAGTTCGTCATTCAGGCAGTCACGTTTGTATTAATTTGTTTTATGCTATTTTTTATATGGTATTCCACGAGTGTATTTCTTACAAAAAAGAAAAAGGAAATTGGAATTTATGCATTTATAGGATTGACGAATCAAAAAATCGGGAAGTTATATATGATAGAGACTTCGATGACAGGACTTTTATCACTGGCGCTTGGACTTGGAGTCGGCACATTGACAGCGCGTCTTTTCCAAATGATTATGATGAAGTTATCTGACATTACGGTGGAGGTTTTTAACAGTATTTCGCTCAAATCAATCTTGACAGTTTCTGCCTGTTACGTGGTCATATATGTGATTTTTGCGGTCAAAGGCTATGTCAATATCGTGAGAAGCAGTGTGTTGGAGATGATTTCTGCCAGCAGAAAAAATGAGTATGTCAGACAGCATCCGGTAATTCTGCTTGTAAAAACAGTTCTCGGAGTTGCCGCGCTTTCAACAGGATATTACCTGGCGATTGTCAAAGGTGGAATGGAAGTATTTAGAAATACATTATCCGCAGTTGTGTTTGTTACGATTGGAGTGTACCTTGTGTTTGGTGGTTTGATTCCGATTATTTTTCAGGGTATTACAAAGAGAAAATCATTTCTTTATAAAAAACAGAGAACGCTTTGGGTGAATAATATCGTATTTCGCATGAAGAGAAATTACCGGACATATGCAATTGTATCTGTTTTAATGTTGTGTTCAGTTACCGCACTGGCAGCAGGATTTGCGATGAAAGAGCGATATGACGGGATGGTACACTTCAGAAATACTTACACATATCAGGTGCTAAGTACAAGTGCGGGGAAATACAAAGAGTTTGAAAAATTAATTCAAAAGGATAACGATATTGTGTATGGAACAGAGGTGTCTATGATTCAATTGGAACAATCCGAAATCAAGGCAAGGTGGAAATCCACTGGATATGCAGTTTTATCGTATTCCAAAGTGAAAGAGGCGGCAAAAGAAGCAAATCTAAAATTTAATCTGAAAGAGCCGAAGGATGACGAATATATCAATGTAGATAAGTTGGTACTGCTGTCATTGATTACGGATAGGAAAGAGGACGCTATAGAGATTCATGATAAGACCTATGAATGTGCAGATGTGACCACGGAGCCGTATCTTGGATATTTGCAGGAAATGACAGAATTTTATCTTGTCAATGATCATGAATATGAAAGTCTGAAAAATATTGGCGAAGAAGTTTATGTGTATAATTATAGAATTAAAGATGTAAAAAATTTTGAGGCTTCTGTAGCGGCGCTGCAAGGGAGTGCAGATTGTGCAGGATTGATTAAAATTGATCCTGATGATCAGGAAGCAAGCTGGATTCAGATTATTTATTCGGTGTGTATTTTCATGTTTATGGTATTCATACTTGCGAGTGGAAGTATCATTTTTGTGAAGATTTATAATGATGCATTTGAAGAGCGGGAACGCTATGCTATCTTGGACAAAATCGGCGTGGGCAGCAGAACTGTAAAAAAAGAAATTGCGTGTGAACTTCGGTTTGCCTATTTGTCACCGTTCCTTGTGATGGCGATATCCTCTTATTTTTCTGTGAAAGCATTAGGAAATATGATGCGCACAGAACTACTTGAAATTAACATTTTAAGTGTAGTGATTATAGGAATTTTCTTCCTTATATGCTATCTGTTCTCAGTGTCGGTCTACATGAAAAATATAAAAATATAAAAATGAAGTAGATATTGCCTACCTATCTGCAACATGTTAAACTAAGAGTAGTAATATACTCTAGGACATAACTAACAGGAGAGAGCAGATATGAAGAACGGAATGGAAAATGCCGTTTGGCAGATGAAACAAAAAGAAGAGGACGGATTGAATTATATTTACTCCCAGACGTATAACTTTGTCTATCTACGTGCGAAAAGTATTTTGAAAAATGAGGAAGATATCAAGCTGTTTATGCAGACGGTGTATGTGGATTTGTATCGGTCCGCAGATGAGATACAGCTGGATAATTTGTATGAATGGCTCGGAAAGCATGTGTATCGGATTGGATGCGAGCATTTTAAAAAGAGAAAAGAAAGAGAAGCGGCTTTTGTGGAGATGGAAGAGGAGGAGCTGAATCCGAAGCAAAAGCAGCATCTGAATGAGAATGTAGATGTTATCAGCAAAAGTTTGGAGCAGCTTCCGGATTTGTATCAGGCAACTCTGTTTGCATTTTATTTTGATTATTTGAAAATGGATGAGATTGCGGACCTGATGGACTGTAGTGTGGGCGTGATCATTAACCGATTGAATTATACAAGAAAATATTTCAAAAAAGCGATAGAGAATGCATGGGAAGAGTGTGGTGAGAGCACGGAAGGCTGCGATACATTTTCTGTGGAGGCGGTTTGTCTGGCACTTCGCAAATGGGGAGTTGAACATTGCCTTGGTATAACCAGTGCGCAAAACATATATTATAATATCTGCAAGGCACTTGAGCTGCACGGACATTCTATTTCTCTGAGCGGAAAAGAATTTGCAGGTGTGAAAAAGACGGTTGTCTATTATAAAGCAGATGATTGGAATCCGATACAGGAAGAGATCATTGCGCATGAAAAAAAGAAAAGACTGGATAAAAAGATTGCTGTCTGTCTGGCAGGAGCAGCAGTAGTGCTTGCGATTGTCGCAGTAGTGATTGCCGTGGTGGCGAATCGTCCAGAAAAGAAAAAGCCGTCATCAGAAAAGCCGAAAGTGACGGAAGAACAGAAAAGTTCCAAAAAAGAGGAGCAAAAACAGGAAGATACGGATACGAAGGACCCGGAAGATCAGACGAATGGAACAGTAGACGAACCGGTAAGTGAGCCGACAGAGACAGATTATATTTTCCCGAACAGTGGGACAACAGAACTGACAAGAGAAGAGGTTCAAGGACATACAAAAGAGGAATTACGTATTGCTAGAAATGAGATTTATGCAAGACATGGTGCCATCTTCGGAGTGGATGATCTGGATGCATATTTCCAAAGTAAATCATGGTATACACCTACACTTTCGATCAGTGAGCTATTGGATACAGTAGAATTGAGCATGGTAGAGGAAAACAATATCAGCCTGATCAGCGAGATTGAATCGGGAATGTAGTGTAAATATAATAATGAAAGGGAGTAAACACAATGTATAATGTAGAATTTGATGAAAGCTTAGTAACAGGGAATGAGATGATTGATGAACAACACAAAGAACTGATTGGGAAAATTCAGGATTTGCTTAGAAGTTGTGAAAAAGGAAGTGAAAAAGCAACCGCGGTAAAGATGCTCAATTATCTGGCAACATATACGGATTATCACTTCAAGGAAGAGGAAAAGCTTCAGGAAGAGATTGAATATCCGGGAATAAAAGAACACAAGGAAAAACACAAAGAATTTGTGGAAGCAATTGATGATCTTCATGAGATGTTAGAGGAAGAGGAAGGACCATCGGATGCGTTTGTCGCACAGGTGAATAAAAGAGTGGTAGACTGGCTGTTTGGACATATCAAAACATTTGACAGATCTGTTGCGGAATATAAAAATATGAGAAAGAACAGTGAAATGATCTAACTGGAAAGTGTGGGCAGTTCACGGTCTGATAAAAACAGCAATTGACATTGGCATGCTTGCATGCAGAATGGCGATTGCTGTTTTTGGATATATGAGCAGAGATTAAAAAGATAAGTATAAAAATCTGTAAGTTTTAAAAAAAAATTAAAATGTATTGACAAATATAAA
>OBYP01000456.1_pt1 | contig 37897 bp, 30 predicted proteins | sample 1501461 | NCBI WGS metagenome assembly OBYP01 (sample SAMEA2580201, study PRJEB22360) | human gut metagenome | biome: human gut; feature: human-associated habitat; material: faeces | place: Denmark | collected 2008/2010 | reverse complement strand
CCCGGCTCCTTCTCGAGGAGACCAAAATACTAAAGCAAGATGAGTAAATTTACAACGAAAAACAAAGAGCATCTTGATTCTATGGTGATTGGGCAAGGTCATACTATAATGGCTGGGTATATCCCAGAATCAGTAGGAGCCCAAGCCTTCTCCGAGAATTATTATAAATGGAAGACTCCAACACCTGACACAATTGCTCAATTTGGATTTTGGGGAGGTGATATAGATTACAATACTTATTATCCTAACCTTGATAAATCTGAACTTACTCCTAAGGACGAAGAATTTATCGAACCGATGTTTAGATTACTTTCAGAAACGATTGTATCTAAAAATTGGAATCCTACTGACTTTAGTCAAAATGGAGTACTAAAGTCATCAATGAAAATGTTACTTGGTCAAACCGTAAACTGCGACCATGAAACAAACATTGGTAATGCAATCGGGGCTGTATCTCAAGTGATGTGGCAAGAATCTTATAAAGATGGACACTTCACTATTCCTGCAGGTATCAATGGTATTCTGAAGATTGATGGTAAGGCAAATCCAAGAATTGCTAGAGGAATCCTTATGGAACCTCCTTCAATCCACAGTAATTCAGTAACTGTACAGTTCAAGTGGGATAAATCTCATCCAGGAATGGAAGATGGTGAATTCTACCAGAAGCTTGGTACCTATGATTCTAAGGGAGAGATGGTACGTAGAATAGTTACTGAGGTAGTTCGTTATTTGGAAACTTCATTAGTATCCCATGGTGCTGATTCATTTGCTCAAAAGATTGGTTCAGATGGTAAAATTGTTAATCCTACTTTTGCAAAAAGAACCTGGGCTTCTTATGAGGAATATAGGGATGACAAGTCTAAACAGTACTTCTTTACTGACTACAAAACAGATCTCTCGGAGTTTCAAGAAAAGGACGATACTCAGGGTTCTTTAATTGATAACCAAGAAAACCAAAATAATAATAATAATAAAGAGAATATGAACAAAGAATTGCAAGAATTTCTTGAAAAGCTTTTCGGGGATAACATGCTATCCCTTGCAGAAGGCAAAGAGATGACTCAGGAAGAAGTTATCTCATGTATTCAAAGCTTGGTATCATCCAAAAACAGTCTTCAGACTACGGTTGATAATCTGACTACAGAGAAATCTTCTCTCACTGAACAGATTACTAATCTGAATGCTGAAGTAGCAAACTTGAAGGAAATGGCAACAGTAGGAAAGAATCACATTGCTTCTCTCCGTGAAAATGCCGTAGGTACTTATAAGAAGTTGATGGGTGACAAAGCCGATGAAACTATCATCACAATGTTGAATGCCGAAACTACTGGCATGGTTACTTTGATTTCTCTCCAGAAAGACTATCAGGCTCGTTTGGAAGAGAAGTTCCCAATGGTATGCGCAAGCTGTGGTTCTCACGATGTAAGCCGTGCTTCTTCAGCTCAGGAATCTGAAGATAAATCAGGAACTCAGACTGAGGATAAATCTAAATTCGTAGAGAAATCTACTTCCGATGTTCTTGATGACATCTACAAGAGTAAGTTCAAATAAAGAAATAATCGATAAATATCACTGTTATGACGAAAATCGTAAACAAAGACCAAGCAATGACTCTCTTTGGGGAAAAAACTCCAAGAGCGGTGATTTACAAAAGTGAATCCCACAAATTGCACCAAGCCTTCAATGTAAAAGAAGGAGAAACAATCGTTCAGGGTATGCCGGTGGCAATTGATGAAACTGGCCTCATATTCCCTTTCAAAGATGCTGCTACTGAAGTATATTTGGGAGTTGCTGTTACTGATAACATCAATCCGGCTTACCGTGCCCAGCATAACTTCCCTGTAGAAGTTACAGTTGCCATGGAAGGTTACATGATTTGTAATTGGGTATCAAATGCTACTCTCACTGCTGGTTATGTAATCCCTTCTGGAGATTTGCTAAATGACCGTTTTGTAAAAGCAAACCAGGGAACCTCAACTCCTTTCATTGCTCTTACTCCGGCAGACGAAGCAAACGAGTTAATCCAAGTACTTATTAAATAAGAAGAAAAATACATTATGGAAAAAGTTGATATTTCAAAACTGAAGAAGGAAGACTTTATCAAAGAACTTCCTCAAATGGTAAGTCAGCTGGATGCTTTCCGTCAGGGAGCCCAGAATAAAAAGCCGGTAGAAGTTACCCTGGGTGAACTTGCTACAGGTAAGTGGGGAATCACAGAAGATGAATTGTTCGAAAAGGTTGGTATCAATCCGAAAATCGATACAATGGAAAACATCTTCACAATGCCTCAGCAAGATGTTCGTTGGATTGTTCCGGAAATCATTCGTTCTGCCATTACTTTGGGTATGCGCCAAGCTCCGTTTTATCCGGAGATTATTGCATCTGACCAGTCTATCAATGGGCTGACTGCTATCATGCCGATGATTAACATGTCCGATGCTGCACCGGCTAAGGTTAACGAGGCAGAAACAATTCCATTGGGAGATGTAAGCTTCGGACAGAAATCAGTTTCTCTGTTTAAAATCGGTAAAGGTTTTAAACTTACTGATGAAGTTCGTAACTACGTTTCTCTCGATGTATTGGCAATCTACCTTCGTGACTTCGGTGTTCAGCTGGGTTATGCAATGGATACATTGGCTATGGACGTTGTTATCAATGGTAATAAACCGGATGGTTCAGAATCTGCTCCGATTATCGGTGTATACGAAACAACCAATGGTATCACATATAAGGACCTTCTCCATATTTGGGTACGTGCTGCTCGTATGGGACGTAACTTTACTACAATGATTGGTGGAGAAGACCAAGCTATCGAAATGTTGAACCTGCCTGAGTTTAAAGACCGTCATTCAGGTACTACTGAAGCTACACTCAACATCAAGTCTCCGGTACCTAAGAATGCCAACTTCTACATCCATCCGGGAACTCCTGACCAAGGCCTTCTGCTGATTGATACATCGGCTGCCTTGATTAAGCTTACTGCTAAGCAGTTGATGTTGGAATCTGAAAGAATCGTTTCCAATCAGACTCAGGCAATCTATGCAAGCTTGACTACTGGCTTCTCTAAGATGTATCAGGATGCTGCACTCATCTTGTCTGCAGATAAGAAGTTCTCTGAAGCTGGATTCCCGGACTTCATGAACATAGACCCGTACTTGATGGTTAACCTAGAGTAAAGCCACCTGGTTTTATTTTACACAGTTCTAATTTCGAATGGGATAGGGTTTTGCGAGGACCCTATCCCTATTTTTAAAACATCTAAAAACTTAGTAGATTATGAGTGAAAAAATAAAAGTAACTGTAGGGGCCAAAGCTTACAGTTTTCATGACCAGTCAACTGGTATCACTATCGCAAGAGGAGAAGAAAGAGAACTTACTCTCCGTCAATTTGGTTCAAAGAAAATCCAAATGGCTTTGAACTCGGGACATCTTCGGATGATTGCTGACAAAAACAAAGTAGAGAAATATTCGGCTAACGATTTGGACAAGCTGGAAAAGAAACTGACGGCTCAGTTTGAAAAGGGTATGGAAGTTGCAAAGATTGCAAAGGCCTATACTCTGGAAGAACTTACTCTCATTGCTGCTCGCCACGAAATCGTAGCCGAGAAGAATGATACTCCGGTAACCCTGGTTCAGGCATTGCTGGAAGAGTTCGAAGAACAATCTAAATAATTCATCATGGAAAATCTAGACTTCGTAGCTACTACGAATGGTCTGGAAGTTTCATTTAGAGTACTAAGCAAAGTCCCAGCCAAGGCCATTTTTGACTGGGACTTTGGTGATGATAAGGGGTCCGCTTACGATGTTAAGCAACCAACTTACACTTATGAAAAGTCCGGATTTTATACAGTAGCACTGAATATCACGAACTCCGATGGACTTAATCTTTCTGCTACCAAATTAGTAATTGTAAATACAGAGGCTGTTACTACATTAACGGACAGTATATATAACCTTATTAATTATTTCATTCCTTCAGAAATCTCCGATGGTATGACCATAGAGGAGAAGGAGATGTACATAACTAAATGGCAATTATATATCCAACCACTAGTAAATCATTGTATTCCTTTGGATAAATATAATGATGAATTAATGTACGAAGCTCTAGAAAACCAATTAATAATGGAATTGGCAGCCTGGGATTATCTAAATGTCAAGCTCCTTAATTTATTAACGAGTACCGGAGAATACCTTAGTCAACTAACATCAACCAAAGAACAAGAGGGGGATGGTAGTTCGAAACCAGAACTTGCCCGAGGTGATAGGATTAAACAAATCACTACTGGGCCTACTGAAGTACAGTACTATGATATGCTTTCAGATTCAACATCTTCATTATGGAAAACATTCTCACAAGCTTTGCAACCTGGAGGTGTCATAGACGAATTAAAACAAAGACTTTGTATGTTAGCTACGAGATTGGAAATCTACTTACCATTCTGTGCACCAGTTAGTAAGTTAGTAGTTCCTCGAGTAGTTGACAGAAGAAGACCTGGTATATTAGATGGACCTAATCCAAGTGTACCAGTAAAAAGAAACGGTAGAACCTTAATCAAGAAAAGATGACCAAGACTCCTCATAGAATGGTAAAGAATCGTTCTTGGGATAGATACAAGAAGATTATCAATGACTTCTTGGATATAGATGCTGGAAGGCAAACTATAACTTGGGCAAAGAGTGTAAATCAACTCCTAAGTCATGGAGAAGATTATATCCCTAAATATTATAATATACCCATCGAGGCTCTCTGTTATTACAATGCCTTTCGAAACTGGCCTATCAATAAAGCCACCATCACAGGAGAACTCGATGATGAGAATCTATCCATACTAGTTACAAAGGCCTATATAGAAAACCTGGGACATCTAACTCCAGAAGGTTATTGGGATTTTAACTGGTCTGAGGATAGGTTCGTAATTAATGGTATTACTTATAAACCTGCAGGAGATACACAAGTTGCCCAGGCCAAAGATGAAGCATTGGTGTTCATGGTCATTCTCAAGAGAGATAGAGATACCAAAATCGAATTTGTAGAATAAAAATGAACGTATATGGCAAAGATGTTACAATTACGATGGACTCGAATTGAAACCCAAAATGGGATTTGGTTCGATAGTAATAGGGTAATCCTACATGGTATATGCGGAATACATGTTGAAATGAAAGGGCAAGGAAATGATATTACAGCCATGCAATCCATGACTGGTGATAAATACGTTTCTTGCTTTCAAGATTATTTCGGAGACCTTTGGGATAAGATAATACCTCATCCAGGTATTGGGCAAACTATGAAGTTCAGAGTCAACAGATTACCAGATTATGCAATAATCAGAGGTGATGTTGAGGATGGCGGAGATGTAGACCCTGATAATCCAGGAATACCCATGAATGCTTTCTGTGGTTCAGAAGGAGAACCATTCAGAGGTAGTGATACTGAACTGTTCTTGGGTAAACAAATGATTAATTAACCCTTAAATATATAAACCTATATGTACGTAAGTAAATATTACACCTGCGAGGAAATTGACCAGCGGTTGTTACAAGGTTACTATGATGACTTAGTGACTGCTGGTTTTGCTGGAACTCTCAATGAATTCTGGGCCTTCATTCTCTCTATTAAGAACAAGGTTGATAAGAGAGAGGGGTATGACTTATCGAAAAACGATTTTACCGACGAACTGAAAAGAAAGTTGGATGGAATCGAAGAGAAAGCCAATTACATCACAAAAGTTTCTCAGTTAGAAAACGACTCTAAGTTTCAAACTGAAGAAGAAGTTAAGAAAACGATTGATGATTTGGTTGACGGTGCTGGTGATGCTCTAGATACTCTTAAAGAGTTGGCAGAAGCATTAGGAAATGACCCCAACTTTGCAACCAATATCACAAATAAACTTACCGACCTTCGTAATGATTTGACTGCTGAGGTTAATCGGGCAAAAGAAAAAGAAGCCGAACTCGGTTCTCAAATTACAGCAGTAAACAATGCTTTACTTAAAGCTGTGGATTTACTCAATGAAAAGATTGATAATATCCGTATTGCTTTGGTAGACAAAATCGATAAGCTGGAAGTTAAGGTTGATAAGAATACTGCTGACATTGCCGACTTGCGTAATGAAACTACTGGTTCATTGGCAGATGCTAAGGCTTATGCTAAAGACCTAGTAGATAAAGAAGCAGAAGCTCGTAAAGCAGGGGATGATAAACTGGTGGAAGATATGCACCAGATGACCACTCTCCACATTCAAGATAAAGCAGAACTTGCTCAGAAGATTGCCGAAGAGGCCCAATTAAGAGAAAACCAGGATGCAAGAATCCGTCAAAGCTTAATTGAGGAAATATCTACTCGTCAATCCGGAGATGCTGCTCTTGAAAGTAAACTTGCTGAAGAGGTTACCAATCGTAAAGCTGCAGATGAAACATTGCAGAACGGTTTGACTAGGGAAGTTGCCGACAGAACTAATGCCGATAATACTCTTCAAACTAATATTGATAAGGAAGCTCAGGCAAGAGAATCTGGAGACCAAGTTCTGAAAGGTCAGATTGATTCAGAAGCAGCAACCCGTACTGCTCAGGACCAAATCCTTGACCAGAAGATTACTGCTCTATCGGATAAGGGAGTTGCTGACAAAGCCGAAGTACTTGCTGCTGTAGAAGCAGAAAAGGAAGCACGTATTGCAGGAGACAATTCCCTTAAAGAAAGTAAGGTGGATAAGAGAGAAGGTTATGCCTTGTCTAAGAATGACCTTACCGATATCTTACTTCAGAAATTGAACGGTATCGAAGAGCATGCAAATTATATTACTCAAGTATCACAATTAGTAAATGATGCTGGGTATCAAACGGAAGCCGATGTAGAGGCTGCAATCGAAAAGATTATCGGTTCTGCACCTGAAGTACTTGACACTCTGGAAGAGATTGCCAAAGCCCTGGGGGATGACCCTAATTTCGCTACAACTATCACTAAGAAGTTGGCAGCAATCACAGAGAAGGTAAATCAAGAAATCGAAGACAGAACTGCTGCAGATACTGATCTCCAAGGAAATATCGATACTGAGATAGCTGAACGTAAAGAAGCCGATGCTGCTCTTAAGACCGAACTTAAAGAGTATGTAGATGCTCAGACTTCTATCGGTGATACTGCATTGAATGTAGTTAAGGATAGCTTGGCTAAAGAAATCCAAGACCGTAAAGATGCCGATACAACCTTGCAATCTAACATTGATAAGGAAGCTAATGATAGAAAAGCTGCAGATGCAACACATACTGAAAACATCGCTACTCTTAATCAAAGAGTATCCGATTTGGCTTTATCTATTCAGGATGCTATCAATACGGTTAAGAATGAACTTACTGCTCAGGTAAATGCTAATACTACAGCAATTGCTACCAATGCAGCTAACATTCAAAAAAACTCAGAAGCAATCACTGCTGTAACCAAAACTGTAGGTGATAACTACAAAGAGGTTAAGGATATGATTAATGAGGAAATTGTAGACCGTACTAACGGTGACAGTAACCTCAGTTCTCGTATTGATACCACGAATATTGCCTTGGGAACCGAACAGGCTGAAAGAAAGGCAGCAGACCAAATCCTTCAAGTAAACCTTGATAAAGAAGTTGGAGACCGTAAGTCGGCAGATGCTGCATTGGAAACTGCTATAGACGGTAAGATTCAAACTTTAACGGCTGAAGTTGGTGGGCAATTAGGTATCCTTACTAATAAGATTAATGAAGAGATAGATAACAGAGGTGGTGCCGACCTTTTATTAGAAAATAAGATTGATTCCTTGAAGACAGAATCTACTGAAAAGGTAGATGAACTCAAAACCAAGGTAGATGCTAACACCGCAGCTATCAACGTAGAAAAGGAAAGAGCTATGGCTAAAGAGGATGCAATCCAGGCAAACTTGAATACGGCTATCGCTAATCACAAAGACGAGGTAAATGCCTTAACTAAGGATATCTCTGATGAGGCTAATGCTCGCATTGCAGGTGATGCTGCTCTCCAGGTAAATATTGATAAAGAGGTAGTTGACCGTAAGAATGCAGATACCCTTATTAATAATGCCTTAGCCCAGGAAGTTTCTGACCGTACTACTGCTATTCAGGGATTGGAATCTAAGAAGGTAGATAAGGTAGATGGTAAAGTACTTTCTTCAAATGACTTTACAGACCTCCTCTTGGTAAAATTGAATGGTGTAGCAGAACATGCTAACTATATTACCAAGGTATCCGAGTTACTGAATGACTCAGGATTCCAGACTGCTGAAGAAGTAGAAGCTGCAATCCAGAAAATCATTGGCTCTGCTCCTGGTGTATTGGATACCTTAGAGGAAATTGCTAAGGCTTTGGGTGATGACCCTAACTTTGCAACTACCATGACTCAGAAACTTACTGAGTTAACTACTAAGCTTGAAACTGAAACTCAAAACCGTATTGATGGTGATGCAGCTTTGGATACTAAGCTTACAACTTTAGGTACTAATCTTACCAAGATAGTAGAGGATTTAAGAACCTATGTTACTGAAACTCGTACTGAACTCTTGGCAAGAGCAAATAACCAGGATGCTCTTATCAATCAGAACTCGGCAAATATCCAGAGAAACTTGGAATTAATCCAAGGTATTCAGAATAACATTTCAGGTTCTTACTTGGAAGTTAAAGCTTTGCTTGAAACCGAGGTAGCTGCACGTAAGGCCGAGATTACTCGAGTAGAAGGTTTGATTACAGAAACTAATCAGGCTCTTACTACTGAAACCGAAGAACGTAAAGCTGCAGATAAAGAACTCCAGGATAATCTGGATGCCGAAGAAGCTGCAAGAGTTGCTGCTGATACTGCACTAGGAGTTCGTATCGATACGGAAACTTCAGAAAGAAAGGCAGCTGATACTACTCTCCAGGGAAATATCGACAAAGAAGCTCGGGCAAGAGAGGCAGAAGATTCTAGGCTAAATGCCCGTATCGACAAGGAAACTACTGACCGAGTTAATGCAGATACGGCATTGGGTACTCGTATTGATAATGAGGAGGATGCAAGGGAAGCTGCAGACACAACTCTTCAGGAAAATATTGATACTGAAGAAACTGAAAGAAAGGCAGCTGATAAGACTTTGCAGGATAACATAGATGCTACCAATGCTCATACTATCAATACTCACAGATTGGATTCAAATCCGGTATTGAATGGTACAGACATTAAGTTGGATGGCTATGAAAAGAATGCAGGTACTACTCCTACAGATTTGGACGTAAAAGCAACAGATACTACTTCGGTTGCCTTTGGTAAAGTACAAAAACGTATCGAAGTAGATAAGGCAGATGCTGATTCTAAATTCAATAAGGTAAAAGCTGCAGTAGGTCTTACCAATGATTTGGGAATGCCAGCTCTTACTGATACGAATTATATGGGCGGTTCAGTAGATGTAGTAGATTCTTTGAAAAAACTTGATGCTCAGTTAGAACCAATTATTATCCCGGCGGCAGCATTCAATATATCTGCTTCGGCAACCTCAGAAGAGATTGCAGCAGTATTTACCGATGAATTGCTTAACGAGATTGCAAATAACACTACACACCGGCCTTATATATTGGTAGATACCGGCAATAATTTCTATCAACAATTCAGATTGAGTTTACAGCTTAGTGGTCCTACTACTGGTGCCATTACTTTGAGATTTATGTATGAATTGGCTGGTATGGAATCCTACAGAGAGTTCAAGAGAACTGCTCAAGGTGCTTGGTCTATCTCTACTGTAAGAGCTGGTAAACTTCTTATTGAAGGAGATGTAGTAAATAACCTAACTGCGGGTGGAACTAAGGTACCATTAAGTGCAGAACAGGGTAAAGCTTTGAAGGCTTTGATTGATGGTCTTGGTTCAGATACAGGAGACCTTGAAACTGAACTCAAGGAATTAATCCAAACTACTAAGACGGCTTTAGAGGCTTCAATATCTACAGAAGTTCAAAATCGAAAAGATGCTGATACTGCCTTAGATACGAAGTTAACTACGGCTATCAATAAGGAAGTTCAGGATAGAACTGCTGCTGATACTGCATTGGGTACTCGAATTGATACTGAGGTAACTGCAAGAACAGAAGCAGATGCTGCCCTGAAAACTGAATTAACCGAGGATATACAAGGAGTTCAAGATGCCCTAGATGCTTTTATTGCAACTAAGGCACAAGCTAGTGGATTAGCTTCTCTGGATGAAAATGGTAAAGTACCTGCTGAACAATTACCTTCATATGTAGATGATGTAATTGATGTATATGCAACCTACGATAAGTCTCCTACTGGAGATCTTTCTAATATAGCTCTCTTTTCAGATGCTGACCATAATACACCAATAACTGGAGAGGCAGGAAAGATTTATCAGAATGTAACTACTGGAGAACCTGGTTATCAATTTAGATGGACTGGTACTACTTGGTCTCTGATTGTTTCTGGTGGAGTAGTAATTGGAGAGATTACCGGTACTGCCTATGATGGAGCAAAAGGTAAAACCACTACGGATAATCTTAATGCTCTTAAAGCTTTTAATCCTATACGATTAACCAATATTGTTACGGATACTTCTAAAGCTACAATCAATTATGAAAAGTCCGATGGTACAGGTATTCAAGGATTAGATATCCCTGCTGCTAATTCTACCAAAGCCGGTATGATGACTGCTGCAGATAAGGTTAAACTTGACACTACTTTACCTAATCAAATTGCCGCAGAAACTGCTGCAAGGGAAGCTGCCATCAATGCTGTTCAAGGAGAGATTGCCAATGATATAGCTCAGGAAGTAGTAGATAGAAATGAGGCTATTGCAACGGCTAAAGCTGAATTAACTACGGCTATCAATAAAGAGATATCTGATAGAAAGGCAGCCGATACAGCTAATTTCAAAGAGCTAGAAGACGCAATGACTTTTGTTGTAGATAGTCTAGAAGGAAGAATCCAGGCTACTGATGGTAACTTGGCTAAAGAAGTCCAGGATAGAAAAGGTGAGATTACCAGAGTAGAGAAGTTAATCTCCGATGAGGCTGCAACCAGAGCTCAAGCAGATACCAACGTAAATGCTAAAGTAGACTCTCATATTGGTAATAAAGCTAATCCACATGAAGTAACTAAAGCTCAAGTAGGATTGGGTAATGTTAACAATACATCAGATGCAGATAAACCCGTATCTACTGCTCAGGCAACTGCCATTGCAGAAGCTAAGGCTGCAGGTACTCTTGCTCAAACAAACTTAACTACTCACTTACAGGATAAATCAAATCCTCACCAGGTAACCAGAGACCAACTGGGAATGGGTATTACTTCTGAAATTATCTTCAAGAAGGTATCTGCTCCTTCTGGGTTATGGAAGGAATCAGATGAAAGACTTAAATCATTCATCAAACCTTTGGAACATACTCTTGATGAGATTTGCTCTATACCTACCGATTCATTCATAATTCGAGGTAGTCATGATATAGGTACTATTGCTCAGGCAATCGAAAAACATTTCCCAGAATTAGTTTCTGAGAATACGGTTAAACCTGAAACTGTACCTAATCCCGAAGCCTTCGAAACAATCGAAAAGGATGGAGAAACCTATGTAGTGGTTAAAGAGGTAGATTATTCTAAGATGTCGGTTCTGGCAATCGAAGGTATCAAACTTCTGAAGGCAAGAATCGAAGAATTGGAAAAGAAACTTTTATTCACAAACTTGGATTAATATGGGAGAGATAGCAACTTGGAGTGCTGTCAAAACTAAAGTAGGCCTTGGTAAGGATTCAAATGAATGCCCTACCAAGGCTGAATTGTTAGCACTCTCTCCTACAGGAACGGGAGAATCTTACATAGGCTTGGAAATCTCCAATGCTAGTTCCTATGGTAATAATGAAACCGTACAGCTCAATGATATACATAAGGTAACTTATAAGTATACTTTTACAGCTCAGAATACAACTCTTAGTTTTCCAAAAGAAGGAGGTACATCTACTCAAGTAGGTATTTATGTAACTTCTACAAAAACTAAGTATTTAGATGGTTCTGCAACTTCTGAAGTTCAAAATGTAAATTACTCTGAACCTAATTGGCCCTCTTGGATTATTGGTCAAGGCCCACTAGTAGCTTCTGAAAATACCACAACCGAATCTCGTAGTGCTACCGTAGTATATACCCAATCTGAGTCTGGTAAACAGATATCAGTAAGTTTATTTCAGGCTGCTGGAGTTGAAACTTGGGAATATACATTTACTGCAGGTAATACTGTATTAAACTTTCCTGCAGCAGGTGGAGCTAGTACTCCAAATTCAATAGGTATTACTTCTACTAAGCAAAGATACATTAATGGTAAATTATATGGTAGTCCAGTATCTGTAGGATACACTAGACAATCTGAAGAGGATTGGGAACATAATGTTCAGGGTAGTAGTTGGCAAGCCGATGAGAATAAATCCGAATCTTCTCGGAGTCGTACTGTAGATTATATTCAAGCTGAATCAGGTAAGAAGGTAACCATTACTTATAATCAGGCAGCAGGTGTAAAAAGTTATAATAATAACGTAGTAATTACTGAACCCGATTGGGAGAATTTAGATATCCCTGCTTCTGGTGGAGCATGGAATAGACCAGTATTAACTATTTCTCAAACCTGGGGATGGAATGGAGATGTTACTAATGGAGGAAACTATGAAGTTTCAGGTCCTTCTTATTATGATTTTGCGACTGGTGGAGTAACTAATAAACCTAGTTTAGGTACTACTCAAGCTAATAGAACTAAAGTAGCTGAAGTTAAGGTTTGGGTAAGTTTTAATAAAACTACTAATCAATTAGTACCTAAAGACTCAGATAATAGAACGTCTTATTCAAAAAAGACTTATCAAGTATATCAGGCTGCTAACCAAATTGAAAGTACAACTCAAGGTGCATGGGAAGTTTCCATTTCTGCGAATCCCAGTACCTTTACCGAACAAGGTGGTACATCACAAATCTCTGCAAGTGCAAGGGCACCAAGAACTAATCATTGGTCTTCAGGTGCAACTAATGCAGCATCGGATGCTACAGGTACTCCTACCCTAAGTATACCTACTGCAGTAACCGGATTCAGTTTATCTGGTACTACTTTAACAGTAGCCGAGAATACTACTCCTAATCAAAGAAGCGTAGTAGTAAGGGCAACTATGGGTAGTGTATATAAGGAAGTTACGGTAACTCAAAGTGCATACTTAGTAGAATGGAGGTATTATTTAACTACTTCTACTCCAACGTTAAACTTTGATGCCTTAGGTGCAACCAAATCCGGTACCATAAGTAGCTATCGAGGAAAATATATCAATGGTTTATTGGTAGAAGGTTCACATGAAGGAGTTAACATTAAAGTTAAATCTATGTCTGCCGAGATACAAAGGGCTACTGCTGCTGTTGCTATTACAATGAAAGAGAATACTACAACTCAAACTAGAACTGGTACAGTAGTATATGAGCAAGTGGGTTCAGGTAAAACCCTAACCATTACTTGTAATCAGGCTGCAGGTACTGTATCTACAAGGGACGTACTTGAGGTAGTAGATAATTTTGGTGATTCACCTGCTGTAGGAGGAAGTATTTTTGGTTTGGTTAAGTCGGGATATTATGATGTAATTAATGGTAAGGATTCTACTTGGCATAATGTTACACCAACTCTAAAATCCAAATCTTCATACATTACCGATGTAGAAATTACCAAAGCTTCTGGAGATGGTTATAATATAGGAATTACTCTGTCTGAAAATACTTCTGAATCTTCTCGTAGAGCAAGTCTTACTTTAATCTATGGTAGCAAGGAAGTAGATATGGCAACTACTCAAGCAGGTGCTAGTGTTAGTTATAATTATTACTTTGGAGTAACTACGGACTTTCCTTCTGTAGCTGCTGCAGGAGCAACTCCTAAGGCAGTAATTAAATCTAGAAGACATAAAGTTGTGAATGGGGTAGAAGAGTCTTCCTATAATTTGGTAGAAACTTCAGTAATAAGTAAACCTAATTGGACTGGTACCTTATCTGCTAAGGTATCAAGTACTACTGGTTCAGGAGCAGATTATGATGTTACTATACCAGTATATGAAAATACTGAAGCTAGTATACGAAGAGGTACAGTAGTATTACAACAGGGAGGTTCTGGTAAACAGCTTACTTTGAACCTTAATCAATTAGCTGCAAGTATTACTACTAGAGATTATATCGATTATGTAGAACCAATTCCAGATGGAATGTTTTCGGCTTTAGCTCAGAGTATAACTGTTACACTTCAATCTTACAGAGAAACCTTAATTAATGGTAAAGTAACGAGTAAAGTTGCTGTTCAACCTGATTTTGATTTGGATTCTACCGTTACCGATTGGGCTTCTGTAGATTTAATTGGTGGTAATCCTATCAATTACGAATATGATTTTGAGGTTTCTGTAAAAGAAAATACTACTAATCAAACTCGGTCTGGTAGTGTAATGTTTTATAATGGTGCTGCCGAAGTAGAGAATGGTTGGGCATTTACTCAAGATGCTGCAACAATCTCTACAAGGTATGAAATATCTTGGACTGCAAACTATAGTAATGGTACAGTAGAAGAGAATGTAACTGAAGTTGAATTAGAGGGTACTACTGGTATGGAAAATTCTGTAAGAATGGATTTACACATACTAGAATATACTTCTATCAATGGAGTAGAAGGTACTCCTACTTCTTGGGATTCTAGAACCATAGCTGAAAATAACTCGGCAATAGCTTCACCAAGTGGTCAGGTATCTGCTACTCTACAATCGGATTCTGAAAATGCCTTTATAGGTATTAGTAATTCTGTACAGAACTTATCAGAATATCCACGTACTCATACCATAACTTTATATAATCCTAAAGTTGTAATTAACGGTAAAGAGGTAGGAACAGTACCTACCATTACCTTATTGGTAAATCCAGTACCCTATCGGAGGATTTTTATATTCGGTTGGAAAGGAGCTGGTAATACTAATACTAATATAATTCTGAGTGGTGATATAATGAATAGTGATTCTGTTGCTAGCAGAGATATTATTTCTTATGCAAGTTTACAAAGGAATAATGTAGAATTTGCTAAGAAATATATCAAACCTACTTTAATACCACCTTCAGAAGATTGGTTACAAGTAATTGATAATGGTCAGAATTCAGATAATTCCTATAACTATGCCATTAGAGCATTAACCGATAACGATGGAGAATCAGCTAGAAGTCAATCTGTAAGATTTGAACAACCTGGCAATGGTAATCAAGCCTTATATGCTTATGTTAGCCAAGACCCTAGAGATGAAGGATACTTGGGAGGGAGAGTAAATAATAACGGGCCTAGAACAATTAGATTAAATACCATAAAAGATGACAATTGGGTTGGTAATACTGATATACGGTCAGGTAATTATTATGGGCTCGGTACATTAGCTCAAGATGCTATCACAATTGAAACCAATATATTAGTGGGTGGTACAGATAGTAGTACTTATACTCAACAAGTAGAATTAAGTAACTTAAAGTTTAGTAAAAGCGGTAGGCCTGTAACCATTAGTAATGACCCAAATCAAACTACTGATTACGAATATTACTGGGAATTATATCCTTCTACTGGTGTTCCTGCTGGTTTTACAGTAAATATCAGTATGTTATCAAGTGATGGAGATAATGATAATGGTATTCGTTTAGATATAATAAAAAAGAATACTACTGTTTTTTCCATAGGAACCCTAATTGGTACTTTAACTTTAACTCCTAAAGATCCGACTAAGTTACCAATCATTATTTGTGGTGTATATCATAGATATTTTACTTGATATAAATAAAACAATACTGCGGTATTTATATACGTATAGGCCTATATACAAAATTAATTAACTTATGTTTAACATTAAAACTAAAACGTTATGGAATTAAAATCAGGAGAAGGCACTGTAGTGGTAGCTGACAGAGACCGTTGTTGTAATGACGGTTGTAATAGAAACTCAGGCTGGGGCTCTGGTTGGGGTGCAGTTGGTGGAGCATTGGTAGGTGGTGGCTTTGGTGCTGCTGCAGTTTCCGTATGGGACAAAATCAATGACACCAAGGCTGACATTCAGAAAGTAGAATCTACGGTTCAGGAAGCAAAGGCAGGTATCTACAAAGATATCTCTGATGCAGCTCGTGGAGTTACTCAAGAAGTCAATGGTGTAGCAAAAGATGTTGCCGGTGTTGGAAGAGAAGTTCTCAACAACCGTTTCACTACGGAAAGAGGACTTTGCGACCTTGGTTACAAAACTAATTCTGATATCCGGGATTCTCGTGACCAAATGGGAGCAGGATTCAACCGTGTTATGGACCGTCTTTGCAACATGAGCTTTGAACAACAGCAATGCTGCTGCGAAACTAAAGGCCTGATTAAAGAAGTAAAATCTGAATTGGCTCTTCAATTGGAACGTTGCTGCTGCGACATCAAGAATGGCCAACAGGAAATCAAGTGCCTCATCGAAAACACCGCTAAAGACCAGGAAATTGCTCGTCTTAACCGAGTAGTAGATGCTCAGAGAGACCAGAACATTATCCAGTCTGTAGTTGCCGCTCTTAAAACAACAACCACAACTCCGGCTTAATTAGGGCTGGAAATTTAAAAGAAAGGAGTGCATCTTACGGGGTGTACTCCTTTCTTCGTTTTAACACCTAAAAACTTAGAGAGATGGAAAAAGAAAAACTAACCGAATATCAGATACAGATAGCTTTACCTGCTCCCAACGAAGAGATTGCTAAAGAAGTAGCAAACAAAGCCCAAGCCCTTGTAGACCAGTTCGGATACTATCAATTCTTAAACTTGGTAGACTTCATGCAGAAGAATCCAGGTGCAGTATCATTCGGTTTAAATTTAATAAATAGGAGGTAATTATGGAAGAATTGATTTTTTCGAAACTACAAAAAGGTGATACATTGTATACCTTAGAAAGAGACAGACGTTCTATGTATCCAATCTTTGACAAAGCTACAGTAATCAGAGTTGGTGAAATTAAACCTATGTCTTCAGGCAATGAGGGCAACTTTGTTTCAAGTATAGAAGTGGTAATCCAGGATTCAGTATCCTCACTTACAATCTTCTTACCTGTTCAAACTACGGAAGGTATTCATAATGGTGTATACTATACTACCGACCTTAAGAACATTGTTAATGAGGTAAATGTTCAAAGAACCAATGCCTTGAATGTTCTTAATAACCGGGATAAGTATGAAACTATCGTAACTGAATGCGATAATATCTTTAAGACAATTGAAGGTATGATTGCCCCCCAAGCTCCAGCTCAGGCTTACAAATCCGAAGAACTTGAAACATTTAAGATGGAGATAGACACTCGGCTATCAACCCAGGAGAATCTTCTCTTGCAAATTGCCCAAGAGTTGGGATTAAACAACAGAGAAAAGAAAGATGGCAAAAAAAGTTAACATAAATATATCACTCCCGATAGGAAGTGTTCAGATTTATGTAGACCCAAGGAAACAAATGCAAGCAGAAAAGTTGATTACTAGAACTCCCCAAATTATGCAAAGAGGTTATGATTTGGGTTCAAGGAAGTTCGGTAATCAACTTCTTCGTATTGTTAAGATGAGCTTAAATACAGGAGTTCCTCCTCCAGGTTCCGGAGTATCTTGGCCACCACATTCAGTAGCTACACTTAAGAAGTATGGTGCTCATACCTTATTAAACCTTACTGGTCAATATGCAAGGTCAGTTACTATAGTGAACCGAAAAGACAGAACCTTTGTTGGTCTACCTCCTGGATTGAAAAAGACAACCTACTTTGGAAAGACTTCTCGTAAAACCCTTAATCAAATTGCTATCATGTTAGAATATGGTAGTAGAGATGGTAATTTACCACCTCGTGAATTATGGAGACCTGCTTATAAAGCTGCAGGTGGAGCTGATGCTTTACAGAAGTCTATACGTAATGAAGTAAGAAAAGAACTCAGAAAATATACAAAATAATGGCAGATTTTGAAGCAGATAAAACATCTGGTAAGGGTCCTACACTTGTAATGGTACACCCATTAAAGTTGAATGATACTGAATCAGATAAGCGAGCTTCATTGATTGTAGATGTCAATGGAGTTACTAAAACGGTTAACCTCATTCAGAAGAAAGGTAGCCTTAATTACGAATACCAATTGGAGGTAGATAAGGATACACTTAATATTCTGGGTAAAGGTGGGACTGATACTTTGGTTGTTACATCCCGTCGTAGGGAAATGATAAATGGTACTCCTCAAGGAGAATGGGAAAATGTAGAGGTTACTGCTGAATTCCTAGAGGAACCACCATTTACTGCTGGTATTAGATTTACTGATGCAGCAGAAAAGACTCTAGAGGTAAACATAACTTCTAAGAATCATACTGAACAATCTATCACCGGAACTCTAACTATCAAACAAAGTGGAAGTAGTAATAATAAAACCATTCAGGTTATTCAGGCAGCAGGTACGGTTTCCTATAATTATAGGTTAGAACCACCAACTGTAAATTTATTCGTACCCAAAGACCAGAATGCTAATGTATATGAAACTTCGGTAGGATTTACGATTACTGGATATAGAGATAAACTAATAGAAGGTGAAAAGGTATCAGAAGAGGTTATGGCTTTTAAAATGCCAGCAGTTGGTCAATCACAGGATGTTAAGTTATTTAATTCTAATGTAACTGTAACATATTGGATTACCAATTATGGTAATATATCAAATATACCACGAACTACTTTTTCAGCAACTGTACATGCTAGAAAAACTGCAGGAGTGATGATAGGTGGAACTTCTGCTAACTTCGAGTGTGTATTTACTGATGGTGGTACTTATGGATTCACTCCTTTGTTAGCTGCTCAAATAGTGTAAAATTATGGTAAATACAGAAGAAATAGTAGAAAGGACTTTTTATATCTGTCTACTAACGACGGCATTAAAAAGAAAGCTTACACTAAATCCTGATGATTACCTACCATTATCCTTAGAGAATGAGAAAAGATTTAAGGAAGACTCAGAAGCCTTAAAGAAATTCATACCTATCTTTGGAGTAGGTAATAATCAGGTAAAAGGTGCAAAGACTTGTCCAAGAATTACCATAGAATTGCAAGGATTCTATAATGGTGATATAGGTGTGAACAAATATATCATAGGAGATAAACTAGAGAATGGTAACTACCAGGCTTCAGAATTTCCTTATGAGACTAAAGACATAACTCTGGATATACATCTTGTAGCAAATACTCAACAAGATATGAGATTACTTCATAGTATCATGTATGAAGCTTTGCCATCAAGAGGATATGTAAGACCTTACTATAATGACCTGGAAGAATGGGAAGATGGTAAGGTTGCTCCTACTGGAAATCTTTATATAGAGATAGGTAATTACTATGACCACCCAGACGAAAATCATGGCCTACTCGAAAAGGTATATCAGTACATATGTAAAGATGGTATCTTGCCAGAAAAACTTGCAGGAGAAGGTGAATTAGTTCCTATCACAGATATATCAGTACTCTTGGGTACAGTAGAAAAGCAGGAAAACGATTTACTTCAACTCCAAGTGAATAAGGACAATACTTCAGGGTATTAATTAAATAAGTAACTAACTTTTAAATTAAGTATAATATGCCAAATTCACCTTCAGTTAAGTTTGAGTTTGAGAACAGAAATGTTCAACAGACTACTCCTATGTTAGGAGTTTCATGTGTATTGGCTAGAACCACGAAAGGTCCTTATGATGACCCTTCAGAAATCATCACTTCTTTCTCACATTTCCAAAGACTCTTTGGTTCTGAGATAGTACCAGATGGTTCTGTATCAAATATTGAGAAGGCTTTTATGGGTGGTTCTAAGCTTCGTGTTATTAGAGTATTGGGTAAGGGAGCAACCAAGGGAGTTATATCTGTAGCTGCAGCAAGAGGTGCTAGAGCAGTAAGAGCTTCTGAAGATGGTTCTTCTGTTACTGAATCTACTTCTGAAGAAGCAAGTCCTAAATCTCTCTTTAAGTTTACTTCTGGTTCTACTACAGTAGGATTCGGATTGGTAACTAAGGGTTATGGAGACCCAATAGGTAGTGCTGAAACCTTCAATGTAAAAGTTTACAAACAAGCTAACACAATCTACTATCAAGTAGTAAGTGCTAATGGTCAGGTATTAGAACAAGGCCCTATCATTACCTACAAAACAGCAGATACTGTAAACAACACTTCAGTAGACTACCTTGCTCTAAGTGCTTTTGCAAAGAATTCAGAATACCTTGTACCGGTTATGACCGATACAGTAGAAGGTATCAAATCTTGGAATAACCTCATTAAATGGTTAACGGATGATGTCGATGGAACAAAGAACCCAATCGATATCAAACTTAACAATGCAGCAATTACTGCTGATGCGGTTACTCTTAACGGTACTATAGGTAATGCAGGTACTACTCCTACTGCAGATGAATGGATTGCTTCTCTTGAGTTTGTAAAGGATTATGTAGATGTATACCAATTCGCTTGCTCTCATATTAATCAACATCTTACTACAGATTCTGATATACTTAAGGTACACAAGGCTGCAGTAGATATGATTAAGGAATTGCAGGAGTATACCTATTATATCGAAGTACCCAAGTATACTACTCATTATACTCAAGGCGACCAGCCAAGAGATTTGAAAGGTATCAACACTTGGGTACAGACTTGCCTTGGTACTGTAGGTAACTCTAAGTATGTAGCCTACTTCGGTGGTGGTATTAAATACTACAACGAAGACGGTAACTTGGTAGATTCAGACGTACTGGGAACTATCTTTGGTTTAGGTGATGCTTCTGCAACTCAATTCGGTGTATGGAAATCATTTGCCGGAATGAACCGAGGTATTATCTACGATGGTAATGGTCCTGTATGTCCGAATTATGGTTCTCCTTCAAGAACTAACGAACTTAATGAGTTGGCTCAGAACTACGTAAATATCATTTGCGTAAAGGATGTACCTAACCAGGGTAAGAGAACTTTGTTATGGCATTGCTTCTCATCTCAGGTAAAACAAGATTCAGAAAGATTTCTGGCTATTGTAAGATTGAATCTGTATCTCAAAAAGAATCTTAGACCAATTCTAGAAAGATATTTAGAAGAACCAAATATCTGGAACACTTGGAATAAGATTTGGCTTGAGGTTAAACCTCTTCTTGATGCCTGCGTAGATGGCGATGCTATGTCAGAATATACCTGGATGGGTGACCAAGATGCTAACTCATACAGTGAACTCTCAGTGAACAACGAACAAGATGTTCGTCAGGGTAAGTATAAAGCTATCCTGAAATATAAAGATATCGTACCAATGCAAGAAGTTACAATGTCAATCATTATTGACCAAGCTTCTAAGTCGGTATCAATTGTTGAAAACGAATAAAACTAAAAGACATGGGAGCAAAAGTAAAAAATCCGAGAAAGAAATTCCTTTGGAGTATCACTTTCCCTAAGCACCCTATCAATACCTATCTGTTCCAAACTTGTACTTTGCCAGATATCGAGATTGACCAGGTTGCTCATGGAGACGTTAACCGGGACGTTAAAACTGCCGGTAGAGTTACAGTAGGTAACTTAGTAGTAGGGAAGTTATTAACTACTGCAGGTTCAGATACATGGCTTCATGACTGGCTCTATTCATGCCAGGATATGATTGCAGGTGGAGGTTTGGTACCAAGCCAATACTGGGAAAATGTAATCGTAAATGAACTTGCCGAAGATGGAGTTTCCGTACTTAACACCCACCTCTTCGAAGAGGTATGGCCATGTAAGATTACAGGTTTAGACCTGGACCGAATGGCTTCAGAAAACACAATCGAAAGTATCGAATTCTCAGTAGGTACTGCCGATAAGTATTAAAAGCTTAGTCTATTTTCAACTAAGATTTTTAGGTGGAGGGGTGGGATTCCTAGAAAGGGCTCACCCCTTTCTTGTTGTTATATCAGATACTATGGATTTAAGTAACCAATTAAAATAAATAAATATGGAATTTAGAACTTGTGAATTTACAGCACCGTCAGGATTTAAGTATTCAATTCGTGAACAGAATGGAGCCGATGAGGATATCTTATCAAATCCCATGGATTCTAAGAATCTTATGAACCTTACCAAGTTTATTCAGGCAATCGTAGTAGATACAGACTTCACTCCTAACCGAAGACTTACAGTAGAGGATGCAGACCGTATCCCTTTGAATGACCGGTACCACATTATCTTCATGTCAAGAATTTTCTCACTCGGTGAAGAAGTAGAATTTGAATATAATTGGGGCCAGAATGGTGGGCTAGTAACTTATGGGCAATCACTTCGAGAAATGGTATTTGAGGATTATGGAACATTACCTACCGAAAAAGAGATGGATGAAAAACCCAATGCTATTCCTTATTATCCAGAGCAGAAGAAACTCGTAGATTACGAAGTAGTATTATCTTCTGGTAAACAAGTTATGTTTGACTTGATGACCGGTGCAGGAGAACGTTGGTTGGTTATGTTACCTATAGAAAAACAAACCAAGAGTGCTGGCTTGATGGCAAGAAACCTAAGATTACTGGTAGATAACAAATGGGAAAAGGTAGAAAACTTCTCTCTCTTTTCAGTAAGGGATATGGCTGAAATTCGTAAGGCAGTATTTGCCTATGACCCAGTATTCAGCGGTAATACAGAAGTAGAAAATCCTACTACTGGAGAAAAGGCTGAATACCCAGTTATGCTATCATCATCTTTTTTCTACCTGACGGAAGCGTAGACCACCCGGGTACATTCACTTATATATGTAGAGCTGAGATAGTCCTTGATTATCTCAGCTTTTTGCGTCTTCCGTATCGAGAAAGAAAAAGATTTAAAGACTTAGCCGATGAATATTATGATAACCTAAAAAAGATTAAAAATAAATGATAAACAGTAGAAGCTTAGTTGAGGTCGGTGTTGCAATGGTATTAAAAGACCGATTCTCCAATGAAGCAGGCAGGATATCTAATTCATTCAGAACAATGATGAATGATATGAATACCTGGAATAGAGGTATTCAAATGTCTGCTGCTAATGCTTTTGATTTTGGAAAAGAATTGGTTGGTGGTATGGCTAAAGCCTACCAATATTCTGCAGGAGTATACGACCAAGTATTCTTAGCTTCTAAGATGTCTGGAGCAAATGCTGCTCAACAGGCAAGGCTAATGCAGGTTGCTAAGGAGGTCAACGAGGTAACACCTCTTACAGCAAAAGATATTGCATCAGGAGAAAGGTACTTGGCAATGGCCGGTAACAATGTAGAGCAAATCGAAAAAATGATTGGCCCTGCAGCTAAACTGGCTTCTATCTTTAGTATGCCTCTTGGAGAGAAAGGTGGAGTTGCTGACTTGATGACTAACATCATGCAGACCTTCAATATACCTTCTCAAAATGCTACTCAGGTAGTAGACCAATTGGCAACTGCAGTAACTTCTGCAAATATCTCATTAACCGACCTTGCACAATCTTTCCAATACTCAGGAGCCGAATTTAGAAATGCTAAAATCAGTATGGGTGATGCAGCTGCAGCAATTGGAGTACTCGGTAATCAGGGTATCCAAGCTTCATCTGCAGGTACTGCATTGGCAAATATGATGCGCTATTTAACACTTTCCGTAACCGGGCAGAAAAAAGCAGGTAGCTCTATGCTAAAATCTTTAGGTATAGACCCAGCTTCTCTAGTGGATTCCCAAGGAAACCTTTTAAGGTTAGATAAGATTATAACCATGCTGGGAGATAAACTTAGAGGTAGAAGAGGTATAGATATATCTTCTGCTTTGTTTAATATCTTCGGAGTTCGAGGTACCAGAGCTGCATCTGCTTTACTCCAGGACTATTGGTCAGGTACTAATAAGCTTACCGAACTCATGGATAAGGTAAACTCGGCAAAAGGTACAGTAGAAGGTTTAACCCAAGAAAGATTACAAACTCCTGCAGGTATTATCGAACAGTTTAAATCAAACTGGGAGAACTTTATAGTAACTGCAGGTTCTACCCTAGCCCAGGTATTTAGTCCTATCTTAAAACTCGGTTCAGGTTTACTTAAGATAATCAATGATATCCAAGAAACCTGGGCTGGTAAATTCCTGGTAAAGGTAGTTGCTACTGGAGCAATCGTTGGTACAATCTATCAAGGTTTTAAATTCATATCAGGTACTATTCGAATGATTAGTACATTTCAAGCTTTAGCTACGGCAGAGACCGAAGGTATGGCTTCAGGTATGACTAAAACCAATGTTCAAGCTTCGATTCTTGAAGGTCATCTTAGAAATATATCTGCAATGATGATGAGGATGACTGCCTTACAGATGGCTCCAGGTAAATTCTTTGCATTACCCATGGGAGGTACTGTAGGTAAAATGAAGAATGGTAGAATAGCTGCTAGAGGTGCTGATGGTAAATTTATATCTATGGCTGGCCTTGCTGGTGCAGGAGCTGCAAGTTCTATGGCAACTAATACGGCTAAGACTGTAGGTCAGCAGGTAGTTAAGAAAGGTGCTATCAGGGGTGCTGCAGGATTCTTAGGTGGTAGACTTCTGGGATTCTTAGGAGGACCAGTAGGATTAGCTTTATCTATAGGTATACCTTTACTTATAGATGTAATCGGAGGTCTTACAAGTTCGGTAGATAAAAATACTGAAGCTCTAAACTCAGAGGAAAGCAAAGCTTCCATTCAAGAAAGAAACCAACAGGCTTTTGTGGATGCAGTTAGGTCTGCAATCAGGGATGGCTTCAAGGATTCAAGAATCAATATCTCAGTAGATGGAGAACCTGCTGGAGACTTTGCTCCTGGAGGCCAACAAGATTTTACTGGTATAGCTTTAGGAATAAACTAAAACAATTATGGCAAGAATATTGAATCAAATAGCAGGTGGGGTTGTTGAAAAGTATAATGACCTTACCAGGGATTCTGCCGGAGTTCTTACTGGTCCTTTAAATAAACTTTGGAGGGCCAGGATTTATTTAAACAGGGCTACATCTACTTTACCTAAAGACACTGCAGATAAAGGAAAGATATATGACCCTAATAATCCTTTTGGACCAAGAGCTACCTCAAAGAATCCCAAAGTAAACCAAAGGATACAAAACCAATATCGGATGGAATTAAAACATCAGGTAGAAGGTGGAGTTCCTTTTGGTTATGAAGAAATGGACCCAGCTAAGGGTAATTCCGTAAATAAGAATAAAGAACTTTTTATGGTAATGCCCGAAGTTCGTAATATGAACCAAGTAGTAATATATAATTTGGTATCAACACCTTATCAATATATCACTCTTCAAAATAGACCTCCCTCTATTGACTTCCGAGGAGAAACTACTTGGGCTACCATTAAATCAATGGGACGTAATACTCCCATGTATCATTACACTGGAGCAGAGGATATAATTCAATTCAATGTATCTTGGTTCTGTAATGACCCAGAAAATCCTGAAGAGGTAATTACTAAATGTAGGTTACTAGAGATGTGGTCTAAGGCAAACTCTTATCAGGCAAGCCCACCAATCCTAAAGATTGAATGGGGTAATTCTGGTATATTCGAGAATCATCAGTACATCCTTACTTCAGCAACCTATACTTTAAACAATTTTCGAAATGCTTCAAGGACAAGGATTGCAGGTAAGTCATGCGAGATTGATGATTTGAAATTACTTCCTGCAGCTGCAACTCAAGAATTAATCTTCAAGAGAGTAAGTGCTTACAACTTATCCTATGCAGATATTGTAAGTGAAGAAGCTCTAAAGAAAACGAAAGGAATAAGTTTATGATAGACTTGAATCAATACTTAACCGGAGCTAGCCCCTATGATGGGGCAGTAGCTCTTAAATATGATGAGGGTGATTATTCTTTGGAGGTAACCTCACCTTTAGTTCCCAATACAAGTAACGATAAGCAACATACAGTAATGGATGGAGAAACCCTACAGAATATTGCCTATCGTTATTATGGTGATTCTGGGAAATGGTATTTAATAGCTGAGGCTAATAATATCCTAAACCCTCTTGCAGAACTCGAACCTTATCAGTTAATACGAATACCTATGTATGGAAACTAAGAAACCCAATCAACCAATTCTTTATAATGGAACAGCAACACCCTATATGGCACTGTTCGATTCTGGAGGTATGCCCATAATGAATAAAATTACAGGCATACCTCTCGGCGCTTATATAAGTAATTGGAGCTACAAGTATGATGAGGAAAAGGAGAACTTAGCAACCATCACATTTGATACTGGAGACCCAGATACGGTAGATATCCCAGAACTCCAGGAAAGCTCAATTATTTATCTTCAGTGGGGATACATATACCCTGATGGTCAATTCATTTCAAGCCCAGTACGAAGTATTAAGGTAAGAGATTTGGATTGTGTATTCGATTCTACTGGAACTCATGTGACATTAAAGTGTATAGATACAGTTGGAGATTTAAGATTCCAACCACCTTACACACATTCGGATTTATCAGAATATAGCCTATCTAATTTTTTAGATAAGGGTTGTAACAATGATATCGGTGTAATCATAGAAATATTTCAGTAATGGCTAAACAAGTAATAAGTAATAAAGTCTACGAGTCACTACAGGTCCCGACAGAACAAAGTCGAAATACTGTTGGAAAGATACTTTACGCTAATAGCTTTAGTGGAGTAGCTCAAGTACCTATGCCGGCAGATTTAAAAGCTCTGATAGATAGTGACTTAGGATTAATAGGGAATAACATCTTGGTTCAATTAGAACAGAAGATGAAAGGTTATCCTAATGGTCCTTGGTATATTGATTCTCGGGATGGTGTAATTTATATTCATAATCGAAAGTTTACTCAAGAGCCAGAATATAATTACATATATCAATCCGAGAATGGAGAGGTACTCAGAGTATCCTTTACCATGCAGAATGTAACTAAAAGGGCAAAGGCTCAATTAACCGAAACTATAGACCCCGATGATAAAGGTCTTATTGTAGGTTCTACCGATATAAAAGAACCAGAAAAAGCTAAAGAGGAAATGTCTACAGTTACTACTCATTATGTAGCTCAAGTAGATAATATTATGGTAGTCAATTATGGTAGTGTACCTTATGAAGATTATCGTAGTCATCCTACTACTAACATTGCTGCAGAGATGGAAGCTGAGCAAAGGTATGGAGCTAAAGCTCAGAAACATAATCAAGCAGTAAAAGAATATGGTTCTAAGAAACCCTATGTTGCTTATCAAGCAGGTAAACAAGAGATGTTAGATAACTTAAGTACTGACCAATATAGGGAAGCTATCAATACGGCAGCTAATAATTTACCAAGCGATAAGAAGAGACAACTTCAGCAAATCCTAAAGAACTCTAAGAATGGGAAAGAGTTGGAAAGTAATCTAAGGCAATTACTAGAAAACGAAAGATACCTATTCACTGGAGAATACAAAATGGAATACCTTGCAGAAGAATGGGTAGACCCTCGGGAATATGACCCGGAAGGTATGACACCTTTACACATGATAGACCTTAGAGATACTCAAGGTAATAAATTTAAAATTGCTTCAGCTAATGACCAATCTCAGAGAGGTATAGCAGCTATGGAAAAGAATCCATATATTACGGTATACCCTGATACCTATGAATTAAAATATTCTGGTGAGGGAGTAACTACACCTACTATGACTCGTAAGGTTAAAGCTAAGGTTAAGATTCGAAGGATGAAGAAGGTCCCAGTATTAGTACCAATATATAAATTATATCATAATCTATTTGGTAGATATGGTGGAGCTAATAAAGTAGCTTGGGCCATGAATGCTAATGCCAATGGAGGTCTTAAAACTACAGAAAGGAAATTAGTATGCCAAATGACTGTAGTTGGTAGACCTTCATTACAATCTTCTCAGGTAATCTCTTTAGAAAATGTGGGTAAACGTTGGTCCGGGTATTGGTATATTAAATCAGTACAACATTCAATGGATGCAGGTCAGGGTTATCTATGTACTTTGGATTTGATAAAGAGTAATGCCAAGGCGGGTCAGACTACATCCAAGACTCAACTTAGTACTCAAGATATAGTAAGCAATGATGCTAAGGATAGAGCTAAAACTCAATTTGGTAAAGACAAGAAGAGTACTGCTAATGCTTCTAATATTGTTCATGAGTTCACTTACAGTGAAGCAGTTTACTTTAAGGAAAGATTCATGAACGATAAGAATGTAATCATAGATAAGAAAGGTGCAGGAGAGTTCTTACAGAATAAATTCTATTACGATGAACTTAATGCTAAAGACCCACAAGCTTTAGCAGCAGGTACTGTAAGAACTGAAGGTACTATAGTTACCTCTAATGGTACTGCAATCTATGGTAAAACCAAAGTAGTTAAGGTAGACCAATCTAAAGTAACACCGGCTATGAAAGAGAAGTATTCTTTTGACTGGTCCGAGTGGGCAAGAAACGAATATCTTAATGTAGTAAAAAACAAAAAAAAAATAACCGATAATGTACTCGACCGCTAAGTTAATAACAGAAGATGGCCTCGAAGGATTGGGTAGATACTACTCAGTTTATCGAGGCATTGTGGTAGATAATGATGACCAAGAAAAACATATGAATCGTATCAAGGTATGTTGCCCAGAAGTAATGAATGGTATCATATCTTGGGCTTATCCAAAGGGTCAACATGGTTCTATCAATAATGGATTTAAGTTCTTAGCTCCTAAGGTTGGTGATATAGTATTTGTTACCTTTGAATTTGGAGACCCAACTAAACCTCTTTGGGAATACCATGGTTGGGCTTTGAATCAGATACCCAGTCCTTTAGACGGACCAAACAAGATGGGTATCATTACTCCAGAAGGTAATCTAATAACTTTAGATGATGACAATGGTAGATTAACCATATATATCAATGGAGATATTGGAGTAGCTGCAAAAGGTAACGTATCTATCCAAGCTCAAGGAGATGTAAATGTAGGTTCAGGTGATACAGTAATCTTGAATCAAGGTACAAACCAAGGAGTAGTTAATATTAAAGAACTAACCGAAAAGCTAAACCAAACTGTTCAAGAACTAGAATCACTTAGAGCTCTATTCAATTCTCATGTACACTCAGGTGTAACTACTGGACCAGGTTCTTCAGGACCTACCGTAACTCAAGCAAGTCAACCATTCTCGGAATTCAAACAAGAAGATTACGAGGATACTAAATGTATACATTAATGGATAATTACTTTACTGACATAATAGGAAAAGGTATGACTTTCCCTATTAAACTAAACAGAAACGAAAACGGTGAAACTGGATGGTATCCGGTTAATGGAGATATGGAGTTAGTAAGGAATAATATTAACTCTATCCTATATTATATGATAGGCCAGAGATTTCGACAGGAAAACTTTGGGAATCGTCTATGGGAATGTATAGAAGAGCCAAATTCACAAGCCCTGAGTTTTATTATTAAAGAGTTTATAAAAACTGCAATTGGTACCTGGGAACAAAGATTAACCTTTAAAGGTATCAAGGTTGCTAGAGTTGATGCAAAGGTAAACATAGAAGTAGAATATTCTATTAATGGTACAGGCTCTAGCCAATACCTATACCTTACCTATAACAACTTAGATAATTCATTAAATACAAAATAATATGGGAATCACTAATAAATGGCTCAACCCTTATCAGAGGTCTTATCAACAGATTAAGGCCAAGCTGATAGAATCTCTTATGGGTATAAAAGATAAAGATGGGAATGTACTCATAACGGATTACTCGGAAGGAAATATATTAATCATTATCCTTTCATTATTTGCGGCTATTGCCGAAGTTCTTCACTATTACATCGATAATATGGCAAGGGAAACCTTCTTACCTACTGCTCGGAAATATACTTCGGTAGTTAGGCATGGAGCCTTGGTAGATTATCATGCAAGGGGTGCTATTGCAGCATCAGTAGATTTAACTATATCTCGGGATGTATCAGGAGATTCTATTGGTGCTAAGTTAACTATCCCATCCGGAACTCTATTTACAGACCAGTCAGGTAACAAATGGTTATCTACTCGAGATGTAGTTTGGTATGCTAATGTTACCGATTGTAAGGTACCTGTAGTACAACATGAATTATATACCGAAAGTCAAATCAATGGTATGGTTATACCTTCTGATGAACGTGTAATGATTACTCTTGGTACTTTACCTAATGGTAAATATTACGAACACGGAACTATGACCCTGAAAATCGGTGGAGAATCCTGGGTATTAGTAAATACTTTTGCTTATTCAAAGCCTACAGATAATCATTTTATGGTAGTGATAGATGAATCTCTTAATCCTTATATTTACTTTGGAGATGGTAAGAATGGAAAGAAACCTGCAGCAGGTGCAAAGATTTCTGATGTAGTATTCTATCTCACTACCGGTATTAATGGTAACGTTAAGTCTGGTACCATTACATCTGTGCCTTCAGTAATATCCTCTTCAGTATCAGAGGCTACTGTAAGTAATACCTACAATGCAGGTGGTGGTTCAAGCTATGAAAATTTCAGTATGCTCAAGGAACATATACCCTTGAGTGTTAAGACTATGGGAGTAGCTGTTACTAAACAGGACTTTGTAGACTTAGCTAAACTGGTAGATGGAGTTAGTAAAGCTAAAGCTGAATACGAATGCGGTAGAAAACTTATTGTATACATTGCACCAGACAATGGTGTAATTGCCGACTCTGCCATGATTAAGAAGGTATATGATATCTTACATCAGAATTCACCCCTTACTACTTGGTTAACTGTTAAGTCGGCAGGTAGAGTTAATATCATATTAGATATAGAAGTTACTGGTAAGAAGTCATATAAGACTTCAGAGATTCAATCCCAAATACTTAGTGCTTTATTTAATGCTTATTCTCCAGAGAGTTCAGACATTGGTGGTAGTGTAAGAATCTCCGATATCTATGCCCTTATCGATAACTTGGAATCAGTAGATTACTTACATCTGAAGAAGTTCTATACTAAACCTTGGCCTATAACAACCTATGGTAACAAGGAATTAATCCTTGGTCAATTCCAATTGGATGAGGCTAATGGTTCTATGGACTACTTTATATCTTTCTCTTCAGGAACTAAATTTACAATCAAGTCTCTGAAGGGGGGATTCTCTTATGATGGGGAAGTAGGTAAGACTACTCAAATCCGAGATAATATAAATGGGTTTATCTTTGCCCTTGATATTCAGAACAATGGCTACCAATCTGGATTCAGGTATACCATAACCATTGCAGAACCTAACAGGGATTATACAGACCCAGGTTATAATATCCCGGTATTCGAAGACTCAAGTCAGTTAACACTTAAAGTAAATGAGACCATATGATAAATCTTAAAAACCTAATTGATTTCTTACCATTCGAATTTAAAGAGCAAGATACTTATAAAGTTGATGGTAAGGGCATATTAGAAAGATTTCTAGAAATATGTGGTTCATACTTCCAAGATAATATTACTTCTGATATTGATAATATTCTAGATTTAATCGATATCGATAAAACTCAGCAGAGGTATTTAAACTACCTCTGGGAGTTCTTGGGAGAATTACCCTTTGCTAGAACAGGAGAGCATACAGGAGTTCCTAATTTAAGTGATGAACAGATTCGTACAATTTTAAAGTACTCAATCTCATTACTTAAAATCAGAGGCTCAAGGAAGTTCTTCGAGATTCTTTTTAATATGTATGGGTTAACATGTACCATTGTAGACCCAACCGATGGAGAAATGGATAAGTGGGAAAAGGTAGACCCATTATATGATACGGATTATTCCAGGTATGATAAGTACAACTATGATAAGATTTATGGTTGTGCTCAATGTATCCAGGTAGATATCAATATTGGGGGCCATGGCTTCACATCCCCAACTAAAGAGTTTAAAGCTTTCAAACAGTCTATCGATAGACTATTCGATAGATTTTTACCTTACAATGTATCAGGTAACATCCAGTATGGTTTTGATTTAGCCTACAATTATAAGATAGTTGCAGAACCCCTGATATCTCCAGTCAAAATCGTAACGGGACATATTACCGAAGTACCTATCCGAGTAACTGTAACTTCAGATTATGATGATGCAGATTTAAGATATCAGGTAACTGGATATGACCCATCCGAAAATAAATGGAGCTCTAAGTTATATGAAAGCGGTTCTATCTTCTATGCAAAGAAAGGTGACCAAAGATATTACTTCAGGAGCGTTGGAGATAACTCAGTAACTACTTATGTAGATGTAGGCTTAGAATACTACACTAAATCCTATCATATCTATGCCGACTTAATAAGTGGTGGTACAGATTTAGATAACTTGGTAATCACTGGTAGTAATCCCAAGATTGAGATTAAGGTTACTGCTAATATGGATTACCAAGGCAATATCAGACCTGTAGATGTTCAGTTAATCAATACTCATGAAACTAAACCCTCTGGTTCTATTTGGGAAATAACTTCTGCAGGTACTTATGAATTTGTTATTGCAGACTTCCCGGCAAAGAGGGTAATCTTAAATGTTACAGCAATAGCTACTAACTATACTGTAATATGTGAACCTCGAAATGTAAACATTACTAATCGAGAATCATCTAAGATAACCATTCGTTCCTCAGACCCAAATGAAAACACTGCTGACTTAATTGCCGTACTTACTACAGACCCAGGAGTATTGGTTAGGAATGGTTCTAGATGGACTCCTACCCAAGTTGGTACATTCCTATTCAGATGTACCAAAGATACTTCTGGTAATTCTGCAAACTATGGTACAGTAGTTGCTTACAGATTGGGATACACAATTACTTATGGCATTGGAGTATCCAATAAGAAGCTTAATCTGAATGCTCAGGGCACTGCTTCCATTAAGCTGTTCCTTACTTCTGGTATCTATTATTCTACTTTTGAAAGCGCTAACTTATATTCATACTTCGATAAGAATGTAAATGTATACAGAAAAAATACTTCTGGTACATGGGTAAAGCTTGGAAGTGTAGAATTGGATGATAGATACGTAGAAGGACCCGATTTCTATTATGGTAGAAGTACAGACTATCCTTTTAATGAGGCTGGTATTTATAAATTCGAATCCGTAGGAGACCCAACCAAAACGGTAGAGGTAGAGGTATTAGAATATGTACCTACACCAGAATCCTACTTATGGTTAGAACCTATGAATCCGGATGATGAAAATTGGTATGAACTAGAACCATATTCTCAAACGGAACCAACCCATTATATCAAGGCCGGTTACCAATTAACCAAGAATCAGAATTGCCAATTCTATTTAAGGTATGGAGATGGAGGTAATGTAATTACTGGCATTGAGTTAGAAGGTTCTTCAGAAACTTATAGTTCTAACCTTTTAATAACTATGGGTGAACCAAGAACCTATGAATTTTATTATCAAGGTTCTGTAGTAACTTTAACGGTAAAAAAAGTAGTACCTCAGTATACATTAACTCTTAATCCCGTAAGTGCAGAACTAAGTAGTAGTGTACCAGAAGTATCTACTATCGTAACCTGTACTTCAGATACTGGAGATTCTGGTGATATAATTTATGAGACAGCTCCCGATGTAGTTCACACCAGTCCTTATCAATTCTTTACTAATCTACCTGGAAGACATACTTTCTATGTAAAAGATAATCCTGCAGTCAAAGCAGTATTCTTAGTAAGTATGAAAGACATAGTAGATAAAACAGAATTAGTATGGGAATCCAACGATATATCAGAGCAGGGAATCCAAATAGAGGTTCCCGAAGGAACAGAATGGAAACTTAAAATAGAATAAAAACAGATGGAAAGCAACCCTTTTAACACAATCTTCAAAACTGGTATTATAGGATTCACTTCTGAATGCTATGCCATTATCTTTGACCTAAGGTGGATGATTTTATTAGCCTTTGTATTAATACTCTCGGACTTCTGGTTTGGAATATCCGTCAGTAGGATGCAGGGTATAGAAGTAAGAAAATCTAGAGCAGGAAGAAGAACTCTTAATAAAGTTATTGATTATTTATGTTATGTATTACTTGGTGCCGTTATAGGTAAGGCTATTGGAGACCCATACGGACTTAATCCTATAACAGTTTCGATAACAATCATGATACTATGTTATTGTTTCGAAATAGATAGTATTTACAACCATATATGTGAACTCCATGGAGTAAAGAAAAGGTATAGTATATGGGCTATCTTATGGAAATTTATAACATTCAAGTTCAAAGATGTAGGAGAGGCTTTCCAAGATATGAGGAATCAATCGAAAGATTTTAAGAACAATAAAAACGAAGATACAGTATGAAAACTTATTTCGATTATGAAGGTATTATTAAGTCCAAGGATGCAGCTGAAGCAATAGCTGCACCCATTGGCATAGGTCCATTTTGTGGATTCGGTTCAGCAGTGATAACCAACAATGCTATCACAATATCTCCGAATGGAGAACCTACCTCACCGGCTTATCTGGCAATGAAGGATAGGATTATTGCAAGGTATATGACTAAGGCTTCTGATTCTGGAGAAGGTCCGGAAGTTAATTTCGGATGTATTGCTCGAGATGGGATGATATTTATATCGGATGCTGCAACTATCAGTATCCCAAATATCGAAGGTTCTAAAGGTAGTAATGAAGATGTGATTGTATTTGCATATCATACTCCTTTGGAAGAACCAGTACAGAACCCAGTACAGTTCAGGGCCTTCTGGAATGAATCCAATTCTTTCTACAGTTTGTATAAGAAGTCGGTAGACCCATTATACCCTAGTGCTAAGGAATCTAGAAACTTGTCAAAAATAAACGTATTAGAAGATACGGAATTAACTTATGAGTCACTAGCTAATAGAGCTATGGCTTCTGTGGCTCAAGGGTTGGTAGATAAATCCTCAATGGTCTTGGTAGGTATTTATGGTCAAGGCATTAACTCCATGGATAATACAGTAGAGAAATATTCTATTGTCCCTTACGGTGGAAGATTCCCTCAACCAGTAGAATATAATACTGCTATCCATGGTATGCAACAATCCAATGTAGAAACTCTATTACGGTTATTGCAAGGATTCCCTAACTTTGATATCAAAGCCTATATTGATGAGAAGTTAGGGAATATGGAAGGTTCTAATATACCTCGAGGTTTAATCGCTATGTGGAATGGTACTCAAGTACCTAATGGCTGGGCTTTATGTAATGGTCAGATTGTAGATGACTTACAAACTCCAGACTTATCGGGTAAGTTCGTAGTAGGTTGGCAATCGGGTAATGAAGATTATAATCTTATCGGTAATACTGGTGGTCAAGATAAGGTTACTTTAACCACTCCGGAAATACCTTCTCATGTCCATAACTTTGCAGATGCTTATTTTATCGAAGCTTATGACGGTATCGGTATTAATGGTAGTCAGTGGATTGGTAATAACCTCTATGGTAGTAGTAAAACTGATAGGGATAATTCTTATGTAGCACTTTGGGACCATGATACTCGAGCTGCAGGTGGAGGTCAACCCCATGAGAATAGACCACCATATTATGTACTAGCATACATTATAAAACTATAATAATGTGTAACTACTTGTAACAATATCAATGAACTTTTAATTTATGAATTGCTTAACAATTGGGATAGGGACGTTGGGAAACGTCCCTTTCTTTTTGTGTTTAGTAATGCAGTTCTTCTTTGGCTTTCTCTTCCCAGTATTGGATATCAGCCTTGAGTTCACTAATATATTTGATAGAGTTTTTAGTTCGAGGCATATCAAAGAACTCTACTAAAAGTATATTGGTAATTCTTCCTGACTCAGGCATACGTTCTTTAATATATGGTGGAGGAGTTACTAATACCTCGAATAACATATAAGCATCCGAAGATAGATTAGCTTTCATATAATCATAAAGCAATTCCAACATATCTTCTTTAGCTTTAGTTTCTTCCTCATCATCTTCGAGTTCCTTATCATTATCAAATAAATCCTCAAGCTTAAATAAGTTCTGGTTATATTCTGCAACCTCTCCATAGGCAAATCTCAGAAGCTTATTTTTAAAAGTAGCTAGAGATGATAAGATTCTTGCTTTAAGATGTTCTTCACTACAAGTACCGTAGTACTTATTAAAAACAAATAACATTTTATCCCAGAAATAAGAAGATATTATATCTGGAGTAAGGTTGAATCTTTTGTAATCTATCTGTTTGGTTAGGTTCCTAATAACAGGTTTACAAACTTTATACAACCTATTAAACATGGCTTCATCATAATCCTGCATAGGTTTTAATCTGTGCAGTTCTGAACCATTATTACCGTTGGTCTTTCTCATATCTTTATAAATATTTCGTTAGTGCAAATATATAAAATTATTCATTATATAATATAAGAATATCAAAATATTTCACCAAGCGGCTGAGGATTAGAAGACTAGATACTGTGGACATGAGTTCAGAACTATATGGAGACTATCAAAATCTATTAGTTATTATATTGCAATATATTAATGTATGAAAAAAGATAAAATCAAATTTAGCTTTACACCGGACTTCCAGTTAGAGATACTCCGGTTCATTATTCAAGACAAGGAAGGAGGTTTAGTACTGGGAAGGTTAAAACCCAGTTACTTAGTTCTTATTGAGCATTCCTTAATATGTGAGGGTATACTTAAGTACTTTAAGAAGACAAAAAAGATACCTTCTCAGAATGTATTAAAGGAAGTGATAAAGGAAATGCTAGAATCCAAGGCTTATGTAGATTTAGTAACTAAGGATGACATCCCAACTATTGAGAGAACCATTAAAAACCTCTATTCAATTCAACTATCGGATTCGGATTATATTAAGGAGAAGATTTATAAGTTCTCTACTTATGTTGAGATGAAGAACTTGAATGATTCATTCGATTTAGATAACTTCGAACAATACGAAGAATACTCTAAAAAGATTGAGAAGGTTCTTCAAAAGAGTAAGCCTAAGAAAGAGGATGAACCCTTATATATGATTCGGGATGTTACGGAGAGACAATTTAAAAGACAATCAGAACCATCCGTAGTTCCATGTCCATTTAGGCAATTGAATGATTTGACCAATGCTGGTGGATTTCCAGTAGCTTCAGTAAATGTAATCTTGGATAGACCTAAGGCAAAGAAAACATTCTTCATGGTAAACCTTGCAAGAGGGTACCTAAGAATGAAGAAATCGGTATTATATATAGATACAGAAAATGGCCAAGAACAAATCATGGACCGTTTCATTCAATCAAGTATCAATAAAACAAAGAAGGAATTATATTCCGGAGATTACGATAAACTCGAGGCTAAGCATTTAAGGAAATTGGCAAGGTTTGGAGTTGAATTGGTAGTTGAAAGAGTACCCGCATTAATTACTGACTGCAATTATATAAGAGAGAAGATATTAACTCTTAGAAGCCAGGGAATTGATATTAAGGTATTGATGGTCGATTATGCAGGTAAGCTTGCATCATTAGCTAAAGATAAAGAGGATTTTGATAGAATCTCAAACGTATATATTGACTTACAGAACTTAGCAGAGGAACTACACTTAGATGTTATATGGACTGCTCATCATATTACAAGGGAGGGTAAGAAACATAGAACTACCAAGTATGATGAGAATGATATCTCTGGTTCAATTGCAATTGTTCGTAATGCTCAATTTATAATGGGTCTTAATTGTACTGAGCAAGAGGAGAAAGATAATATTCTTCGAGTTGAGATTGTAGTACAAAGAGATGGTCTTCCTTCGGGTAGGGCTTTATTCAAATGTGATGTCGAAAGACAAAGATGTACAGAATTTACTAAAGAACAACGAAAGCAATATGATGAAGTGTATTCTGGAGTATTAGATTCTATGATGAAGAGTTCTAAAG
>OBYP01000446.1_pt1 | contig 38593 bp, 21 predicted proteins | sample 1501461 | NCBI WGS metagenome assembly OBYP01 (sample SAMEA2580201, study PRJEB22360) | human gut metagenome | biome: human gut; feature: human-associated habitat; material: faeces | place: Denmark | collected 2008/2010 | reverse complement strand
GTATAAACCTTCTGGCCATCTCTGTTGGTATAGTTGCCAGTTTGAATTCTTCCGGAAATCACAATTTTCGTTCCTTGTTTTAGATACCTCTCTGCAAATTCTCCGGAATGTCCGAATGCTACACAATTAATAAAGTCAGCGTTCGGCTCTCCCTCCTTCTTAAATCTTCGATCTACCGCCAAGGTATATCGAGCAATAGCTATGGGGTTGTTTCCCTGGCTATACCTTACTTCTGGATCTCTGGTTAATCTTCCCATTAATACTACTTTGTTCATTTTCTCCTCCTTTTTCTTTGATGAGAATAAAAAAAAACATAAAAATAAATAACAGATATTTCTTCTGCTAAAATTTTCATGTTCTTTAAAAATTCTCTTGTTCTGACTTCGTATTCCAATGAATTTGAAGTATGTTGTTCTTTTACACCAAACACGCATAAACACTTTAGGGGTCTGGCGATTTACTTTTGCGTTTAAATTATAACATACTATTATTGTTATGTAAACAATAATAGTATCATTGTTTTTTTAATTAATAAAAGTCCAGATGTTTCCAATAAAACAGAAACGCATCTGAACTTTTGAGTAAATTATTTAACTGTTACAGTGCAGACAAACTTCTTCTTGCCTACGGAAATGGTGATCTTTGCCTTTCCTTTCTTCATAGCTGTGATCTTTCCTTTGCTTGTGACTTTTGCTATCCTCTTATTTGAAGTCTTATATTTTACTTTATAAGTACATGTGATTGGATTCATCGTCGGTTTTAGCTGATACGTTTTCTTTCTTTTCAGTGCCAGTTTCTTTGGTACATTTTTAATGGATGTACAGGCAACTGCGTTTTTCTGAACCGTTACATTGATCGTTTTTTTCAGCCCACTTGCCAGCGTGATCGTGAGTTTTGCTTTTCCGGTCTTATTCCCGGCTTTGATGGTGCATGTTCCTTTTTTACTTCCGGAGACGGTAATGATCTTCTTGTTGCTGCTCATCCAAGATCTTACGGAATCTCCTTTCGCAAGTCCAGATACCACAAACTTCTTCGTAGACTGCTTTTTCTTTAATTTTAACGAAGTTACATTGACTTTGATGGTCGCTTTTCTCCGACTTCCATAAGTTCTATCTTCTGTTTTTTTACAGAAATCACAACGCCTTGTTTGTTTTTCCGGCGCAAAGACCGTTGCCTGCGAGATTGTTTTCCATGGGCAAAAGGAATGTCCGGTTGCAGGAATTGTTTCTGTTTTTACTTTTCCGCAGCCGCTGCAGGTGTAAGTTGTGAAGCCATCCTTTTCACAGGTGGCTTTTTCATCCTTTGTTCGTTGCCAGTTATGATCGAGCTTTTCTGTTACGGAACCTTTTTTGATCAGTTTTCCGCAGTCCTTGCAGTAGGTATCTCCGCTGTAGCCTCCTTCCTTGCAGGTTGCTCTCTTTGCGTTTCGGACTTCTGTATGTTGATGTCCGGTGGCTTTTATTACTTCTTCTTTCGTTTCGTCACACTCCTTACAGGTATAAACTTCTAATCCATCTTCAGCACAAGTCGCTTCTTTTGTGACTTTCCCTTCAGACCATGTATGGTCTTTCTTTGGAATGGATTCTGTCTTGGTTTCTCCACAGTTCTTGCAAGTATAGGTCTTTGCTCCCTCTTTCTTGCAGGTCGCTGCTTCGATTACTTTTCCATCGTTCCAGTCATGTCCAGTGGCTTTGATCGCTACTCCTTTGCTAATTAGCCGACTGCAATCCGTACAGTAAGTGTCTCCGCTGTAACCATCTTCTTTGCATGTGGCTGCTTTTTTATCACGGAGTTCTGTATGCTGATGTCCAGTGGCAGGAATTGTTTCTACATAAGTTTTATCGCATCCATCATCGGTACAATGATACGTTTTCTCTCCGTTTTCGGTGCAGGTCGCTTTCTTCGTGATCGTTCCCTGATCCCAGTGGTGAGATTTCGCAGGAATTGCCTCTGTTTTTGTTTCTCCGCATGTTTTACAAGTATAAGTCTTAACACCTTCTTCTGTTTCTGTAGCTTCTTTAGTAATAACACCATTATCCCATGTATGACCGAGTTTATTGATCACTGTTCCGGATTCCAGTTTTGTATTACAGTCGGTACAGTAAGTATCTCCTGTATAGCCATCTTCGGTACAGGTAGCTTTCTTTGCGTTTCTTACTTCTTTGTGCTGATGTCCGGTAGCAGGAATGACTTCCGTTTTTGTCGTATTGCAGACAGTACAGGTATAAGTCTTTTCTCCATCTTCCGTGCAGGTAGCTTCTTTTGTAACCTTTCCGTTATCCCAGGAATGTTCTCCTAATGGATTACTTAATGTCACATCTTTTGTCTCTCCACAAACGCTGCACTTATAATGTTGGATTTCTCCAATGGTGCAGGTAGCAGGTGTTGTTGAGACAAGTTCCCATGTATGATCGACTTTATCAAGAACATCGACTTCTCGGTCCCCGCAATTCTTACAGATCCTGTGCCTTGCTCCGTATTTTTTGCAGGTTGGAGCCTGATCAAGAATCCATTCTCCATAATCATGTTCTTTCTCTACCAGTTTTGGGATCACGGTTCCTGTCTCCAGTTTCTTACCACAATCCTTGCAATAAGTATCTCCGGTATACCCATCCTCCTTATATGTTGCATCCTTTTGATTCCGCACTTCTGTATGGATATGCCCAGTCGCAGGTGTCTGTCGTCTTGATGTTGTAAGTCCACAGTTTTTACAGACATAGTAGCTGACACCTTTTTCTGTGCAAGTAGGAGCTTTTACTACATGCTCTTCATAGTCATGTTTTGTTTTTGGGATTTCTTCGGTCTTTGTTCCACCGCAGCGACTACATGTATAAGTCTTAACTCCTGTTTCAGAACAGGTAGCTTCTTTTGTAATTTTTCCTTCATCCCATGTATGACCAAGTGCGGGTTTGGTTTCTACTTGCTTTTTTCTTTCACAAAGACTATGAGTACACGTATAAGTTGTAATTTCCGGATTTTCACAAGATTGCTCTTGAGTGATTTTTGCATTACCCCATTCATGACCAAGGGCCGGTGCTGTTTCTACATACTTTTTATATAAACATCCCTTATTTTTACAAGAATATACTGTTGTTGCAGGATTTTCACATGTAGCTCCATTATGACCACTTTCCCATAAATCATGATTTCCTTTGCATATGGAATGTTCTTTCAAGTAGTCATCCTGTGAGATATTTTTGTAGGTATCTTCTATCGTAGTACTGTCTGGAGTATAAAGACTGAATAAATATTTTTGACCTGGCAGCAGTTCTTTCCCAGGTTCTCCATCCTCTTTAAAATATGCATTTGTAGGATCTACATAGTAGTAAGTACCATCTATTTCAACCAGATTCCATGCATGTCGAATTCTATTACTGTTTGTTATACCATCTTCAAACAAAGCATTTAAACCTACAGCATTTGCCATATAATAAAAAGTCCCTGCATACCCATCACAAACTGCCAATCCATCTAAAACGGCTCCGGTTAAATCGTGTTGGTATTTTGTTTCGTCATCTTCATCATATCGCACATTTGAAACAATCCAGTTTGTAACTGCTTTAAATTTATCATAATCCGATTTCCCATCTAGATTCAATGATTTAATAACTTCATCTAATTTTTTTGTCGCTTTTTGATATCTATCCCGTCTATCTCCATATCCGCCACTTCCAGAATAGTATCCTTTATATCCACCATCTGAATATTTTATCCCATCTGAACGATTCTCTGCCAGCAGATTGCCTCCTCCAACAGTAAATGCAGACATTGTGTGCCCTTCATTTGGCTTCCCTGTATCTTTATAAATTTCATTATGAATATCTTTATCACATTTTCCATTCTCAATATCTTCAATCGTATGATCCGATTTTATTTCGACTGGAATATCAAAATCATACCTTGCATATTTATTTTCAAGAAAGATTCTTTTTGCTATGGAAGCAATTTCTTTAACCATTTGCTCATATGATGTGTATACACAGGTTTTATCCGTTACACACTCGATATTTCCATGCTGATCTTCCCTATAATAAAAACCATCTACGCTAGAATCAGCCAATTTGGTCCACGTTCTATCCGATTCTTCTGCATGAACATGAACTTCCGTGTTCGGCAACGCACCAGTCGTTACCGTAGCCATAGATAACGCAACAGCCATCGCAGCTGCTGCCACTCGTTTTCCTTTTTTTACTTTACTCATAATCTCCAATTTATTTACCCCCTTGTTTTTTGCTGCTCAACATACCACTGGATCGTATCTGGACTGACAAAATCTTCGGTGCTGACAAAATAAGATCGTGTCCAAAGAGAGCTCATTTTTGATAATTCTGTAAATCTGCTTAGCTTTTATAGAAACAAGCTGTTTACAACACTCTGTTTGCTATTTCAATCAATCGTTCTTCTCGCTTGCTTCTGCTTTGTTGTTGCTGAATCAACTTATACAATCTACCTTTTTCCAAAATAATCTTTTCTTTGTATATCTCTTTTTCTCCTTCGATAATGCAGTATTTATAGCTCTCTTCTGTATGTTCACCCTTTCTTTTCAATTGATGATTGGTTAAATAAAAAACTGCATCTAGAAATCCATCCTTCTGTTTAATTTTGTGATAATAGTTCATTCCTATATCTTCTAATTGAAAATTCTTTCCTTTTTCAAGAATCGCTTTTTCCACATTACTGTCTTTTCGGATCAGTTGTCCGAATATTCGATATGATTTTTCGGCATACAGCAACATATATGAAAGATTATTATAATTTGTATGATAATATCTCCATCCTTCATTATTTTTCCAATTTTGCAACAATGTTTCTGCAAAATAGTAACTAATGTATATATGTAAGCTTTTTTCCAAAATTGATATGATAAGATCAAAATGCTCTTTCATAAGATCGTAAATCCAGCTTGATTTCTTATCTCCTGGTCTTCTTTTTGCTCCGTTGTTACTTTGGTTTGGATTGTGATATGGGCAATTAAGATAATCTTCTTCATTGTATACTGTTAAGGCCGGAAGATCAGATGGTGTGTGTCTGCCATATGGTCTTCGTTTTACATCTTCTTCTCTTTTATATAATCCTACAATACGAATCGGATTATCACAGGCCGGACAAATAGCTTTATATACGTTTTTCCCATTTTCTTTCATAACATATGGAAACTGCTTTTTTGTTTTAATGGTAAAATTTTCCTCTGTAATCAACAGCTCTTCCGATGATCCCGGTCTTGTTTTAAATGTATCCATTAATACCTCCTATTAATCATACCCCACCATTCATACGGAATTTTTGGAACAGCTCCTTCTTTTTCTGCCATCGCTAAACAAGAAAGGATCGTACTTAGACCAATCGAAAACTCATGGTAATTATCCTTCATCATAAACAGATAATCTTCTCCGCATTCTTGGCAATCTGTATGATCTTTGATCTTATCATTACACAATTCTGCTTCATTTTCAAGAATCTTGCGATCAGAATATAAATATTTCTCCATTTGGTATTCTCCTTTTTGTAGAAACGATCCCACAGTCCGAAGACTGTGAGATCATTATTGATTGTTATTTTTTCTTCTTCAGGATTTTCATACCCTTTTTCTTTTTCAGATAGTAGAATCCTGCTGCCAAGATCAATACAAATCCACCGATTAGTGGAAGGTAAGTCTTGACATTACTGAATCCACCGGTTGATGGCAGCTTCAGTGTAGAATCATTGCTCACTTCATAGGTCAGATGATAGAAATAATAGTTATTTCCCTGCTTGATGGCATTGCTCACATCGATATTTTGATCGTTCACTTCGCTTTGCGTCACTGTTATTGGGATCGTTACATCAATCGGTTCTTTTAACAGTGTCTTACCGCTCTGTGTCTTTGTCTCTGTGATCTTATACTTATCTGGCAATAATCCATCAAACTTGATCTCTCCATTTTCGTTTGTTGTGTCACTTGCGATCTTGTTTCCATCGGAATCTTCGATCGTAAATTCCACACCTTTTAATCGTTTTCCAGAGGAATCTTTTTTAACTAATTTCACGGATCCACGGATCATCTGGTTAACGAAAGTTGCCTCAGCTGTCAGCTTGGCATTTCCCGATGTTCCTTCCGGTCCGATCTTAAATGTTACAGTTTCTTTGCTCTGGTCAACCGTTGCATTGGTGCTGTCAGATGTAAGTGTCAGGAGCTTAAAGTATTTCTCTCCACCACTCTCACTGCATGTGTAAGTACCATAGATCAGATCATCAAAGGTTACGGAAAGTTTGATCCTTTCTCCCGGGTGAGCTTTCAACTGTTTCTCTACTTCATCCTTGCTAAACTCAACCACTTCCTTGTATGTATGATTCTTTCCGTAAGCATCGGTTCCTTTCAGCGTAAACGTAAATTTCGCACTTCCGATATCCATGTTTAAGTTGGATGGGTCGATCTCTTTCGTGATCGTTACCTTTCCTCTTCCCGGTGTATGGGTATTGGTTGCGATCGTTGTATTCGGATCATCCTTATCGGTTGTATACGTTACCTTATATCCAATCTGATCTTCGCCTGTCACAATCCCTTCTTTGACTTCTTCCCATGTATAAGTGATCTCTTTTCCAGTTTCTTTCTTTGGAACAATCTTGGAAGTCGCTTTCCATCCGTTGCTTTCATTCAGCGTCACGGCATCTACGACTTTTCCATTTCCCAGCAGATGAAACTTAACAGAATCCGGACGGATTCCATCGGAATTGTTATTGTCACTCCATTTCTTCTGAATAGATCTGGTCGTTGAATCTGGATTATGGGTGTTTGTGATATTGGTTGTGATGGTTGTAATATCACTGGATTTATCCGTAGATTCTTTGACATCGTAGGCAATCTCATATCCTGTTTTTGCATTTCCGTTAACCACAGATGTTGAATCTTCTTTGACTTCATACTCATATTTTTCGCCAAGATCATCTTCCTTTGGAAGATCATTAAATTCTACAGTCCAGTTATTAGCTGCACTTAATGTTTGATCTTTTTGCATGTCTGAACCATTACGATATAATTTGACATTTACTGAATCTGGGCGGATACCATCACTGTTATTACTGTCATCCCAGTTTTTCTTAACAACAAGCTTTACACTTCCACCTTTATCATATTTGTTTGTATAGGATAACGTATAGGTATTTTTATCCCAATCTCCATCTTCTTTGCTGACTCTTGTGTAACCTGCTGCATTACAAACCTCGCTAAACGTATAGTTTCCTTCTTCGCCACGCTTAATGTCTGTCTGCATTGCCCAGTTGTTATCTTTGTTCAGTACATAAGTTTTCACTTCATGTGTATTCTTATTTTCTGCCTTGATAGTCACAGATATAGGTCTCGTGTTCATGGAGTTATTATCATCGATCCAATATTTTTTTACCTGCACATACTGAGACTCCTTATTCACAAGGGTCTTGGAATCATGTATATAAGTCGTAGTTTCATCATTGGTATTACCCTGTGAAGATACATCGTGAATAAAATCAGGTGTCTCATTATTTAAGATTTCGCCACCAAAGGTCAGCGCTTCATCGGATGCTTCGTATCCAAGCGGTGCTTCCACTTCCTCAATGGTATACATTTCTTTTCCAATGCCATCTTTGGCATAAATGCCGGTTGGCAGTCCAAAGAATTCCAGATAACCAAATTGATCATCACCAGAGATTGCTTCTGCAATCGTGTCCCCTTTTTGAAAGATTGTCTTTCCATCTTTATCCACGATTACACACGCAGCTTTTAATGCGAATTTTGCACCCGGTAATAAATTACCCTTCTCATCTGTTTTGATGAACTGAATGCTGTACTTCTGAAGCTTGTCTGTCAGATTCAGATCAATATCCACATGTTTTGCTGTATCGAAAGATACATCGCTCGTATCATCCGGATCAATCACTTTTACCGTTGTTTCAATCGTTTGATATTTTGCATATTTGCTGGAGGATTTAAAACTGATTTGAATCTTTTGTTTTCCACTCATATCTGCGTACGTTGGATTAAAACTGACATCCCCATCTGTTACATCTTCCAGTGTTCCTTCCCCATTATCGTCATAAAGCATGGAGAAATCAAAGTCGCTGGCATGATATTTATCTCCTAACATAAAATCTGTCTTTGGAGAAGCTATGATCTGGACGCCTTTGGCTGCTACATAATCATCCGCGATCTGCAACTTCTGATCTTGTGTGTAGGTCGTCTTTAACTGAGAGCATCCGTAGAACATCTTGGACACATCTTCTACATTGGATGTGTTGAAGCTTGAAAGATCGAGTTCTTTTAATTCGCTACATCCGGCAAACATCTCTGACATATCCACCGTCTGTGAAGTATCAATGTTCTTGAACTTGATCTCTGTCAATGCCGTACAGTTTAAGAACATCTTGCTTGATACCGCATTCATGTAGATGACCTGTCCGGCTCTCTGTGTAGATACATAACAGTTGTTTTCATCTTTCCAAAGAACAACACTTCCATCTTTGTTCTGGGAAACATCTGTTGTCCGGACTCCATCCGGTGCCTTTTCCCATGTAAACGTGATCGTCTCTGCATTGGCAAATTCTTTGTTTAAAGTTTTGCCCTCTTCCAGAACATAGATTCCTGTGGAGGGTTTTACATCCTCACTTCCCATCGGATCTTCCACGTCCGGAGTTGTATTGTTTTTATTTAGACCATTCATGGCATCCGGCTTGGTATCCCATGTGATATTGACTTCATGTTCTTCCTCGTCGATCGTGTATCCGTTTGGTCCGGAAAGCTCTTTGACATAGTAGCATCCCTGATAGAAATCGGCGGTGTCCTTTCCATCACTTCCTTTTCTTGTAAATTTCACCGGTCCGTCTTTCCTCGTTGTCTTTTCATCGATCTTCGTTCCGGCTTTCCATACAACCGTTCCATCATCTTTTGTGATATCTTCTTTGGCAAACAAACCATAGACAGCTCCGTTGATGTGATCATCTTCATATGTAAATCCTCCATCTCCGTCATGCCCTGTCAGATATTCTCCTTTTTTCTGTAAGGAGATGGATCCCATCACCGGGCTATCCGTCTCATTCAAAGTCACCGTTCCATTGCCGCTACTATCATAGGTGATTTTAGCACTGTCTGATGTTTCGCTTAACGTAAAGCTCTTTTGTTCTGTGTCTAAATTGTAGCCATCCGGCGCTGTGGTCTCTTTGATCGTGTAGGTTCCATAGGGCAGACTGCAGGAGGCTTTCCCATCGGAGGTCGTTCCTGTTGTCAGTGTTGCCACTTGGTTCTTTTCTCTGTCATAGACTTTGTAGACAGCCCCATTTAAAAGTTTCTTTGTCTCAGAGGATCGTTTGACAAGTTCCACTTCGATCGGCTTTTCCTGATCATCATAAGAATAGCTGACCGTTTTGTTCTTATTGTCTTTGGTTAAAATGAGATCCTGATCTTTGATCCATTCATGCGTATCCTGTTCTTTTGTGCAGCCGTTCTCGCCTGCCACCTGATGAAGGACATAGGTTCCCAACGCTACCTTTTCACTGGTCTTTGCTTTCCCGTCCTTTCCAATCGTCAGGGTTTCCACCACATGTCCATCGGCTTCTCGCAGCTCAAATTTCGCTCCGACTTCCGGGGCATATTCATCCTCTGCAATCCTCTTTCGCTTCTGGATCTCAATCCATCCGGAATCAGAGTATGGATCGGAGGCATGAACCTCATAAACATCCTGTCCTTTTTCGATCTTTGGTTCGTGTTCTCTGGAATCATAGATTTCCATCAAGTCGTACCCATCTGCCCCCATGGTCTGAATGACAACAAATCCGTTTTTCTTACGGTATTGGTCTAACATCAGAGCAGCTTTTCCTTCTTTATTCGTTACAATTTCTCCCAAGACTGCTTTCTCATCTAAGGAGTTAATATAATCGATTCTCTTTTGTGCATTCCCAAGATCCTGCTTTTCGATATCATTGGCATAAGAAGCATCCAGAACCGTAAAGGAAGCTCCGACTTCTGCCTTACTTCGCTTATTCTTGGTCATCTTCTTTTGAATACGAAGTTTAGTAGAACCATAGTTCTTCAGTACAACATTGTGGTTATATTTTCTGGAATCTCCGTTCTCGATCGTAATCTCCTCGGAATCTTCACTGAATGTATAGTTTGGAGTTCCTTCGATCTGATGAACGTAATAGGTCCCGGGATCTAACTCTTTGGATTCTGCATATCCTTCTGTGTTTGTTGTGATCGTATCGACAACGTTCTTTGTCACTTTGTTGATGATCTCAAACTTTGCGTTCACCTCCTCTTTTTGCTGGTGAGTGCCGGTTTCATCATCATCAATCACTAACTTCTTTGTTACCGAGATTCGGGCTTTCTTTTCCCTGTTCTCACATTCAAACGTATAAGTGATGGGAGTATCATCCTCGTTCATCTTCTCAATCGTCTTTATCATGTCCTGTGCCAGTTCATAGCCTGTTTTTCCTTTGGTCTGATGGACGGTATAAGATCCATATGGCAGAAGTTTCGTAGTTGCCACGCCCTCAGAATCCGTTGTGATCGTATCGACAACATCTCCATTGACGTTTTTAATCTCAAAGACAGCATCCTCTTCTTCAACCCTCTTACCTTCTGTGACGTAGTATTTTTTGATGCTTAGTTTTCCCTGGATTGGCTTTTCGTGTGCAATGACTGTTTCATCCGTGCTGTTTAGCGTCACATGGATCTTTTCCTTCGTATCAACACAAAATCCCTTTGGTGCTACAAGCTCTTTTAAATAATATTTTCCCGGATGAAGCTCTGCGGAAACTCCGTCTCCATTCTTGTCGGTTGTGATCCTTCCAACTTCTGTGCCGGCAGAGTAAAGCGTTGTCTTATTATCAGAATTCTTGATATCTTCCTCTGCATAAATGCCATAGATGGCACCTTCCAAAGATGCTTCCACTCCGTAATCTTCGCTGCTCTGTTTCTGTAAATGGATCTTGACCGGATTCCATGTGTTTGAGATATCTCCGAATTTCAGAGTTGTACGTTGTCCATTCCCCTCCTGCAAGGTCTGCGTCGTATTATTTAACAAATGTCCAAACGGCGCCGTTCCCTCTTTGACACTCCATATGTGTTTGTCATTCATATGGGAATCGATGGAAGCTTTGACTTTTGCCTTTGCTTCGGCATTGGCTGCTTTTTTTGCAACGGCTTTGGATTTGTAATTGCCTTTTTTTGTTTCTTTTTTTTGTTGCCCTTCTGACAGCTCATTCCAGTTTGTAACGTATGTTTTTTTATCTTTCTCCGGTATCGTATAGGATGCACGAATCGCTCTGGTGTAAGCAATCTTCGCCATGCCATCCTCTCCGGTTGTTGCCTTATTGACATAGACTCCGTCACAGTAGAATAAGAAGGTTGCTCCGGACAATAAGGCTCCTGTGTCGGCATCTCTTTTCTTGATCCAAAGATTGATCTCTTTGGACCTGGAATCACTGGCAGATGCACCAATCGAAGCATGTTTCGGTTTTACGACATCATCATAATCCAATCGGTATAACATCTGATGGGAAGAATGTTTTTTCCCTTTCACACATTTCTTTGCTTTATAATAATAGATCGTTCCTTGTGGACCGGTCTGATCAATTGCATTACAGAACTTTTTCGCATCGGACGTGGAATATCCGCTATCGATGTTTTTTCCTGCCTGATATACCACTGTTTTCTTTGATGCCCCTTTTCCGCACGCCCAAATATAGGCCTGCGTCAATGCAAATGATTTCTCACTTTTTGAGCCTTCCTCATAATGTGTCAAGGCTTTTGCAATGGATTGATCTTTATACATCACGGCATTTGCAGTCTTATATTCCAAGGTATCTCCATTACACATGCTCTTTCCGGAATCCAGACAAAACGTCTGCTTATTACCGGCTTTTATCTTCCACAAGCCTTCACTCGATACTCGTCCAAGCTCCCTGATCCCAAAGCTGCTCCTTGCCCTGCTCATACTGACCGTTGCTGTTCCTTCTTTGGCACTGACGTTGGTGATGGGTGTTGGCATACCGGACAATCCACCAAAAAGCGAAGAAGAAAGAGTTAGTACGGATAAGAAAAATATTCCAACCTTTTTTAGAAATTTTTTTAACTTATTTTTCATGGCTTCCTCCTGCTACATTGTTTTATTCATAAGTTAATTGACGGAATAACGATCTGTAAAATATCCGGGATCCTCTTCTTTGTCGATGTGCGCGGACTTGGAATCAATGTTCGCATTGCTATATCCCGTACCATTTTGTCCGATAAGATTAATATCTCCCAGGAACATCTTGTCATCATGAATAATGTTCTTTGTCTCAAAGCTTCCATCACTCTTTCTCCAAAGAGCGTAAAGATCAAAGGTATCTCCCGGTTCACACAGATCTTTCACTGCCTGCCCATCGGTATAATCTACGGTATCCTGCGTTGGATCTTTCACCCATCCAAGGAATGTATATCCAGGACGTTCAAATATGTTTTGGGGCAAATTCACGGATTTATTGTAAGCCAGATCTGCTGTATAATCTGCTGCAGAAGATCCATTTCCGTGAAATTTTACTTCAAAATCACTTTTTCCCCAGATCGCATAAAAAGTAATCGCATGATCTGTTTGATAAGGGAACGTTTGTCCGGCTGAATATTGTGCAGAAACTGCATTTCGATCCGAACTCCAACCTAAAAATTTGTAACCTTTCTTCCAATATCCATTCTGCGGAAGGGTAAAGTTACTGTCATACGTTGCCGTATTATTTGAAACATCTCCGGAATCTGCACCATTCCCATTGTAGGAAATCGTATAGGTTTTTGGAGTCCACTGGGCAACGGCACTATAATTTGTGCTGCAAACTACCCAGCCGGTATCCATCCAATCTCCGTTGTTGTGATCCCGTCGCCAACCGGTAAAGTTATAACCAGTTCTTGTGGCATTCGGGAACTGAAAGTTCGTTCCACAGGCAAAACTTTTACTGTAATAACTTAGGCTTCCTCCATTTCCATTGTAAGAAACCGTATACGTATTTCTCACATGCTGAAATGTTCGAGAGCAATTGAAATACCGAATTTGATTGTAAGTTGATAATCCTGCAGCATATCCGCTGACATCAATCGTCCGCGTGACGGTACGATTTGATGAAGCATGGCTGATTGTTCCGGAAGTTGCCGATATATTCATCTGATTCGCAATAATGCTACTTCCCGGCATATCGACCGATGTACTGCTTTGATATTCGTGCGCAGGAATGGTATAAGCAATCTGAGTTTTTAAAATCGTATAGTTTCCACTACTGTTTTTTGAAGTACTCACAGCACTTGTTTTTAACTGTAGATTATAAGGTCCTCCACCTCCCGAATAGACACTGATCGTTGCCTTCCTGGATTTGTTGTTAAATTCATCCTGTGAAACATCGGAACCTAATCCGCTACAGTAATACTTGATTTGCATACTGCTTGTCCCCGAAGGTCCCGAAACAAAAAACTTGATATAACCGTTGGTATAGGTTCTTGATTTTCCAGGTTTTTCTGTATTATATGCCGCATAGGCATCTTGAAAAAAATGATACGTGACTCCGGCACAAACCAAAACAACCAAAAGAATCACGAACAACCGTTTCTTTGTCATAAAGTCTTTGAATCGTAGTTTCCTCATTTTTTATCACCTCGCTTTTTTCCAATGATCAAAAACATCCCAAATACAAGGACAAGCCCAACATTCCTTAAAAGTTTTTCTCGTGCTATATCATACTCTGACGAAGAAATCGAATCGTTTGATGATTTTGTCCTTGCTTTTTTCCCCGATGTTCTTTCGCAATATACCACATAGCGATATTGATGTTTTCGATAGGGATGACAGGTTAAAAGCGTCACCATTTCTTTTCCTTTTTGAATCCGAATCTGATCAATATCTTTTGGATCAATCACTTTGGTGCTGACCACTTGATATCGCAAAGTTTCCCACGGGTTTTTTAAAATGATGAGATCCCCCTCATCCAGTCGTTCAATTTCCCGGAAATAAGGAATTCCCTGATATCCTCGATGCGCAGCAATGACGCAGTTGGTATTTTCTCCGCCAATCGGCAAGGAAGTTCCACCCAGAATCGCTGCTCCTTTTTTCATGTTTGACTGTGTTGCCCCTAAATAAAAAGGTAACCGTACATTCATTTTTGGAATCTTTAAATACCCAAAGACATCATTGGTTGAGGCTAGCGCAATTGGCGCCGCTTCATACTGAAAGGCATCCCTTAACTTCTTTTGCCCCTCTTCATAAATTTTTCGATTGTATGTATAGGATTCATCGTATAATTGGTCACTTATTCGAGATCTTCCCCGCTCAAAATTTTTGATTACCCGGTCCGCCTGATCTTGATAACGATACTCACAAAACCATGGAAATAACAAGGAAAAGGTTCCAATTCCCATAAGAAGTAACCCTATGATTTTACGCATTTTTTCCTCCTCGCAGTTATAAATTGATCCTCTTCTTTTGGATTTTTTGTATCCCTCGACGAACCATCTCTACAATCAACAAAATCAAAAGTCCAAGGATCATTGCCTTTTGATACGTTTTCATCCATTGAGAGGAATGCTTTCTTGCCGGAATGTGTTTCTCTTGCTCCTCATGATAGGCAGTCCTGATTCCACGGACGAACAGCCGATGAGAATTTACTCCGTATGGAGTACAGGTAACGAGCGTTACATAATCTTTTCCATCCACAATCTGCAGTTTTGTTGTATCCTCCGGTTGTACAACGGATATTTGGTCAACTTTGTAAGCCAAGGTACGATCTAAGACATGAAGAAAGAATACATCATCTTTTTTCATTTCGGTCAGATCAGTAAACAACTTTGCAGAACTAAGTCCGGTATGCGCAGTAAGAACAGCGTGTGTATTCTTTCCTCCCACCGGAAACGACGTCGCTACCAAATGTCCGACTCCTTTTTCCAATACCTCCGCAGATGTCCCGTGATAAATCGGGAGTTTTACAGAAATACAGGGAATGTCAATATACCCCATAATTCCGGAAGGGTCCGCATTTAAAATCGAAGTATACTTAAGATTTTGGATCTGCGTTGCCTGAAAAGGGTCTGTTAACTGCGCTTTTGACACCGCCAGCTCCTGATTATAAATTTTTGCCTTCTTCCAAGCGCTTTGAATTTTGTTTTTGGATGTTTGAAGGGTTTTCTTTTGATAACCTTCAATGGAAGAACCGGCACTTTTCTCGTAGAGATAGTTACTGAAAAAAGGATACGTAAAAAGCAAAAGTCCTGAAATCACCGCAAGGAATGGTATGATTTTTTGTCGTAGCTGCATTATCATTCTCCTCCTAAAAACAATCCCCGTCTCCAAGGAACGGGGATTGCCTGAAAAGACTCCAAAGACTATTCTTTTTTATTTTTCCGAATGACAAAAAATCCGATTCCCGCAAGAACAATTCCTGCGATAATTAGCATATAACTTCCTTTTCCTCCGGTCATTGGAAGTAAGAACTGTTTCTGGTTGGTAATTTCCATATCTACAAAGGCATTGTCACTTGAAGTTACCTCTTCTCTTTTAGTGGATTCCTTATCCGGATCTACAAGATTGCCATCAAAATCACAGGCACTCATTGTTGCACTTTTTTCATCTACCGTTGCAGACGCTTCTTTTACTACTTCACCGCCGACATAATTATCCAATTCTTCTCCATTTACAACACCATCGTTTGCTGTACTGTCTAAATCAGACTTGCTTTGTATCCCAGTAATATTGGCTTTGGTCGGAGTAATGTTTACTTTTGTAGATTTGATGTTAACAAGGATTTCTTTCTTTAACAGAGAATATCCTGCATCTGAGTGAGTCTCTGTCACTCCATATTGATCCGCTTCCACTCCCTTAATAATTAATTTCCCTCCGGTTCCAGGATGAAACTGAGTGGCGCCTTCCTCCGTAGCAGACTTTCCGGTAACCTGATAAACTCCTGCACTATCTGCTTTTGCAACCAGGTAATAGTTGTCAGTCTTGTTTTGAATCACAAACTGAACCTTTGTCGCATCCCCTGCGCCATCTGAAAATTTCTTTGTAAGATTATATCCAAAACTGTATACAGCACATTCATCTTGTAAAACATCGTAGTAATCAGCAGAGGTTCGTTTCCATGTTAAGGACACATGATTTCCATTTCCAATATCCCCCAGAAGAACCGTATCATCAGTATTGACGTTTGCAGTATAATAAGCCACAATGTATTTGTCAGAATATTTTTTATTGATTTCCTCCAGACCATCGTTGGTCATCTCGATCTTCATCCCGCCGGATGCATCGTCGGATTCTTCATAAGAGGTTTTAAATTTCGGATCTGGATCAGAAGATTTCCAGACTGCCAATGCGCCAGATTCCTCTACATTTTTAATGTTGGTGGTATCTGCTGCATCCTTATTCTCATAGAATGCGATCACTACATCTTTATTGTAAGTCATACCGGCTGCCATCCAATCCTCAAAGGTATATGTAGTGAGATATGTGGCAGAGGAAGTGATGTGAGGAAGTTTGGACACAAGCTGGTAATCCAGTTTTTCTCCTTTCGAAGCGGTGATACTATCCTGATATGTATACTCCTCTCTCGCCGCTGTAAAGTCTGTAAGAGCATCCTGATTCGCTGTCGTCACGTTATCTTGATCCGGATTATTTCTTACTCTTTTATCCAATGTCGCAACCCCAGTTTCATTCTTTGGATAACAAACCACATCGTAAAACCAATCATTTCCCTCACTATCTGTCATAGGAAGCTGCACAAACCATGGATTGGTCGTATAGGTCACATCTTCCGGAACTTTGGTTTCTACGATCAGATACAAGCCCAGATCTAAGTTATCTTTTGTTGCAACTCCGGAAGCATTTGTCTGCTCCATTGCAGTTCCGCTTTTTCCCATGTAATCTTCCAACTTGTCTTTTGTTACTGTGTTGTCTTCTAATGCTTTTGCCAGTTTATCGTTGATGCTCTGGCTCGTGAAGTAATCTTTACCTCCTTCTGTTTTAGCGGCATCGGAATCTGCGAGCCCCAAGATCTTTTGTAACTCCTCTGGAACTTCGTAGATCATCTGAACTTTTCCGCCTTCTGATTGTTGTTCCACATCACCCACACGCAGATAGCTGAATTCCACTCCTTTGATCGCATATTTTTTTAATGCTTCTTCTGCTGCCTGATCCTGTTTTCCGGTAGAAGTGAACTGTCCTAAGTCTACCCCACCTTTTTGTGCCGCAGTCATATCGTACTTGTGAATTGTGAGCGATGCTGTTTTGGAGGTATCAATCACATCAGACTGCGCTGCGGATACTGGCATTGCAATTCCGCTTCCGGCAACTGCCATTGTCATAGACATCAAAGTTACTCCTGCTTTTTTTAATGATTCCTTAATTCCCATTACCTTTCCTTTCTAAACTGTGTTATCGTTCCTTCCGTTCAGAGTAATGATGGCGGATCTCTGACTTTCTTGTTCATCAAACCTCCTTTTTTATCTTTATCGACACGAAAGCGATAATAATGTAATCAGGACAAAAATAACACTTCCCACAAATAGCGCAGGAAGGTTTTTCTAACACTCTACCTTATTTCAAACAGTTACATTCTTAGATAAAATCTTTGTCTTTGGTTTTTTTTCAATATTCTTTAACGCCGATTTGCTCACGATTTCTAAAGAATACGGAAGATTTTTGACAACTAGCCAGTTTTCCGGCACAAATCCATGATTCCTAATGATGATTTTTTGTTCTCTTGTTGGAGCCTTTCCATGCTTCATACTGCACCTCCTTCTTCTCTTTTTTGTCAATCCCATGGAATATTCGACTTTCAATTTTAATTATTATTATAATCGTTTTAATATTAACATATCCAAACAAAAACTTCAACTAATACGTGGTAAATAATGTAAACTATCCATTCCAAATTCCTCGAAAGCAAATATTCTCCTTGCCGTACCGATGATATAGGTCTGACTGTGCTTCTGTTTCTCCATTCATACAATAGTCTATCGGAAGTCGCTTGATTTTGTTTTCTTGTTTACAATATATAACAATCGGATTCATTCCTCGGTGCTTTTGAAGTATTGCATACAGTTCTTCTTCTTGAGCTTGAAATGTTTGAATATTCTGGAACTGCATCCAAATTTCTTTTGGAACTTGTGAAAATGGAATCAGTTGTTTACTTAAAAACTCTGCCCTTTGATCATTGATTTGTACGGTACCACGAATAAAAATTTTTGCATCTTCTACAAGGATTTTTTGATTTTCCTGATACTCCCTCGGAAATACTGTGACATCGACACTTCCGGATAAGGTTTCCAAGGTTAAAAACGCCATTGTCGTTCCTTTTTTTGTGACCATCTTCTTCACCTCGCGGATCATACCGCCAATAATATAAAGCCCGCCATCAAAAACACCGAATTCGCCATTCTCTTGTTTCATAAAGTCAGATCCTTGTGCTGTTACATTGCTTCGGATAAAGTCGGCTTCTTCATTTAATGGATGTCCACTAAGATAGACCCCCAGAACTTCCTTTTCCATCGCAAGAAGTTCTTGTTCTCCATATTCGGCAACTTCTGGATAAGTCATATGAAATTGTTCAGATGAAAAGAGATCGGAAAAACTCATTTGTCCTTCAATTTCACATTTCTTCGTTTTCTTCACATCATCAAGCACCGATACATAAACCATTAATTGCTGTTTTCGATTTGCAGGAAAACTATCACAAGCCCCAGATTTGATCAAAACCTCTAAAGTCCTTCGATTAATCTCCTTTGAAGACAACCGCTTAGCTAAATCCATAAGATCCAAAAAAGTACCATTTTGTCGCTCCTTGATGATTGCTATTGCAGAATCTTTTCCCAAACTTTTAATTGCCGACATTCCAAACCGAATGCCCCCATCATCCACACTGAACGAAACTTCTCCGCGATTAAGATCTGGAGGCAGCAACTCAATTCCTAACTGTTTTAACTCCAAATGATATTCCGCGATTTTATCACTGTTTCCAGAAACAGAAGTTAAAAGTGCCGCCATAAATTCCAATGGGTAATAACACTTCAAGTATGCGGTTTGATATGCAACATCAGCATAAGCGGCGGCATGAGATTTATTAAAAGCGTATTTGGCAAAATCAAGCATTTCATCCCAAATATGGTTTGCTGTTTTCTCGTCAATCCCATTATGAATACATCCTAAAACTTGTTCTTCCTCATTTCCATAAACAAAATTTTTACGTTCTTTTGCCATGACCTCTGCTTTTTTCTTTGACATTGCTCGACGAACCAAGTCACTTCTCCCAAGGGTATATCCTGCAAGCTTCATAACAATTTGCATTACCTGTTCCTGGTAAACAATGCATCCATAGGTTGATTCTAAAATTTCTTCCATCATTTCGCAATCGTACTGAGTTTTTTCCTGATGCTCTTTCCCTTCAATATATTTTGGAATAAAATCCATTGGTCCAGGTCGATACAATGAAATTCCGGCAATCACATCCTCTATATTTTTAGGCTTGAGTTCTTTCATAAACGATTTCATTCCAGCACTCTCCAACTGAAACACACCACCGGTGCATCCTTTTCCAATCATCTCATATACCTTAGGATCCTTAAAATCAATGTCGGAAAGCGAAAAGGAAGCATTCTTTTTTTGAATCATTCGTTCTGCATCCTGCAAAACGGTTAAAGTACGAAGTCCTAAAAAATCCATTTTGAGCAGACCAAGTTCTTCGATGGTTGTCATCGTAAATTGTGTTACGACCGCCCCATCGCCTCCAACTGCCAGTGGCACATATTCATCAATCGCCGTCTTACCGATTACAACCCCTGCAGCATGAATGGATGTGTGTCTAGGCAATCCTTCCAATCGCATGGACATATCAATTAAATACTTGGTTTCCTTATCCTCTGTGTAAAGCTTTTTAAAATCCGGACTTTGTTTCAATGCCTTATCAATGGTAATGTTTAATTCATTAGGAATTGCTTTGGCAATACGATCCACTTTAGCATAAGGAAGATCCAGCGCTCGTCCAACATCACGGATTACTGCTTTGGCAGACATTGTACCAAAGGTAACAATCTGAACAACTTGGTCTTTCCCGTATTTTTCTACCACATAATCAATGACTTCTTGCCTTCTTTCATAGCAAAAATCCACGTCGATATCTGGCATAGATACGCGCTCCGGATTTAGAAACCGCTCAAAAAGCAACTGATAACGAATCGGATCAATATTGGTAATCTCCAAACAGTAGGAAACAATACTTCCAGCGGCCGAGCCTCTTCCCGGTCCGACTGCAATGTCATGCTCTCTGGCATAATGAATAAAGTCCCAGACAATGAGAAAATAGTCTACATACCCCATATGCTCGATCGTCTTTAATTCGTATTCCATTCTGCTTCGAAGTTCATCTGTCACGATTTCATATCTTTTGACAATTCCCTTCTCACAAAGATATCGCAGGTAGCTGACAGATGTATGCCCTTCTGGCACTTGATATTGAGGTACTTTTTGCTCTCCAAAAACAATTTCTACATTGCATCGATTTGCAATTTTTTCTGTATTTTTTAATGCTTCTTTTGCATATGGGAACAATTCTTCCATTTCTGCGGGTGATTTTAAGTAATATTGTCCTCCCTCATAGCGCATCCGATGTTCCTCTTGCACTTTCTTTCCAGTTTGAATGCAAAGAAGAATATCATGAGCTTCTGCATCCTCTTTATAAGTATAGTGAACATCATTGGTCGCAACGAGTCCAATACCTGTTTCTTTCGACAGCTTAAGAAGGTCTGTATTTACTTTCGTTTGATCGGTGATTCCGTGATCCTGTAGTTCCAGAAAAAAGTTTCCCTTTCCAAACAACTTTTCTAACCGAACTGCCGTATTCTTTGCTTTTTCGTAATTGTTTTCCCTAAGATAGGACGCAACCTCTCCTGCAAGGCAAGCACTTAAAGCAATCAATCCTTCTTTATATTGCTCAAGCACCTCGTAATCGACTCTTGGCTTATAATAAAATCCCTCGGTAAATCCCCTAGATACAATCTTCATCAAATTGTGATATCCCCGGTCATTTTCTGCCAATAATACCAAATGATAGTATCGACGCTCGCCCTGCAAAGTTTCTTTTCGAAATCTTGAATCCAGTGTAACATAGACCTCACATCCAATGATGGGTTTTACTCCTTCTGCTTTTGCTGCTTTATAAAAGTTAATAACACCATACATGGCACCATGATCTGTAATGGCAATGCTATCCATACCTAATTTTTTCACCTGATGCACCAATTCTGGGATCTTACTGGATCCATCCAAAAGACTGTATTCTGTGTGAACATGTAAATGTGTAAACATATCAATCCCTTCCTTTACTCTTAGTTCCATGAAAACATCATATATCCTATCATTTCCTCTTTTTTCACACATCCAAAAGATCTGGAATCTCTGGAACAGTTTCGGTTATCCCCAAGTACAAACAGTTTTCCCTTTGGAATCTTAATGTTTTGATCCCCGGAAAAATGAGATTCTTTCAAATACGGTTCCGAAAGTTGCTTACCATTGAGATAGATTTTACTATTTTTGATTACTAGATGATCGCCGGAAACAGCAATCACCCGCTTAATCAAAATTCGATCTTTTGTCACATCTCGAAATACAATAATTTGTCCTCTTTTGGGGTTGTGACTTTTTCTAAGAATCAAGGTATCTCCATGTTGTAAGGTTGGATTCATTGAGGGGCCTTTTACTACACAAATCTTATAAAAAATCACAAAGAACATAAGCAATGTTGTTAGAATGCATGTAAAATAAAATTTCCAATTCCATTTTGTTTTTAATATCATAGCGATTCCTCCCTTACTAACTTTCTCGCCAAGTAATCTGCTCTTTGATTTCCCTGATTTCCAGAATGTGCCTTAACTTTCACAAAATCAATTTTCATTGATTTTCTTGCGTTTTTCACATACTCCTTATAGGCTTGAGTTTCTTTTTTATTTGCATTCCATTCATTGTTTGCCCATTTACCAATTCCTAAGTAATCGTAGTAGATCGTTAATTCTCGCACTCCCAACTTTTGTGCTTTTTGAATGGCAAGCATTGAGGCAATAATTTCCCCACCAACATTTTTCATTTCGACATATCCAGCAGCATCTCCTACACCGGAGATTTCATAGATATCTTTGGAATGGACAAAATAAACACCTGCTCCATACTGTTTACCTATAAAACTTCCATCCACATATGCAACTGCACCTTTTTTCATATCACTCACTCCTTCACTTACCAATTATTTCTTCCTATGCCAAATTCCTATCTCATACTCTGTCATAATGTGATCCCCTTTTTTGTTTATTTTATTTTCCTATTATTATTGTATCAATCGGCTATTTTTAGTTTCAAGAAAAGGGTACTGTTTTTTTCAGATCTTTTCTCGGCATACTTTTGTCCCAAAAAAGTACCTGCCATCTGACAGGTACAAAAAATTATTTTTCTTTCTTTTTACGTTTCACAAAGAAAATAGAAGTAATGATCGCACCGATTGCAGCGATTCCCACAATCCATTTTTTGATATAAGAAGCTTCTTGCTTTTCTTTCGTTGTCTTTCCCTTTTCTGCCACATGGAAATCATAGCTGACATCCTTTACATTTCCAGCCAAATCCCTTGCAACAATACGCAAAGACTGTTCTTCACTACTGCGTCCATACGAAATCTGATAATTTCCTTCCACGAACTTTGGATCATAATATTCTCCATTTTTAAAAAATGCAATGTCTCTCAATTTAAAATTATCATCCACATGAATCTTGACCGTTTTCACTTTGTCATGATACATTGCCCCATTTTGTAAGCCAAAAACATCTACAATCGGATTCGTTTTATCAATTCCAAACTTTAATTCAGCATATTTTCCTTTTTCATTGCTACTCATTTGATTTCCAGCTTGGTCTTTCGATGAAGTATATATCTGATAAGTCCCCTCTTCTTGAAACGTTTCTGGCGCAACCGAATAAATATAGTGATGCCAACCTTTTTTCTCTTCTTTAATAGACTGCCTTTTTTCTGAAGATTTTAATGCTTGGGAATTTTTAGAAACAAAAAGTTTCTTTTCTATCAACCGATCCGGATTATACTCGTGAAGTACTACATCTCCTTCTGGTTTTATCACATAGGCTCCATTTAATTTTTTGGTGTTCTTATCTAATGTATAAACCGAGCCAAACCGATTGACCGTAAAGTGAATCGTTTGCTGTTTCTGATTTCCAGCTAAATCTTTTGCTGTGACCTTCAATGTATAAAAATCATCATTTCCTTTCATTTTTGCAATTGCATCATAAGACACTTCGATTCCTCGTTTGGATGTTTTTGTTTCATACGGAATTGGATTCTTACCATTTTTATATCCAGTTAAGCTTGTTTTAGAATTTTCATAATTGACATCAGAAACAGATACTTCTGGCGCTACGGTTCCAATGTTCGAACTTTGATCCTTCGGGGAATGGATTTCAATATTCGGCAATGTCTGATCGATGACAAATTCCGGAATTTGAAGTTCTTCCGAAACATTTCCCACAAGATCGGCAACTTTTGCCTCAAGGATATAGGTACCATCTTTTGAAAATGAAATATTCATAAGATGCACATCGCCATGACTTTGCCACTTTCCTTGTTCCCCTTTGGTTTTCAATATAACATCGTCTGGTGAAAAATTATGTTCTACCACTCGAATGGTCGCAACTCGCTCTTTGTTATAATATTTTCCATTTTTCACATCGTAATGATCAAAATAGATACTCATTTTCGGAGCCGTAAGATCAATGGTAAATTCTTTCGGACTTTCTCCTTCGTAAGTCACAGTCTGGTTCTTGTTGCCCGCTTTGTCCACACTCGAAAGGGATACCGTGTAATCCCCATCCGACGAAAAAGGAAGATCCATAACATATCTATAATATTGACTGCCATCGGAACGTGTTTGAAGAACCCCATCCGTTGAGAAATTTGGTTTGATTTTTTCTTCTTTTCCATTCTTTGTCACTCGAAGGATCGTATGGCTTGGATCAAAATTCCTCTCACGGATGACAATCTGTGCAATACGTTTCTCTTTAAAGAGTCCATCTTTTCCTTCATTATTATCATATGACACAAAAATCTCCGGAGCCGAAATATCCAAATTAAAATATCGTGTCTTCGTAGATTCATTTCCGGCATTGTCCTCATAATTTAACAATACTTTCGTATGATTTTGGTTGATATTTTTGGATAGCATCACACGATCCTTTTTCCATTGTGTTTTCATCCCCTTTCCTTTTTCCGAAACATCTTCCTCTTTGTTCGTATCCCCTAATTGATATTTCACTCGATAGATACCGGCATATTGATTTTCCACTGCCAAATCTAATGCTACATCCTGATTGTAATATTCTCTTTCTTTTGTCTGAGAATTCAGATTAATCTTTAATTTACTTTCTTTTACATGTTGTACTCCATCTTCGATCACGACACCATCACTGATGACTTTATTTGAAATATTTCCGGCATGATCGGATGCAATCGCAGAAATGTATCCTTTAAAATTGGGATCTAAAGTAAATTTCACCTTTTTCCCTTGAACCGTTTTCGTTATCGTTCCATCTTCTCCTTCTAATGTATAGGTAATGGCATCAACTCCACTGGTTTCATCGCTTGCAGTAATTTTAACCTCAATCGACTTCTGAAAAAAATGTTGAAAGATTGTCTGATTTAAAAATCGTTCAAAATCCCCATGTTTCTTTACTTCAAATGATATATCATCAATTTCCGGTTTTGTATGGTCAATTTGGTATGCTTCCTTGCCAACTCTTGAAATAGCCCCACTCTCACTATCCTTTAAATAGAAGGATGTAGTTCCATTTTTAATGTCCTCGGTAAATGCCAAGGCATTCAACCATGGTCCATTGGGAGAATTTGAAATTTTATCATAACGACTTGTGTCAGATTGCATCGGACGAATCATAAAAGCAAGATCTCCCACAAAATATTCATTTTTTCCATTTGACTGATTGACGGTATAGTTTTCTCCAAGCTTTGCATCGGATTTTTTCACTGTTAAATTTCCATTTTGATAGACAATTTCATAATCCCGATTGACCTTTCCATTTTGAATTTCGACTGCTTTCTCATAGGTTCCGTCTTTTGCAAATTTTTCAATAGAACAAGAAACATCTGGCTCCTGTAATAGAACCTCCTCTTTTCGATCTCCTTTTACCAATCCTTCCATCGTATAAGAAGCTTTCGGGTTTTCTTCTCCATAACATCTTTGAATCGAATTTGCTTGCAAAATAAGTTCTGCCTTTTGAATGGTTCCGGTAATCTTCGAAAGATCTGGTGGAATCAGCGTATAATTTTCTGCATCATCCCCGAAAATAGAGAACTCTCCATCAAATATAATCGTTTTTTCTGATCCTGCGTGAACATCTTGATATGATGGACTCGGAATGTTTAATTTTACCTGATCTCCGTCAATTACATGAACGGATGGAGTTTTTTGATAAAATGCATCCATTGTTCGATCATAGGCTTTGTCTGCAATCGCAAGATCTTCCACTTTCAATTTCTTTTTTTGAATATTTGCTACAGACGGTTTCGGCTGCTTTAAGATATAACGCTCTTGCGATGACTCTTCCAATACAAAGTTATGAGAAACCAGAATCTTCTCTCCTGCCTTTTTTGATTCAAACATTGGAGTATCATAGGAAAATACCACTGTTTCATAAGCTCCAGAAATTACAGGATTTTTTTTGTATTGAGCCATTACAGTTCCATCATAAACCTTATCTTGAATCTCAGTGTGAAGGACAGAGATTTCTTTTTTCTCAATCGTTATGATAATTTGATAGGATTCTCTTTTCTCTGGCACAACCTTTAAATCATAAGTTCCTGCTGTATCCGGAGTAAAGGATGTAATATTCTCATTTTCACCTTCCAGTTGATAATGCACCGGCTGTCCATCGATTGTTTCAGGAAAGTGAAGACGACATCCATAGGTATAAGTAATCTGTTTTATATCTTTGGTTAATGGAACCTGGATATCTTGAAACGGAATTATTTGCGTATCATTGCGAACTACCCGTTGCTGTTTTGCTTTCTGTTGAGAAGAAGATACTGCATAAATTGGATGTAGTGATGGAACCGAAACAGACGTGATCATATTGGCAGCCATGAATCCGGCACACATACGACTTGCATTTCTACGCAAGTTATCTCTTATCTTTTTATTCATAAGTAAATATCCTTTCTTCATTTTCGTAAACAATTTCATCATTTTGCAACTTTGCTTCTGATGGACTTCGAATCGAATGCATGGGTATCACCTCTTTCATTTTTCGTCCTGCTGCAGCAAGATTTCATTCTTTAATATTTTTGCTTTTTGCGTTGCCGGTGAGATTTTCTTGGTTTCTTCCAGTGCTTGCGATCGAATTTGATCAATCTTCCAAGCTTCCACTCCTTCCGCAATAAAATTGTTCCGATACGTTGTCAGTGATGAAACAATGAGCTTATAGAGTTCTAATTTGGTAATATCATTTGCCTTTTCAATCTTCATCAACGCAGATAAATTTTTAAAATAATTTCGATACAGTCCCGCATCTTCTCCGGTTTCCACACTTAAAATTACATTTTTATTGAATTTGCCAATTTCACAATAAATTCGTGCAATATTATGATATTTTTTCGTATCTTCATATTTTAGGGAATCCTCAAACCATTGGACGGCACTTTTCATTCTGGTAATTTCATTGTCCTGATCTGTTCCATAATTGTAGTAATACCAATAGGTACGTCCAACTTGGTAAGCTAATTCTCCGTAATCTTTATTTTTCTTTACCTTTCCCCAGTTTTCGTGAATCTGCGATAAAAATTCTTTTTCCTCTTCCACCGAAAAGACAGCATCCGAAGTATAAACATTTAAAAGCTGCTCATATGCCTCCACCCGATCTGGTGAAAGATCAATGGCACGTTTACATTCTTTTACTTGCTCTTTTAAATCTGTGCTTCTGGCTGAAATTTGCAGTGCATTTTCGTATTCTTCATTTCGATAGAAATGAAAAACTTGAATTCCGACCACAACCACAAAGAGGGAAAGCATCACTGGAATCATAATTTTCCAGATCCGAAAGTCTTGCTTCACTTCTCTGGGTCCATCGGCTGGCACCGAACGAATCAGTTCTTCAGATTTTAAGATTTTTCCTTTTGTGCGATTCCTGCTTTTCATTTTTGGTGGATCCGAATGTTCTTTCCTAACACCTTCCTCGATGATATCTTCTTTCTCTTTCGGGATCTCGGATCGTTGTTCTTCTTTTTCTTCTTCCTTTTCAAACTTTGATACATCCGCAGGATTTTCTTTTTTCTTTTTTTCTTGAGTCTTTGGTCGTTCCTTTTGCTTGATTGGTGCCTTTAATTGCTCTGGATGAGAGGAAGGATTCTCCGACAAATCATTTCCCAATGAATCATTCTGGGATGTTTGATACAATGGCAAAGAAAAGGTAAAAAGCTGTTCTTCGTTCACTTCAGACTCCGGTGCATCCACTGGATCTTCGTTTACACTTTCAACATGAAACTCTTTATTTTTCTTTTCCGACAATAAACAATCAAAATAATCATAAATCTCTACCTTAAGTTTCGATAAATCTGCTCGTTTCATAGGCCTGCTAAATCGTTTCGGACGAAGAGAACGATCGTTTGCATAGATAATATGGTCAATGGAAGCATAACTGTCCAACGCCTGTACCAATTCCTCATAGGTCGAAAATCTCCCCTCAATGCATTGATCTATGATTTGTTGAAGCATATGAGAAAATGTCGGATCTATCGTTCGAATTGGAAATATTTCTTGATGGGAACATAAGAGATAATTCAACCATCTTCCAATGGATATGATCGATTCCAAAAGATCTCCAACTTTTCCATTTTGGAAATCATAAGCTTCTGCAAACACCATCCTTCCATCGTCAAGGAGTAAGGTATTCTCCGTAGTAATGATCGAATATCCTTTTCTATCATTGATTTTTTGAAGAAAAGATAAATCCTGACATAATTCTTTCACCCATAAAATTACAAGATCAATGGATAGCGGTCCATAAGTTTGAACAATCTTGTGCAGATTGCAACCAAGTAACGGTTCCTGAATCAGAAAAAAGACTTCATTTTCTTTGAAGGAATCTAAGATTTTCGGAATTGCATACGGTGTCTTATTATAATTCATCGGATTCTGGCTTTGATAAGCATATCTTTCTCTTCCGGATTCTTTCTCAGAAACTTTGAAAATCTTATGATTGGAAGCCAAGATTCGATAGTTTCCGAGGGTATGATTTTGTTCCACTGTGATATCCCCCTTTTTCTGATTATTGTAGAATGACATCCTGCTCCTTTACATTCACGCGAATTGTTTTGGAATATTTCCCTTGTTGAATAGTAATCGGGAGTTCCCGATTTGGTACATTTTGTAATTTATATACGACACTGTTTTTTGATGGTGCATTAGATCCGGTATATTCTTCCTCAATATAACTAGAATCAATGTCGATTCCATTGACTTTGATATTAAGGTTTCGATCCGCAACAAACGTAAATTCCTCAACAAGAAAGTTTTCAAGATACAATTTCCATTCATTATTTTTATCCAGCACATACAATAGCTCATAGGCATCGTCTGCATTTTCAGCTTGATATGTAATGGTCTTTGCAACGGTATCTGTTTCCGATGCCCCACTCGGCACATTGCCGTCAGAAAACTCCAGCGGCACAACATCTGTTCGCTTTCCTATCAAATCCGCCATTTGCGTTCTTGGCAAAAACCACTTAATATCGGCATCTGTAACAAACGAATGTTCCGGAAGAAAAATATAATCTTTTAAGTTCTCATAATCTTCTTTCTCAATTTTATTGATGAACTCTGCAGACACTTCCAAAATTTTTTCTTCTGCCTTTGTTGTTGCAATCGTTTCATTGTGCTTACCGCAGCCAACCGATAAAAACAACAACATACTACATAACACAAAACATAAAACTTTCTTCTTCATTATTTTTCCTTTCCACTAGAAATGTGATATCAGTTCCGGAAATACATTGGACATTTGAATGGATCCATCCGGATTTTTCTTTAATGCAATAAAAATATCATATGTTCCACTATCATCTGCTTTTTTGCATCCGGTTAATTTTGCTTCACCTTCTGTCAGCAATGTTTCAACAAATTTCCTAGTCACCTTCTTTTTCCTTGATGTAATATACCGATTGTTCTTTGATATAATAAAATCATGCCGCGTACAAGAAAATGATTTTTGAAATTCCCTGATTGGATTTCCACAAATAGGACATTTCCCAATATTATTTGAAGGAAGTTGTTCAATCTCTTGATATTTTCCTGCGCACATCTTTTCTACTTCCTTCATAGTTTGAGTTAATGCATCTATGATGGATAGTTCTCCGGAACCAACCTTTTTTTGTGTCACACCAAAATCCACTGTTTTTTCTTTTGTCATTTCAATGCCCAGTTCTTTCATTTTTTCAATCACAAAGATCCCTCGCTCTGTAATTTGATAAACATCGTTGGCATTTGTCACATATCCATAGTGAATAATATTGTTAATAATAGATGATCTGGTCGCAGGAGTTCCAATGACCGCTCCTTTTCGGATATTTTCATATTCATCACTATCATCCTGATGATCTTCCTTTGCAAATGGATTATTAAGGAAATACATCAACGTCTCTGTTGTGTAATGTTTTGGCGGAGAAGTCCATCGCTCTTCCGGCACAAATTTGACAGGAAAATGATCTCCTTTTTGATAATTCGGAAGGACTCTGTCTTTGGATACAATTTTTTCATACTTTTTCCATCCTAAAGTCTTTTGAATGTCACCTTGAATCTTCAGTAAATCATCACCCAATTGAATCTTCATCACACTTCGATCAACCAAACACGGTTCTTTGCAAAAAACCGCTAAGAATCGACGTAAAATCGCATCATAAACCTTCTTTTCGATGTCCGAAGCTGCTGGATTGATCGGATATTTCAGTGGTCGAAGCGCACTATGTGATATGACTTTCTTATCATCAAAAATGCTCTTCTTTTGTTTCATACATAAATCAAATCCTTGCCCTTGAAAGAATTGAATTATAGACTCTACTTCTTTGGCCTCTTTTCCCGAAAGATATTCCGAATCCGTTCTAGGATAGGAAATGTATCCATCCAAATAGATCTTTTGCATTGCACGCAAGGTTTCTTCCGGAGTCGCTTTGTATTTTTTCGCCATATAACTTTGAATCTTATCCAAATTGAATAGCTTTTTCGGAGCAATTTCCCTTTCCTTCGTTGTTTTCTCAAGAACCACCGCATCTTGCGCATTTAATTGTTCGCAAAAGGCTCTGCAGTCTTCCATCTCTGTAAAATGTTTTGAGTGTCGGATCGGAATGTTTTCCTTATTAATCGCCTGATAATAAGCTGTGGAAACAAATTTTTTTATTTCCATATCCCTCTCGTAAATGGCTGTTGTAATTGCGGTATTGACTCTTCCAATCCCCAATATATTTCCATTTCCAATTTTCAAAGAAACAAATCGGCTCCCATTGATCCCATATAACCAATCCTCATACATCCGAATATATCCTTCCATTGCATAAGAGTGATATTCTGTGTTCGGTTTTAGATCCTGCAGCCCCTTCCACATGGCTGCTTCGGTATTGGCGTTTGTCCAAATGCGATATACCGGTAATCTGCAATTGGCTTGAAATAAAACAATTTCTACCAGAATTTGTCCCTCATTGTCTGCATCTCCTAAATGTATCACCTGATCTGCGACTGCCAAATCTTTCTGAATTCTTCCAAAAATCTCTTTCGGTTTTTGCCTGCTGTTTCCAGACGGCTGCTTTAATTTAAATTGAAATTGAAAATTTTGTGGTACAAACGGTAATTCCTCTAAGCTCCAACTCTTATTTCCTGTATAATCTCCAATTTCATAAAGTTCAAAAATATGACCTTCCAAAGCTTCTATTATAAAATGTTCACTTTCATAATGATTTTTTTGCCACTTCATAGGTTCCCTTTGCCCGATGGCATTCGCAAATACTTTGGCAACCTTCGATTTTTCTGCAATCACAAGTGTTTTTCCCTGAAATTCCATATTATTCACCCCCATTTAAATGTGTTAGCGACATATTTCCTCGTAAGCGATTTGCAAATTCTTTGATATTCTGTGTCTGGAGATAAACATTTCCCGGACCCGTCAATTTCGTAAAGAATAGTCCTTCTCCACCAAACACCATATTTTTGATACCTTTGACTCGTTCGATTGCAAAATCTACCGAGGAATCGAATCCAACAAGACACCCACTGTTCACATACAGCGATTCTCTCTCTTGCAGATAAAAGGATAAAATATCTCCCGAAACTTCTAAAAACACAACTCCTGTCCCATATAGATGTTGTAAAATAAAGCCTGTGCCACTCAAAAACCCTGTGCTAAGCCGCTTCATGAAACAAACCTTTGATCGAACAGACGATTGTGCGCATAGAAAAGCGGTTTTTTGGCAGATAAAATCCTGCCCGGGACGAATAAAAATCTCTTTTACACTTCCAGGAAGCGTAGATCCAAACACAACCATAGCATCGTCTCGTTGACTCTCATAGGTTGTTAAAAAGAGAGATTCTCCTCGAAATTTCCTTCCAATTCCATTCGCAATTCCACCCTGAATCTTGGAATGATAGGTCATGTGTTCCCCCATGCACACCATACCTCCGGATTGTGTATACATTTGTTCTCCTTTTTTCAGGTGGCATTTCACAGCCGGTACAACAGAACCAGTAATAATATATTTCATAAGTTTTCCTCCATCATTCCTGTTAACAATGGTTCAATATCCCACATTCCTAAAGCACGTCCTACGGTCGGTACTCTTTTCTCAATAATCAATCCCAACTCTGTAAAACGATGCAGAATGGATTTTACCGTTGGAAACGTCGTTCCACTTCCTTTTGCAATGGTTTTGTAATCTCCAACATAATAATTTCCTTTGGCATGATTGACTAAATACAAGGCTATATCCACCTGTTTGTTTGAGATTGAATCCATTCCTGCCAAAACAAACGCAATTAAAATTTTCTGTTTTTGATCAATCCCTTGAATCATGCCCTTATCCTTTTTTCTTCTAGGCATCATAATCCTCACTTTCTATTCGCTCAACTGCTTGGTCTAATTGTGCTTTGAGATCCTCATATTCTGAATACGACCTGCAGTTTGCTAACGCTTCTTGCGCTTCCACAATCAGTTCTTCTGCTGCATCGTCGTAATCTTTTGTTTCATTCAGTCTTGCAATGTAAACCTCTACCAGATCAATATTTTGCTGACGCTCATAAGCTTCTCGCTTTTTCTGAGCCTCTCTCGCTTTCTTTTGATTCTGTGCAATGCGATGCTCTTCTCTTGCTTTTTCATAAATATACAATGCACTTTCCCACTTTTTTTCCTCTTCTTTTAATTCTTTATAATGCTGCTCGACACGTTCCCTAAATTTCGATTTTGTTTCATTATCATCCAAGGCTTCCACTTTTCCCAATGCCGCTTGGTATTTTTTATCCAATCGAAAGGCAGATTCAACATCTTGAATTGTAAATTGTTCAAAAGCTTCTACGGCTTCCTTTGCCTCTTTCTTCTGTTGTTCTACCATTTTCTCAAAAACGCTCTTTTGAAGAGTCTTATCGATGTTCCTGGAACGAAGATCTCCATCCTTAAAATAAATGGACTCTGGCATTTCGAAATTTTTTCTCTTTTTTCCTTGATGAACTGCCTTCATATAATCCCTAAAAATATAGGATGGATACGTACTTCCGGTTAACGAATTCATACTCTTAGGCTGATCGCAGCCAACCCATACAGCCGTCGTATAATATGCTGAATAACCACAAAACCACGCATCTTTATAGTCATTCGTTGTCCCAGTTTTTCCTGCAATGCTTTGCCCACTTACCGCTGCATTTTTTCCGGTTCCTTGTTCCACCGCATCTTGCATACAATCTGTCATCATATAGGCAGCTCCCTTACTATAGATCGCACGACTGACTTTTTTATGCTTTAAGACCAATTTTTTTTGAAAATGAATGGTTCGAATACAACTGTTCTCCCGATCCGTTCCTTCATGTTCTAATGTTGCAAATCCTCTGGCCATATCAACGACTCTCGCTCCTTTTGTAAAGCCACCCAATGCTGCAGATGCATTGGTCTGATCCAAATACGATAGATTTGCAAAACGCAGATTCTTTAAATAGTTAAGTCCCTTTTTTACTTCAAGATTTTGTAAAATGTTCCATGCGACCGTATTTGTGGAATGAATTACGGCATCCCGAACGGTTCGACTTCCCGTATAAATATGATCGACATTAGAAGGACCGTTGCTTTGTTTTTGGTCAATCACCTGTTTTGATGGATAATAGATTCCGCTTTCAAACGCAGGAGCATATACAAGAAGAGGTTTGATGGAAGACCCTGGCTGACGAACGGCAAGATAGCTTCGATTAAATGAATCTTGCGTTCCTCTGCCGCCAACGACAGCAACAATCTCTCCACTTTCATTGTCAATACTAACGGCTGCCCCCTGAACTTCATATTTCCCTTGTTTTTTTGCTCCAAATTCTTTCAAATTTTGATCCACTGCTTTTTGCAAGTGCTTCTGGCACTTCGAATCAAAGCTTGTGTAAATCTGATATCCTCCACTTCTAAGCTTTTGGTAATATTTCTGATATTCCGTCTGATAGAATTTCTTGTATGTTTCTTCTTTCTTACTCTCAAACATATATTGAAATTCAAATCCATTCTTTTTCATCAACTCTAAGGTTGCCTGATAAATTGCAAAACTACACTGGTAGTTCTCCGGCTTCGCATTTTTACGATACCGAGCGATCTGAATCTTTTCTTGCTTGTTCGTATTGTGTTTTCGTAATAACTTCCGCATCCAGCATAGATTTCAACATCCGATTTCTTTTCGCAATCGAAGCATCATAGTTCGCAATCGGATCATATCTGCTTGGATTGTTGGACAACCCAATCAAAAGTGCGGATTCTGAAAGGGTTAATTCATCTGCCTTCTTGTGAAAATAGTAACTGGCAGCGTTTCCGATTCCATAGCATCGATTTCCGTAATAACAACTGTTGCAGTAATACTCCATAATCTGTGTTTTCGTATACATCTTTTCAATCTCCGGAGCTAAAAAAAATTCTGTCACTTTTCGTTTTACACTCTTTTCTTGGGTCAAAAAAGAGTTCTTGATAAGCTGTTGTGTAATAGTACTTCCACCACGAGTTGCTTTTCCCCTCTTAAGTATATATTGAATTCCGGCTTTCATTGTCGCCAAATAGTCAATTCCTCGATGATATTTAAAATTATGGTCTTCGACTGCGATATAGCCATCTTGTATGTATTTTGAAATTTCCGAAATTTTACTATATTGATAACTCCCCGAATTGACTTCTCCAATTAATTTTCCATCTTTTCCATAGACTTTCGTATTTTCAAGTTTTGCAAAAGTGTTTTCATCAATATTCGAAAGCTTCTGATAGGTCAATTTCTTGTATTCTTTTACCATGGGACGAATTTTGATTCCATAAGCAAGCAAAATAAAGGAAAAACACAGAGTACATCCAAGAAAGATCTTCTTTTTTCTCGTCATAAATAAAATCCTTTCGTTTTTTGTCGGTTAAACCATCTATGTTTGAGTTCTGATAGCTGACACCTCCGCAAAGAAGGCAAAGACACAATGTCCCTGCCTTATCTTTATCAATGCTGCAAATACAGTATTACAGCGGTCTCATTGATTCGATTCATAGATTGCTTCCAATATTTGTATCCTGTGATTTTATAGTAATCCAAAGGATTTTTTCCAATCCCCTGATATCTTGATGCCTTTTTGAGATCTTCCATCATCTGAATATGCTCTGCCCAAATAGCAACAATCGAGTAAGAATAAATTGTTTTTAAGGCTTGAGAAATATTTGCATCTGCTTTTTTGATGGGTTCCTTTAACTTTCTTTCCATTTCTTCTTTGGAATCTTCTTTCTGAACATGATACAGATCCAATGGAATAAATTGTTTTAAAGTTGCATAATCATAAGTTCGACACATTTTCTCGATGGATCTTAGATAAATTCCTTTTACACTGAATTGATTTTCTATGGACTTTTTTGACCAAATGATTGCCTTAAACTGGCGATTATCTACTTTGTCATAGTCATACAAACTTTTACGAATTCCATAATGATTCTGTTCAATTTTCTTTTGTGCCGCAAGCACTCGTTTTCGCATGGAAGAACTATTCAATTCTCCTGTTTCATGTTTTAATATCTTTGTAAACACATCGGAACCATACTGACGAATAAAGGTATCCTCTAATGATACAAAGAACATACTCTCTCCAGGATCCCCTTGTCTTCCGGCTCTTCCTCTTAACTGATCATCAATTCGTCTTGACTCATGTTTTCCGGTTCCTAAAACCATGAGTCCCCCAAGTTCTGCAACCCCCTCTCCCAATAAAATATCGGTTCCTCGACCTGCCATATTTGTTGCGACAGTAATTGCATCCTTTTGTCCGGCATTCGCAATGATCTGTGCTTCTTTGTAATGATTCTTTGCATTTAAAACTTCGTGAGAAAGCCCTTCCTTCTTTAACATCTCACTGATTTGTTCCGATACACGAATATTTGTTGTTCCAATCAGTATTGGACGATGTTCTTTATGGATCTTTTTAATTTCTGACAAAATAGCTTCTCTTTTTGCAGCTTTTGTTGCATACACTTGATCCGGATGATCTTTGCGAATCACTGGCCGATTTGTCGGAATTCGTTCCGTATGAAGTCCATAAATCTCACGAAATTCTTTTCGATCCGTATAAACAGTACCGCTCATTCCGGACTTGGTTTCATAGAGATTAAAAAGACTTTGATAAGTGATTCGGGCAGCAGTTTTTGTTTTTCCCTGAACTGGAAGTCCCTCTTTTGCTTCTAACGCTTCATGCAAACCATCAGAAAATCTTCTACCAGTCATAATACGTCCTGTAAATTCATCAACAATCTGCACTTCTCCTTTGCTCACAATGTAATCTTTATCCCTATGCATCAATTCTTTTGCTTTTAAAGACATCATAATATGATGGTGATACTTCACGTTTTCAGAGTCAGAATAATTTTCAATTCCATAATACTCTTCAATTTTTTTAACTCCCTGCGCAGTCAAAAGAATTGCCTTATCTTTCTCATTCACTAAATAATCTCCATGTTCTACTGGGAGAATTCCACTCATAGCATCAATTTTACTAAGGTCGGTTTCGCCTGTTCCTCGAACTAGAAGATCTGCAAGCGCTTTCGAGGATAAAAAGATTTTATCTTCCTCTTCCATAGACTGAGAAATAATGATTGGAGTTCTTGCTTCATCAATTAAAATCGAATCCACTTCATCAATAATACAATAATGTAAACCTCGAAGAATTTCCGTTTCTAAAAAGCCATTTAAGAAGTCAAACCCTATCTCTGTATTCGTCACATAAGTAATATCTTGTCGGTATGCTTTTCTTTTTTCCTTGAAAGACATATCATGCAAAGAGATTCCAACACTTAAACCAAGGAACGTAAAGACCTTTCCCATCCAATCGGCATCTCTTTGTGTCAGATACTCATTTACTGTGATGATGTGAACGCCTTTTCCGGCGAGTGCTTGGACATATGCTGGAAAAATAGAAACTAAGGTTTTTCCTTCCCCGGTTTTCATTTCCACAACCTTTCCATCATACAAAGCCAATGCCCCTTGCAATTGAACCGGAAATGCCTCCATCCCCAAAACTCTTTTTGCAGCTTCTCTTACTACGGCAAAAGCTTCTAATTTCACCTCTTTTGCTTTTTTCGTTCGAAACAGTTCTGTCTTCTTCTTCAATTCCTCATCTGATAATGCCTTCACTTCTTTTGAAAGTTTTAAAATTTTTTCTACTTCTGCTTTTCGACTCATTCTCTATCCCTTCTTTTTATCCGATCTTTGAAAATACGATATTCCCTACAAAAGTGACTACTGCTAAAAACCCTCCGGCAAGCGCAACACTAACAATTACTACCCCATAAAGTTTTAACAGTTCTTTTATTTTTGGTAAATACAACATACAGATTTTCTCCTTTTCCTACAACCATTTCTTTTTTTCATAATTATGTACCATCCACTCTCCCTTCACCGAGCGAATCGTTTCTAACATTGTGCCGACGATAATGACAATGGTCGTCCCCCCAGTATTAAGCGATGTCACATGAAAGAACCCTGTTACTACCATTGGAACAGTAATGATCACGAACAAGAGAAAGAGGCAGATCCAAATAATTTGTCGCAGCGCTTTTTTTAAATAGATGGCGGTTTCTTCTCCTGGACGAATATTATCTACGGTAATTCCTTCCTTTCGGAAGTTATGCGCGGTCTGATTCTCATTTAACGTAATGGAAACATAAAAATAAGAAAAAAATATCATCAACAACAAATAGCCTATAAATCCTAATGTGTACATTGGATGTTCTTTATCAAACCAGTTTGACATATCAAAATAGCGAAACCATTTTGCCGATTCCTGCTGAGAGAACATCACAATGAAAGAAATGACCTGAAAAATGGTACTGGCAAGAATCGCCGGCATCACAGAAATTAATCGTCCGGAGATTGCTAAATAAGCTATTTCATTCACTGTTTCATTTTCAATCGGAGCTGTACTATACTGTAAATGAATTCTTTTTTCTATTTCATTTAATAAAATTGCCATTCCTAAGAGACATAGCAGTATTCCAATCACTGTAACCCATCGAATGGAATGTCCTTTGATGAATCCATAATAGAGATTCACCCCATCGGATGGCAAATAGGAAATCATATTCATCATAAGGATGATGGTAATTCCATTTCCAATTCCCCATTTGTCAATCATTTTTCCCAAGAAAATCAAAATAAGAGATCCAAGACAGAGGAAAACCGCTGTTGCGAAGAAAACAGGAAGACTTGTGCTTCGCAGTAAACCATACTGTCTTAAAGCAAAGGAAAAAGAAAATGCAACACTCACGCTTAGAACAATACTAAATAGCACGGTAATTTTTTCTAATTGCTTCTTTCCATAGGCTCCGTTTCTTTCAAGCTCCTCCATCTTTCTGAAAACAGCCGTTAGCATCTGTACAATGATGCTTGCGGAAATATAAACCGAGATTCCTAAGGCAAAAATTGTCATTTTCCCAAAGGCACCTCCGGAGAATCGATTCATCATGCCAAGCACATTGGTCTTACTAATGAGATAGGAAAAATATGTAGTATTGATCGTTGGAATCGGAAAAATATTTCCCAGTTGAACAAAGATCAATACACATAAAGTTATCATTACTTTTACATAGAACCGATCGGTTATTCTTTTTACTTTTACTTTTTTCTCCTTTTTATGATGTCTTACACCCATTCTTTTTGCTTTTTTCATTTTTACGTATATTCTCCTTTCGCTCTGTGTGTTTTTAATATGTATTATTATCATTATTAATACGATTATATTATACGCTTTTTTAAATTTCAAGATATCTGCTGCTTTTTTAATTAAAAAACCCTTTAT
>OBYP01000443.1_pt1 | contig 38769 bp, 36 predicted proteins | sample 1501461 | NCBI WGS metagenome assembly OBYP01 (sample SAMEA2580201, study PRJEB22360) | human gut metagenome | biome: human gut; feature: human-associated habitat; material: faeces | place: Denmark | collected 2008/2010 | reverse complement strand
AGGGACGGATAAACAAAAAATTATAGATATGTTGTACCTGTGCTACAATTTGAATGATAATACATAATTTTTCTCTAAAGCCAAAAAAAATTGCATATCAGAGGCTGTATTTTCACCCTCCTTCTTTTGTATATATGAAAGATATTTTTTTATGTACGAAGGAAGGAGGTTTTTTCATGCCTAAAGTCAGAAAAGAAATTCCAGAATTGGAAAAGCTGGTGCAGGTCGGAAGAAAGAAATTTGTCCGTTATGAGGAAGGGGCACAATTATATTCTATGGGTTTGCATACATTTCAGGAATTAGCGAAAGATGCAAAAGCAGTCTATCATGTGAAGAGAGTTGTTCTGGTCAATACAGAGATTGTGGATGAATATCTTGAAAATTTCAGAGATGAATTATAAAAAATAAAATGTAATACATGAGGAGCAAAACACGTTGACTTATTGTCGGACACAAAGCATAATAGTGATGTAAGGAAGGAGGAAATGGTATGGCAAAGATGGGAAGACCAAAGAGTGATGACCCCATGAATTATCGTTTCACCATCCGTTTCTCCAATGCTGAGCAAAAGCAATTGGAAGCTTATGCTGAAAAGTACGATCTTACAAAAGGGCAGGTGCTTAAGAAAGGATTGGAACTATTATACCGACAGGATAAGCACAGCTAAGATGCTCCTCACGATTAGTGAGGTGAGAGGATGGCAAAATCAAGAAAAGACAGCCGGGGGTATGTGTTGCGAACCGGTGAGAGTCAGAGAAAAGACGGTCGCTATTCTTATTCTTATACAGATTTAGATAAAAATAGGCGAACTGTTTACGCAAAAACATTGGTTGAACTCAGAGCAAAAGAAAGAAAAATCATCCGCGACAAAGAAGATGGACTGAATCCGCAACTGGCTGACAGGATGACGCTGAATGAACTGTATGATCGGTTTATCGAACAGAAATATGATTTGAAACCATCAACAAAAGTGAATTATCTCTATATGTATAATCATTTTGTCAGACCAACATTTGGAAAAAGACTGATTGGTAAGATCAAATATTCTGATGTGAAAAAATTCTATTATCGTATTATCCTGGATGAAGAAATGAAAGCAAATACGCTGGATAGTATACATACACAGTTGCATCCGGCATTCCAGATGGCTGTAAGGGATGGGCTGCTCAGACAAAATCCGACAGACGGATTAATGGCAGAAATCAAAAAGAGCCATATCTGGGAAGATAATCCGAGACATGCGCTTACGATTCCACAGCAGAAAGCTTTTATGGATTACTTAAAAGCCCATCGGGAATATCAAGGATGGGTACCTATTATAACGGTCCTTCTTAGAACAGGAATGCGAATTGGTGAATGCATCGGTCTTCGATGGGATGACTTGGATTTTGAAAAGCGCATTATCAGTGTGAATCATACTTTTATCTACAGACCTGATGAAAACAGAAAATCGGTCAAGCATATTTCTACACCAAAGACAATCTCAGGACGGAGAACTATTCCGATGATCGATGAAGTGTTCAATGCTTTTCTGGATGAGTATGAGATCCAAAAGTGCATTGGCTTTTCCTCAGAAGAGATTGATGGATATTCAAATTTCGTTTTTGTAACAGCAACCGGAACGGTATATTTACCAAATGCAGTTAATCGAGCGATTGAAAGGGCAAGAGTTGCATATAACAAAGAAGAAATAGAAAAAGCAGAGAAAGAGGATAGAGAACCACTCATTATTCCTCATTTTTCAGCTCATCATTTGAGGTACACATTCTGCACAAGACTGTGTGAGAATGAGTCGAATTTGAAGGTGATCCAAAGTATCATGGGTCACTCAGATATTACAACAACCATGGATGTTTATGCGGAAGCGACACAGGAGAAAAAGCAGGAAATTGTTGCAAATCTCCAGGGAAAGATTATAATATAAGTAGAGAATTGTCTTGTTACTTGAAGAGACAATCTATATATCAAAACAATTTGTACAACACGAATGACACAGCGGACTTGGGGCTCTATGGACCTCAGTGGAAGACAAAAAAATCAGTTTTTGGATGCGTACGGTGCCTGACGGAGCTCAGTGGACAAGGGTGGAAGAAATCGTTCAATTAATCCCGACGATGAAGAGTTTGGATAAATAAATCCGGATCTTATGAAACTTTACATGGGTAAGTAAAGATTTACAAAATCATTGAAAAGATAAACTTGTTAGAGTAACACTACTTAGAGGACATTTTCTAAAAAAATAGAAAATGCCCTCTTTTTGTTGTTACATAAAATTCTGATTGGAATTAGTTAAAAGTGATAGGGTATTGACAAAATCCAATCATTAGATATAATGATGATAGGAAAACGAAAAAAATGAATCAATCGACAGGGGGAGATAGACATATTGGATATAACTAGAAATGATATTGATATGTACTTGACGGAAGTAAAAAATGCAATTCGAAAAAATTGTTATAGAATTGAAAGGAATTCTCATCGACAGGATAATAGAAACTTATTTTTTGACTATGTTATTGATGAAACGATGGCAAAAGATATATTGTTAGGATTGATGATAACTGATTTTTCTGAAATATTACAAAATAGAAATAAGGGATATGAACATGAACTATTGTATGTCTTTGGCAAAAATGTAGAACTTTTAGAGAGAATGGGGACTGCGAGTAAAACAGTGTCCTTATACATAAAATTTAACAAGACGGATGATGATTATGTAATTGTGGTATCTTTACATGAACAGAAATATCCGATTAAATATTATTTTAAATAAGAATTTGATGAGGAGAAATGATGATGGAAGAAAAAGGAAGAATTGATTTTTGCACGGCATGCAGGAAAGTTACAGAGTATACTTTGCAAAAAAGAAATATTACAAAAATTATAAGGGATGTAGAGTATACATTTAGTATTACAGTAGCTGTGTGTGTGGAGTGCGGAGAAGAAATGAGTATTCCAGGACTGATTGACAGAAATATTCAGGAGATTGACGAACAGTACAGGGCTTATAAAGGTCTTGTTTCTATTGCAGATATTGAAAAGCTCATGAAGATTTATAAAATTGGGAAGGCTCCATTGTCTCTTGCACTTGGCTTTGGTGAAGTAACGATTACGAGATATCTTTCAGGCCAGGTACCTTCAAAAGAGTATTCTGATATTATGAGAATGACATTATCTTCGCCTGCTTTTATGAAAAAAAAGCTGCATGAAAATAAAGAAAAAATTGCTTCAACAGCTTACAATAAAGCAATAGAGGCGGCTACACAGCTAGAAACGCTCTTTTCGGTGTCTAATAAAATGCTGAGAGTTATTTCCTATGTATTTGAGAAGCTTGAGGAAGTCACCCCACTGATGCTTCAAAAATTATTATATTTTATTGAAGGAGAATCGTATGCATTGAACAAAAAACCTATGTTTTATGAAAGCTGCCAGGCATGGGTTCATGGACCTGTATATCCAGAAGTGTATGATATATTTAGAGATTTCAAATATAATCCTATCGAGGATGCGAGATTTGCAATTTTTGAAGGAACAGAAGACGCACTTACGAATGAGGAACGCAGAGTCATAGATTTGGTCGTTAATACTTTCGGAGAGTATAGTGGAAAAGTGTTGGAAAGAATTACTCACGAAGAAACACCTTGGAAACTTGCCAGAAAAGGATATGCAGACAATATTCCGTCCAATGAACCTATTTTGATGGAGGATATAGAAGACTATTATACCGAGAAAAATGCAGAATATGATTTTTCATCAGAATATGGACTGAAAAAGTATATTAGAGATATTCTTCAATAAGATAGGGAATTATTTAAATCAGAATGAAATAGTGTAAAATTGTAAGGGTGCCGTTGTGCCAGAGACGTGGTGCAGTGACAAAATTGCAGAAGAAAATTTTAAAAATGCAGTATTTCGGGTATATGTACTTATTAGGACTGTTTTCTAAGAGAAATCTTGGAAAATGGTCCTTTTTCTATATATAAAATTAAGGAATTTGCAAAATGGCCTGGAATCTCGGGCAGAACGATGTAATTATAATAGAACATTAATATTTACAATCAAACATTCGAATATTATATTATAAATATAGGAACAAAAGGGAAGGCAATGGAAAAAATTCTAAGAAATTAAGGTGACAAAATGTTAGCATACACATATAAAGAAAAAAGAGTGCAAAAAACTTTAAAAAAGCAGTTGCGTAAATGTACGAGAAAACGGAGGTAGAAAATGTTTGAAATAAAAGGAAGAGTAAATACAGCCATCTGCTTTGCAAAGGTCATTGACGATGCTGCAATAGAGCAGATCAAACAAATGTGTGATTACAAATTAACAGAAGGATGTAAGGTGAGAATTATGCCTGATGTCCATGCCGGAAAAGGTTGCACCATAGGAACCACGATGACTGTTAAAGATAAGGTTTGTCCTAATATTGTAGGAGTTGATATTGGATGTGGAATGTATACTGTACAGTTGCGGCAAAACGAGTTGGATTTTCATAAGATAGATGCCGTGTGTCATTACATTCCATCTGGAATGAATGTATGGGAAGGAAGACAGGAAAGATTTGACTTAACACGACTTCGCTGTTATAGATCTTTAAGGGATGCTAAAAGATTAGAGCGTTCCTTAGGGACTTTAGGTGGAGGGAATCATTTTATAGAAATTGATAAAGCATCAGACGGTACATACTTTTTAGTCATTCATTCTGGTAGTAGAAATCTTGGAAAACAGGTAGCGGAAATATATCAACAGTTGGCAATAGATTTTCATATGGGAAAGGAAGAGTATTTTAGGCAGAGAGAGGAAATCATTCAAACATATAAGGAAACCGGTAAAGGCGCAGATATTCAGAATGATTTAAAGAAATTAAAAAAAGAATTTGACACAAAAGATCTTTTAGTTCCAAAGGATATTTGCTGGTTATATGGTACATTTCTTGAAGATTATTTACATGATGTGGAAATTTGTCAGGAATTCGCAAAAAGAAGCAGAGAGAAGATGGCTGAAATTTTCTTAGAAAGAACTGGAATGACAGCAGTCGAATCTTTTCATACGATTCATAATTATATAGATACCAAAGAAATGATTTTAAGAAAAGGAGCTATTGCGGCGCATGCTGGTGAGAAGATCCTTATTCCTATTAATATGAGAGATGGATCTGTAATTGCTCTTGGTAAAGGAAATCCTAACTGGAATTATTCGGCACCACACGGGGCGGGAAGGATTATGTCCAGAGCTCAGGCGAAGAAAAAGGTTGACCTAGACGAATACAGAGCATCTATGGAAGGAATATATACAACATCAGTCAATGAGAAGACGCTGGATGAAGCACCTATGGTATACAAATCTTTGGAAGATATTATAGATGTAATTCAGGAATCAGTTGATGTAATAGAAGTCATGAAACCTGTATATAATTTTAAATCTTCAGATGAGGATCTTCCTTGGAAAAAGAAAAGGTGATAGAAATATGGAATGGATTCATTTTCAGCATTGCGTAGTTTTATTTTTTCAAAAACATATAAGATGTTATCTGATAGTGAATTAGAAATGTGGGATTTTAGTCCTTTTGGAATTTTTGATATGTGGGAAGCAGAACAAGTTACTGGGGATCCGCGTAATTCTTTATATTTAAGGGATTAGGATGCCAAAAGAAATGGAATTTTTTATTTTTTTATTGGAACAATATGCAGCATATAAAAATAATACAGCTGATAGGATACTGAAATTATGGGATGATTTAGAATTAACTGATTATATCTATGATATGTATGAATTATATCATGTGGAAACACTTGAAAATGCGTTTAATGATATAGACCGGCTTATTTTAGAAAAACAATATAAGGATAGGAAATAGAATATGAAGATGATTATATCACCGGCAAAGAAAATGAATGTAAATACAGAAGAGCCATACAAGGGTATGCCTGTTTTTATGCAGAATACCGAGGAAATTATGGAATGGATGCAGAAGCTTTCTTATGAAGAAGTCAAGGCTCTCTGGAAGTGCAGCGATAAAATTGCAGAAGAAAATTTTGAAAGATTAGTGAATATGGATTTATATCGCCGTTTAACACCGGCGATTTTGTCGTATGAAGGGATTGCATATCAATATATGGCACCTTCTGTCTTTGAGTATGGGGAATTCGACTACATTCAGGAAAATCTTCGTGTACTATCTGCATTTTATGGAGTTTTAAAACCGTTAGACGGGGTTGTTCCGTATCGTCTGGAAATGCAGGCGAAGGCAGCGATTAGAGGGGAAAAAGATCTCTATGGGTATTGGGGTGACCGGCTATATCGAGAGGTTGTGGATGACAGTCGTATTATCATAAATCTGGCATCAAAAGAATATTCTAGATGCATTGAACGGTATCTGATGCCGGAGGATACCTACATTACGTGTGTCTTTGGAGAACTTGCAGGGGAAAAGATAGTTCAAAAAGGAGTTTATGCCAAGATGGCAAGAGGCGAAATGGTTCGGTTTATGGCAGAAAATCATATGACAGAGCCTGAGGAGATGAAGAAATTTGAGCGATTGGGATATGTATTTCGAGAGGAATTTTCAGATGAAAAAAACTATGTTTTTATAAAGGATTAAATTTGGTTATGATATAGTGGGAATCGTATATCCGTCTTTTTTTTTCATATATTACATGCTATAATAAAAACCAAGACAAAAAAGGCAGGTGGTATCCCATGATTTCAGAAGAAAAAGTAAAGATTATGACAGAAATCGCAAAATACGAAAAGAATTATGGGCGAACGGACTTTCGTGTCAACCGCTATAAGAAGAAAGATTATGTTCGTTTTGAAACGATTAAGATGAGCGTTTGCATGATTTTCGCATTTCTTATTTTTACAGGGGCAATCTGTATTTTCCAGTTAGATCAGGTCATTATGAATCTAAAAGAAGGTAAATTGTTTCTGATGGCAGCAGTGCTAATCGTATTATATATTATAGTCTATGTTATTTACCTGCAAAATACAAAGAAGAAAGCGTCTTGTTTTTATGATGAAGTACAGACGAGAATTAAGATTTATGATAAACATTTGGAGGAACTACAGGAATTTTACGAAGAAAAAGAGAAAGAAGACGTAAGTCCGACAATTGTTCCGGAGGAGAATGAAGATGGAAAAATTATTGATATATAGAGAGAGACTTCTCAAATTTGTCGCCGCAAAGGGGAAATATGTGCAGGCTGTAACTCGATTTATCGGAGGGGTACTGCTGTTTTTTACAGTGGGGCAGATTTATGGATATACGGAGATTTTGGATCAATCTTTTTTCCTGATCGTAATGGGATTGATATGTGTATTTGTACCGACATCTGCAGTTTCTCTGATGTTTCACGGGGTAATTGTGCTGCAGTTGGCGCATGTTTCCATAGAAATCATGCTGTGCTATCTGCTGCTGATTCTTTTTTATAACCTGACTTATCAGAGAAACTTTCCGAAAACGAGGCTGTATCTGATGATGACACCGGTGTTTTTCTATTTTCATATTCCGGCATTTTTGCCGCTGTTTATCGGGAGTTTTGTGGGGATCATGGGTCTTCCGTCGATTTTGATGGGAGCAATATGCTATTATATAGCATCGATTGTACAATATGCAGTTATTGAAATTGATGCAGGGACTATCAGTGAAGAAGTGTACAGTCTGGTCATTGAGCGGATTTTTGACAGTACACAGCTGCTGATTTGTCTGGCAGTGTTTAGTCTGGTTACAGTAATCGTATCTGTAATTCGGAAAAAAGGAAACGGACATGGATGGAATATTGCGATTATTACAGGTGGTGTAGTGTATCTTGTAATGATGTTTGTCGGAGGATATTTTACGTACAGTGAAGTTTCAATTTTGTCGGAAACCTTTATGATTTTCCTCAGTGTTTTTTTGGCATTAGTTCTTCAGTTTTTTCATATTGTTGTAGATTATACGAGAGAAGAAACTTTTGAATTTGAAGACGAAGAGTATTATTATTATGTAAAGGCAGTGCCAAAAGTATCTGTAGAAGAGGAAGACATTAGTATTACTAATATTACAAAGCCGTCGAGGCGTTTTAGTTTGAAAAGAAAAGACAGGGATGATATTAGAGACGAAGAAGAGGGAGAAGAAACTTGAAAGATTTTTTGAATGTTTTAGAAAAGTATATATATTGGACATCTATTCCGAAGATGAATCTGACAGATATACTGGATATTCTGATTGTCAGTTTTTTAATCTATCAGATTGTAAAATGGGTAAAAACAACAAGAGCATGGGTTCTGCTTAAGGGAATCATATTGCTTTTGTGTATCGCATTTGCGGCATATCTTTTGCAGCTTCATACAATCACCTGGATTTTGTCGAATACAATGGGAATGGGAATTACAGCAATTTTGATTGTGTTTCAGCCGGAGCTTCGGAATGCATTGGAACAGTTGGGAAGAAGAAAATGGTTTTCTGATATTTTCTCTCCGGATACAAAGCAGGTGGAAGAAGAATATACGGCAAAGACACTGCAGGAGATTTCAAGAGCAGCGATTGAAATGGGAAAAGTCAAGACCGGTGCCTTAATCGTTTTGGAGAGAGAAGTTATGCTTGGTGAGTATGAGCGTACGGGAATCCCAATCGATGGAAAGGTTAGCAGTCAGCTTTTAATTAATATTTTTGAACATAATACACCGCTTCATGATGGGGCAGTGATTATAAGAAATAATAGAATTGTATCGGCAACCTGCTACTTGCCGCTCAGTGACAGTGTCGAGATTGAAAAAGAGATGGGAACGAGACATCGTGCAGCAGTAGGAATCAGTGAAGTATCCGACAGTCTGACGGTTGTAGTATCCGAAGAGACCGGTGGAATCTCTATTGCCAGAAACGGAAAGATCATTCGTCATCTGGATCCTCAGGGACTTCGGGATGAATTGTCGATTTTAAGAGAAGAGAAGAGTCAAGGCAAGAAGTTTAAACTATGGAAAGGGCGGAATCGTAATGAGAGAAAAAATTGAAGGTGATCTGCTGTTAAAGATATTTTCTGTTATTTTTGCATTTTTGCTCTGGATGTTTGTCATCAACACGGATAATCCTGTGATTAAAAAGACATTTTCGGATGTGCCGGTAGATATGTTGAATGAGCAGGTACTGGATGATTTAAATCAGACTTATAAAATCGAAGATGGAGAAACTGTAAGCTTTACAGTGCGGGGGAAAAAGGATGTCGTAGACCGGCTGAGTAAAAGCGATTTTCGTGCTACGGCAGATGTATCCTCCATGTCAGATGTACATGCGATCTTAATCAAGGTAGAGGCACTGCGATACAAGAGTCAGTTGGATATCGATACCGGAGGAGCTACTGTAAAGGTGGTCTTAGAAGATGTGAAAAGCGATCAGATTCCGGTAGTTGTGGAGATCAAAGGAAAACCGGCGAAGGGTTATACGGTCAGCACTCAGACGGCGACGCCAAATCTTATTTCTGTTTCCGGACCAAAGAGTGTGATAAGCCGGATCAAACAGATTGTAGCTACGGTGGATGTTACGGGACTTAAGAAAAATATATCCATGACCCAGCAAGTCAAATGTTATGATGAAGACGGGGATGTGATCAATGAGAGCCGTATCAAATTGGATACCGATAAGATCAAGATCAGTGTTGTGCTGTCAAAGACCAAAACAGTACCTTTCTCTGTAAAGACGACAGGAACTCCGGGGAAAGGATATGCTCTGGGCAGTATTGATTATGAGCCAAAAGAGATTGAGATTACGGGAGATGAGGAAGATCTCGACAAGGTAGACAGCATTACTTTGGCAAGCATTGATATTGGAGACAGCACCAAGAGCATTGAAAAAACAATTAAAGCATCTGACATTGAGCTTCCGGATGGCATAAGTTTTGTAAAGGCCGAAGACAAGATTGAAAATATTGTGATTCGGGCAAATATCGAGAAGCGCAAAGAGCGGACATTAGTAATCCCGACCAGTCAGATTGCGTTGATTCATAATACAAAGAATTATGATGTCACATTTGATGATGAAAATATTGAGGTCAGGATCAGTGGGCTGCGTTCTGTGGTTGATAAGGTAGTGGTCAAAGACTTAAATCCGAAAATCAACATGGAACTATACGAGCCAGGTACTCATACAGTGCAAGTGCAGCTTACAAAGATAAAAAACATGAGCATTGAGGATAATGTCAGTGCAAAAATTACTGTAGAATAAGGACAAAAAACAATAGGGGGAAATAGTTGTGGATAAGATGCTATCAGTTGTTCTTCCGGCATACAATGAAGAACAGATGATTGAGAAAACAGCAAAGGTGGTAGGAAACCTGCTGAGTGAAGAACAGATTCCGTATGAACTGGTATTCGTGAACGATGGGTCCAGAGATCATACGTGGGAGAAGATTTTGGAGGTGAAGGAGAAGGATTCACATATCAAAGGTGTCTGTTTTTCCAGGAACTTTGGAAAAGAATCAGCTGTATTTGCCGGAATCGAGCAGGCAGAGGGTGATTGTGTGGCAGTGATGGACTGTGATCTTCAGCATCCGCCGGAAACTTTAATTACGATGTACCGCCTTTGGGAATCGGGATTTCAGATCGTTGAAGGGGTCAAGGCATCCAGAGGTAAAGAAGGACTGATTTATAAGATGTTTGCCAGGACATTTTATAGGATCATCAGCGATGCCACAGGAATTGATATGTCCAGAGCCTCTGATTTTAAGTTGTTGGATCGTCAGGCAGTGGATGAATTTTTGAAAATGCCGGAGCGCAATGTTTTCTTTCGTGCATTGTCTTCCTGGGTTGGATTCAAGACAACATATGTAGAATTTCATGTGAGAGAGCGGGAAGCAGGAGCTTCCAAGTGGTCTTTTAAATCTTTGTTCCGCTATGCCGTGAACAATATTACTTCTTTCAGTGCGGCGCCGATGCAGATCGTAACATTTTGCGGAGTTATCTTTTTCCTGTTCGCTTTAGTTTTGGGAGTTCATTCTTTGTATATGTACTTTGCGGGTCATGCCGTGGAAGGATTTACAACCGTTATTTTACTTGTTCTGATTCTCGGAAGTATTTTAATGTTTAGTCTCGGGGTAATCGGATACTATATTGCAAAGATTTATGATGAGGTAAAGATGCGGCCGCGCTATATTATTTCTCAGGTAGTAAAATCATCAAATAAGAATAAAGATTAAAAAAAATAGGAAGACTCTTTAGATAGAAGTCTTCCTATTTTTTTGATGTTGCCTTAAAGACAAGGAATTTACTGATAAAGTAGTTCACGACTACAACGATAATCTGTGTTTCCAGTTTAGCGACCATCTCCGGTTGACAGATAATTTCCACACAAAAGGGAACTCCGCCGACTTCCACCGCCATAGTTACCAGACGACCCAGGACAAATTTGGAAAACTCCTGAAAAGTTTCCTGAAAGGAAGAAGTCTTAGACTGAAAAACATATCGCTTGTTTACGACAAAGGCAAAACAAATGGAAATTGCAACAGAGAAGAAGTTGCTGATTTTATAGTCAATTCCAAAGGGACCTTTAAACAAGGCAAATAGAACAAGATTTACGAGGGTGGTCAGACCGCCAAAAAAAAGATATCGGATTCTTGAATCCAAATAAAGTTTCTTAATAATATTAAACATACCCATTTCTCTCCTTATATTTTACATATTGCTACAGATATCTTAAGACATTTTTCAGTTTTTTTCAACTAAAATCATGGTATAATCAATAGCGGTATAAACTTAAGTATATTAAAACAAAGGATGAAGAGGTATGGCAACAAAAATGAAGAAAGAGAACAGAAACAATTATTTGATTTACTCGTTGTTATTTGTGCTGATGTGTGCGGCTGCGTTTGCACCTTTCTTAACAGAGGGGAAGAGTTTTATCTGGGGAGCAGGAGTAGAGGACGGTTTGAGTCAGCACTTTTCGGCACTGGCTTATTATGGGAAAATGGTGAGAGAATTTTTCTCGAATCTTTTAGCGGGGCACCTGCAATTTCCTATGTGGGAAATGAGTCTTGGTTATGGCGCAGATATTCTCGCTACATTAAATTATTATGCGATCGGGGATCCGTTAAATCTGATCTATGGATTTGTTTCAGAAGAAAACACAGAAACAATGTATAATATTTTAATTATCGTGCGGATGTATCTGGCAGGAATCGCTTTCATGGTGTATGCGGAGAAAATGAAGAAAAGAAAATATGCTTCTGTTATGGGGGCTTTAGTTTATGTTTTCTGTGGATTTTGTTTCCGTCTGGGTCTGCGGCATCCTTTTTTCTTAAATCCGATGATTTACTTTCCGATGCTTTGTCTTGGAATTGAAAAGATTTATAAAAAGGAAAAACCCTATGTATTTATCGTGTCGGTCTGCTTAGCAGCAATGAGTAATTACTATTTCCTGTATATGCTTACGATTTTTGCAGTTATATATGCGTGGATTCGATTCTATCATTATGTAAATGAGGAACGGATCAAGGCATTTTTTCAGACAATCACAAGATTTGCAGGGTACTACGCTTTAGGAATCGCAATGTCAGCGGTAATTCTTTTTCCGTCTGTGATTGGATTTTTGGGAAATGGCCGCAATGGAAGCGGTGTGGACTGGATGACGTTGATTGTATATCCCGGGAAATATTATCTTCTGCTGTTAGAAAATATTGTGGGATATGGAAATACGGGGAGCAACACCAATGTGGGTTATCTTCCGATCGCGGGAATTGCAATTTTGTTTGTTCTATTTTCGCGGAGAATGAAGCATAGGAAGTATAGAATGGCATTTATTTCGAGTATTATTGCCCTGGCGCTCCCTATATTCGGGTTTGCTTTTAACGGATTCTCCTATGCGAATAACCGTTGGTCGTTCGTGCTAAGTTTTATTGTGGCATTATTGACTGCGGAAATGTATCCGCGATTCTTTAAAATGTCGAAACGTCAGAAGATAGGAATAGGAATAGGCATTATTGTCTATATGATTTTTTGTCAGATCGTCAGCCAGTCAGGTGAGGAACTCATAGAAAATAAGGGGATTTTGGCGGCAGGAACTATGGCGCTTATTTTCTATCTGGTATTGTTGCTTTTTCAAAAACTAAACTATGATGACCGCAAATGGGTGACGAAGCTTGTATTCGGTGTGCTGATGGTGGTGTCTGTCGGGATGCACGGATATTATAGATTTTCCGGTGAGCAGGATGGATATACACAGGAGTTTTTAGATCAGGGAACAGCGCTCGAGACTTTAAAATCCCAAAATGTAACGCTCCTTACATCAATTAAGGACAATTCAGTTTATCGTGTTCATGCAGATGGTTATAAATATAAGAACTACGGGTTAATCAATAATTTAAATACCATTGGAGGGTATTACAGTATTACATCCGGTGACGTTGCTGAAACGGTTAAAAGTTATGAGACACTGGGAATGAAATACGCAGATAAATATAAAGGTTTGGATCAGAGAACTGGATTATTATCGCTGGCAGGAGTGAAATATATGACGATTCCGAAAGAGACAGCGACGGGTGAAGCTGATGGGGAAAATGGGAGTATCCCATATGGATTTACCCTTATAAAAGAAGAAGGAGACATTCAACTTTACGAAAATCCGTATGCTCTTCCATTGGCATATGCATATGATTCTTATATTACAAAAGACCAGTATGACCACTTGAGTGGAGTGGAAAGAGAGCAGGTGATGCTTAGTGAGGTTGTGTTGGAGCAAGCTCCCGAAAACATGGATTTGAAGCATCAGAAAAATGAATATCATAGTACGGTTTCTTCTATTCCATTGTCAGAGAAACGGATATCCTCTCCCAAAGGAACGGGATACTCTATGATCACGATACCGGTAAATAAAAATCAGGAAACATATTTATATTTTAACAATCTGGTGTACAACGACAATCAATCCAAAAAGGAAGGGTTTTGGCTGACGGGAAAGAAGGGAACTCAGGGGATTCTTGTAAACCAGGGAGAATTACAGCAAAAAATCTATATACAAAGTACTTTTAATCCATACTATTTTGGACGAAAGGACTATATGATTCGAATCGATACGAATTCGGATAAAAAGAAAGCGAAGATCAAACTGGAATTTTTATCACCGGGAACTTATCAGTTTGATGAGGTATCTCTTGTCACTGTGAATAAGAAAGATACTTTTTCGAAATTAAAAAAACTGCAGAACAAATCACTGGAAGCTATTGAATATGAAGGAAATCATTTTTCAGGAGTATTTCGAGGGGACAGGGATCAGATGGTATGTGTGACAATTCCTTATTCGAAAGGATGGAAAGCCACGGTAGATGGGAAGCCAACTGAGATTTATAAGGCAAACGGTATGTATATGGGAATTCCGGTGGAAGCAGGAACTCATAAAATAGAATTGTCTTATATGACACCGGGAATCAAGACAGGGGCAATTCTTAGCGGAATTGCATGGATAGTATTCTTTTTTAACTTATGGATAGGAAAAAATACAGAGAAAAAGTTGACGAAAGGTGTAAACAGAGTTTAAACTTTAAGTAAACTGTAAGTGAGCTCTAAATGAAATTCGGACTGGTAATTTGGAAAACTATATGATAAAATGATTAAGAAAACATGAAGAATATTACAAAAATATTAAGAGGAGAGGAAAAGATGAGAAAGCAGAGTTCAATATTGAAAGTATGTCTATTAAGAATCCTGGTAATCGGAATGATATTAGGATTCTTGGGAGCAGGAACTGCATCAGTGTCAGCAGCAACACCGAAGGTTCGGAAAATTCGCTGGTCGGGAATGTCTTCTAAGAAAAGCATGTATGCCAAGACTTCTAAAAAATTTAAAGTAAAAATTACACCGTCCAGGGCAAAAAAGCGTGCCTTAAAGTGGAAGAGCAGTAATAAGAAGGTAGCAACGGTGAGTTCATCCGGAACAGTCAAAGCACTAAGACCGGGAAAGGCAACGATTACATGTTATGTAAAATCTCAAAAATATCGGAAAGTTACATGCAGAGTTACCGTAAAGAGGAAAAAGGTTACGAGTGTAAGATTTTCATCCGGGACTCCGGTTGTTCAAAAAGGGAAAACCTATAGAAAATCCCCAAGCGTATCACCATCTTATGCATATGACCGGAGGGTCACCTATAAATCATCGAACACAAAGGTTGCAACGGTAAGTTCCAGCGGAACTGTCACCGGAAAAGCAGAAGGATATGCCACCATCACAGCCACTGCAAAAGACGGCTCAAAGAAAAAAGGCAGTTATAAAATCAGAGTCATCGGGAATATTACCAATAAAAGCAGCAAATTCGTAGCACATCGTGGGTTAAGTTCTGAAGCACCGGAAAATACGGTGAAGGCATATGAGCTTGCCGGAGCAGCAGGATTTTGGGGAGCAGAGGCAGACGTTCGTATGACAAAAGACGGAAAATTTATTTTAATGCATGACGCGACACTGCAAAGAATGTGCAAAGTAAACAAACGTCCGGAGGACATGACACTGGCAGAGATTCAAAAGCAAAAGATCGTTGCAGGCAATAATATTTCAAAATATAAGAACACAGCATCCGCAACAACCATTCCTACATTGGAAGAATATTTAGAAACGTGCAAGAAGTACGGAATGACTCCGGTGATTGAAATTAAGATGGAATTTGTGGAATACGGACAGACGCAGGCAAACCGTTCCATGCAGAGAGCAACTGCCAATAATTTGGAAGACTTATACAATGTAACAAGTGCGGTGATGGGAGATCAGCCATATACGGTAATTGCCTATGACTTTGATACAATGGTGGAAATGCGAAAAGTGCTGAAAAAGAATGAAGCCACATCTGCGAAAGTAACCTTACAGCATGTTACAAATAATCCGGATGAAGGAATGATCAATTTCTACAAAAAGAGAGGAATTGCTTTAGACGCCAATTATACAAAGATTTCAGCATCATCCATCCAAAACTTTAAAAATGCCGGTGTTCAGGTAAACTTATGGACAGTGGATGATCAGGGAAAAGTCTGGGATTATATCAAACAAAAAGTAGACTACATTACAACAAATAAGAAATTTTGGTAGGACAGAGAAATACGCGGCTGAATGAAGAAGTCGTGTATTTTTTTGAAAAATCCTGGGAAATGACGAAAAAAAGTAGAAATTCGACAGCATCTGTGATAAAATACCTTAAGTATATGAGAAAACATTTCATAAATATAGATATATTGAAAAGTGGGAGAGTAAGATGGAACAGCAAAGTGAAGAGATGGAAATTGACTTGATTGATATGTGTAAGTATTTTATATCCAAGTGGATATGGATTCTGCTGGCAATCCTTCTTTGCGGAGGGGCTGCATTTGGATATGCCAAAATAAAAAGTGTGACAGAATACACTTCCAGGGCAAAAGTATATGTGACTGTGCCAAAAACATCAGACAAAGTCTTGATTCGTGATAATGCCAATGAGCTTCTTGCCGATTATATGAAATTAATCAATACGGATCTGATCACAAAAGAGATAGCAGATCGCACGGACATGGAGAAAGCAAAAATTAAAGGGGCATTAACAGCAGAGCAGGAAGAGGGTTCCAGGCTGCTGACCATTACAGTGAGAACGCAATCAGGGGAGGATACCAATGCAATTGCGAAGGAGGTCATCCCGGTATTTCAGGACGTTGTTACCAATACGTTGAAAAAAGATCCTGTGATCGTTGTGGAAGATCCGTCAAAACCAAAAGCGGAGGAATCAGTGAATGTAAAAAAAATGATTTTGATGGGAGTTGCCGGCGGTTTTGTTCTGGCCATCGGAATCTTGTTTGTTCTTTATCTGGTGAAGATCAGTCGCCGATTGAGAAGATAAAATGTTTTCGCAGAGGATAGGATATATGGGAGTCAAACGTTCACAGGTTCAGAATTTCATTATTTATGTAGGTGATGTCGTAGGAATTACAGTTGGTTACTTCCTGATGACATATCTTCGGTTTTACTATGATGCTTATATGGCATGGACAACAGACAATCGAGTGATTTACCGTTGGCTGATTGCACTCTTTGTATTAACTTTAGTATATTTGATGTTCAACCCAAATTATGATTTCTTCAAAAGAAAATTTGGGAAAGAATTTCTATGCAATATGAAGACCAATATCGCAGCAGCCGCTTTTATGGCAACCATTGCATATTTGATTGATGATGCCAGAGATTATTCGAGGTTTATCTATCTGACAACCATGTCCTTTAGTTTTGTGTGGATGCAGATTACCCATTGTATTTACCGCTGGTATATTTTGACTTATCGTAAATATAGTTCCATTACAAGAAAAATGCTGATTATTACAACCCATGACCGCGCCGATGAGGTGGTGAGGAACGTTGTAAAAGAGAAGACGTGGGACCTTTGGGTCACCGGAATTATTATCATAGATCGAGATGAGGTTGGAAAGAAGATTCTGAATATTCCGATTGTGGCAAATCGAGATACGATGCTTCAGTATGCGATACGGGAAGTTGTGGATGAAGTTTTCCTTCATGTTCCATATGAAGATGATGAGAAGATCCGAAAGATTGTACAGCAGTTTGAAGAAATGGGAATTACGGTAGATCTGAACATTCAGCTCTTTGAAATGGATGTGGAAAGCAGTAAAAAATACCTGGATAAAATCGGAGGATATCACACGGTAACCTTTGCTGCGAAAGAGATACCGCTTCATATGATTATTCTAAAAAGAGTGATTGATATCATAGGAGCATTGGTGGGCTTGACTGTTACGTTTTTTGTGACGATGATATTGGGTCCTGCGATCAAACTGGAGTCACCCGGTCCGTTGTTTTTTTCACAAAAGAGGGTTGGACGGAACGGACGAATCTTTAAGATCTATAAATTCCGGTCCATGTATGCAGATGCAGAGGAACGAAAAAAGGAATTGATGGAACAAAATGAGATGAGTGGTCTGATGTTTAAAATGACAGACGATCCTCGTATTACAAAGATTGGGAAGTTTATTCGCAAAACAAGTCTGGACGAACTGCCACAGTTTCTCAATGTATTAAAAGGAGAGATGAGTCTGGTGGGGACAAGACCACCGACAGTGGATGAGTTTGAACAATATGAAGGATATCACAAGCGGCGATTGAGTATGACGCCCGGACTAACCGGCGTGTGGCAGGTTAGTGGAAGAAGCGACATCGTAGATTTTGAAGAGATTGTAGCGATGGACGTAGAATATATCAGTAACTGGTCATTAAAGAGAGATTTTGAAATTATCTTAAGAACCGTGCAGGTAGTGCTTAATAGCAGCGGGGCAAGATAAAATATATTATTTGAGGTTGAAGGATGAAGGAACGGAGGGGAAGATGAAACTCGCTGTTTTCGGACAAAAACGTCTTTCCCGTGAGGGCGGGATAGAAATTGTTGTAAAAGAACTATGCACCAGGATGACACAGAATGGATGTCAGGTTACCTGCTACAACAGATCGGGGCATCATGTAAGCGGCGCAGAGTACGACAAGAAAATTGAATATGATGGTATCCGTCAAAAGTTTGTTCCAACCATTGAGCAAAAAGGTCTTGCAGCGGTGAGTTCCTCTTTCTTCGCAGCTCTCTACAGCGCATTTGGGAAATATGATGTAGTTCATATACATGCAGAAGGTCCTGCTTTTTTCTCTTGGCTGCCAAAGATGTTTGGTAAGAGAGTCATAGTCACAATCCACGGTCTCGACTGGCAACGTGAAAAATGGAACTCTGGTTTTGGTTCCAAGTTCATTCGACAGGGTGAAAAAAACGCTGTGAAATATGCAGATGAAATTATCGTCTTGAGTAAAGGCGTCCGTGATTATTTCAGAGATACTTACGGCAGGGAAACGAATTTCATTCCCAATGGAGTGAATCGACCAAAGACTCACGAAGCAAACTTGATAACAGAAAAATTTGGCTTGGTAAAAGATTCCTATGTATTGTTTCTGGGCAGACTGGTGCCGGAAAAAGGTATTCGCTATTTGGTTGAGGCATTTAAGGCAGTCAAGACAGATAAGAAGCTGGTGATTGCCGGTGGTTCCAGCGATACAGATTCTTTTATGGAGGAATTAAAAGTTCTGGCAAAGGACGATGAGAGAATTCTTTTTACAGGCTTTGTTCAAGGACAAATGCTGGACGAATTGTACAGTAACGCCTATATTTATACATTACCCTCAGATTTGGAAGGAATGCCATTGAGCTTGTTAGAAGCTATGAGTTACGGTAACTGCTGTTTGGTGTCTGATATTCCGGAGTGTGCAGAGGTTGTGGAAGATCGGGCTTTGGTCTTTAAGAAATCGAATACAGAGGACTTGCAAGAGAAGCTGCAAGATGCTTGTAACCATCCTGAAAATGTAGATAAATATAAAAAACAAGCAGCAGATTTTATCTGTGAGAAATACAACTGGGATGATGTGGCAAAAGAAACAATGAAGCTGTACGGGAGAAAATAACACATGAGAGTTTTGATGATAAATAAGTTTTTGTATCCGAATGGTGGGTCAGAAACTTACATATTTAAGTTGGGCGAGTATCTGGAAAAAATGGGACATGAAGTCCAGTACTTCGGTATGGAACACAAGGGGCGTTGTGTTGGCAACAAGGTCAACGCTTATACGTCTGACATGGATTTCCACGGTGGCAGCAAGTTGTCCAAGCTGACCTATCCGATTAAGACGATTTACAGCAACGAGGCCAGAAAGAAACTGCGTCTGGTTCTGGATGACTTTCGACCGGATGTCTGTCACCTAAATAATTTTAACTATCAGCTGACGCCATCCATAATTCTGGAAATCGCGAAATGGCGCGGGGAGACCAGACATAAATGTAAGATCATTTTTACGGCACATGATTACCAATTGGTCTGTCCGAATCACATGCTGAACAATCCAAACACACATCAGAACTGTGAGAAGTGTCTCGGCGGTCATTTTGCGAACTGCATGAAGGGAAAATGTATTCACGGGTCAACTATAAAGTCTGTCATCGGTACGGTGGAAGCAGAGTTCTGGAAGTTGAAGGGTGCATATAAGTACATCGACACGATGATCTGCTGCTCTGAGTTCATGAAGAAAAAGATGGACAGTAATCCACTATTTGCATCTAAGACCATAGCGATGCACAACTTTGTAGAAAAAATTGAGAGGAAAGAAGTTGAGAAGAAAGAAGTTGAGAAGAAAGACTATGTTCTTTACTTCGGTCGTTTCTCTGAGGAGAAGGGCATCGGCACACTCATCAAGGTCTGTAAAGAACTTCCGGATGTCCAGTTTATCTTCGCAGGTACTGGTCCGCTGGAAGACATGGTAAATGGTGTTAAGAACATCAAAAACGTTGGTTTCCAGAAGGGCGAGGGATTAGAAAAGCTCATCTGTGAGGCACGGTTCTCCGTTTATCCGTCTGAGTGGTATGAAAACTGCCCGTTTTCTGTGATGGAATCCCAGATGTATGGCACACCGGTGCTTGGGGCGGACATTGGTGGTATTCCGGAATTGATTCAAGTTGGAAAGACCGGCGATTTGTTTGAAAGCAACAATGGCAAAGATCTGAAGAAGAAGATCCAGAAGTTTTGGGAGAATAAGATGTTGTGTGCTGAGTGCAGCTCGAACTGCAAAGACATTAGCTTCGATACCATTGATGAGTACTACGAGAAAATTATGAAGGTGTATCGGTAAAGCTGATTCGCAACTAGTTTTAATGGAGGATAGAAGAAAATGAAAAAATATAATATTGCCGTGGCTGGAACAGGATATGTTGGCTTGTCAATTGCAATACTGCTCTCCCAACATCATCAAGTGACGGCTTTGGATGTTACTCCAGAAAAAGTGGAACTGATTAATAAGCGTAAATCGCCGATTCAGGATGATTATATTGAAAAATATCTTGCAGAAAAAGAACTGAATCTGACTGCAACGCTAGATGCAAAAGTTGCATATTCTGATGCAGACTTTGTTGTTATTGCGGCACCTACAAACTATGATAACCACACTCAGCATTTTGATACATCTGCGGTTGAAGCCGTGATTAAGCTAGTTATAGAATATAATCCGAATGCAATTATGATTATCAAGTCCACGATTCCTGTAGGCTATACGACAAGTATAAGGAAAAAATTCAACAGTAAAAATATTATCTTCAGCCCGGAGTTCCTACGTGAATCTAAGGCACTTTACGATAATCTGTATCCTTCTCGTATCATCGTTGGCACTGATTTAGGTGATGAGCGTTTGATTGAGGCTGCACATGAGTTTGCTAATTTGTTACAGGAAGGTGCTATCAAGGAAAATATTGACACGCTGTTTATGGGCTTCACTGAAGCAGAGGCCGTTAAGTTATTTGCTAATACTTATTTAGCGTTGCGTGTTGCTTACTTTAATGAACTGGATACTTATGCAGAAAGTAAGGGTCTGAATACTCGGGAAATCATTGAGGGTGTTTGCCTTGATCCTCGAATTGGCAATCACTACAACAATCCAAGCTTTGGTTATGGCGGTTATTGCTTACCCAAAGACACTAAGCAGCTGTTGGCAAACTATGCGGACATACCGGAAAACTTAATTGAGGCAATTGTGGAAAGCAATCGCACTCGTAAAGACTTTATTGCTGACCGTGTGTTGAAATTGGCGGATTATTATGGCTATGACGAGGATAACGAGTATCGTAAAGATCAAGAAAAGTCTGTAACCATTGGTGTTTATCGCCTGACCATGAAGTCCAATTCTGACAACTTTCGTCAGAGTTCTATTCAGGGAGTCATGAAGCGTATTAAGGCAAAGGGAGCAACGGTCATCATTTATGAGCCAACTATGAAAGATGGGGAGACATTTTTCGGCAGCGTCGTTGTGAATGATTTGGCTAAGTTCAAGGAAATGAGTCATGCGATCATCTCCAATCGTTATGACAAGTGTTTGAATGATGTGAAAGAAAAAGTATATACACGTGATATTTTTCAGCGTGATTAAAGGGGCTGTACTATGCAGAAAGAAAGATATGAAGGAATCGATGGACTAAAAGCATATGCCGTTCTTGGCATTGCTTTGATGCACATCTTTGCAAACGGAGAATATGAATTGGGAGGCTTTGTATTCGGAAGACTTATTCCAAATTTCACAAATTTCGTGTTCCTTTTTATGATGGTCAGCGGCTTTGGTATGTGCTGCGGCTACTATCAGAAAATTATAAACCGAACGATCAGCATGGAGGAGTTCTATAAAAAACGGTATATCAAAATTTGGCCGTATTTTGCACTACTCTGTGCATTGGATTTTGTAATTTCGCCGAGCTGGAATTCTTTGTTTGAAGTCTTTGCAAATCTGACATTGTGTCAGGGGTTGTTGCCGAATGCAAACATTTCAGTTATTGGTGTGAGCTGGACGTTGGCTGTAATTTTTGTATTCTATCTGCTGTTCCCATTTTTCTGTTTCCTGCTTGGAAACAAAAAAAGAGCATGGAGTGTGACAGTAGTGGCACTGGTATTTAATTATTTGTGTGGCAGCTACTTTAACGCTGGAAGAAAGAATATTATCTATGATGCAATTTACTTTATTGTCGGTGGTTTGATTTTTCTTTATCGAAAAGAATTGACCGAATTTGCACAAAAGCATAAGGTAGTCGCCGGTATGACTCTGCTGATAGCCACAGCTGTTTATTTTGCATTGGGCAGTTCTACGCTTACGATGCTGTTTTTCTGCGTGGCGGCATTAATCTACACTCTCGGATGTAATCGGATGGGAGTACTGGTCAATCCGGTTGCCAAGTTCCTCGGTGGAATCTGCTTTGAGATCTACTTGTGTCACATGTTAGTTTACCGTGTTCTTGAAAAATTGCATCTTATTCATTTATTTGGAAATGACCTGTTGGCATATATCTTTACAGCGACTACAGTCATCTGTGGATCGGTTGTTTTCTCAGTATGTGCCAGATGGTTCTTAAATAAAATTGAAATATTCTTAAAAGAGAGCATAAATAATAGGAGAAGTCATCATGTCTGAAGAAAAAAAGTTAAATGGTACGGTCATTGTAACTTATCGCTGCAATGCCCGTTGCTCTATGTGTAACCGTTATAAGGCACCTTCCAAGCCGGAAGAAGAAATCAGCATTGAAACGATCAAGAAGCTGCCGAGGATGTATTTCACGAACATTACCGGCGGTGAACCATTCATCCGTACCGATTTGAAGGATATCGTCCGAGAACTATACAAAAAGTCTGATCGTATCGTTATTTCGACCAATGGTTTCTTCACAGATCGTATCGTGGATTTGTGCAAAGAGTTCCCACAGATTGGTATCCGTATTTCTATCGAGGGCCTGGAACAGACCAACAACGAAATTCGTGGTTTGCAAAATGGATACCAGCGTGGTTACGGTACGTTGAAGAAATTGCGTGAAATGGGCATGAAGGATGTTGGTTTCGGTATGACTGTTCAGGACAAGAATGCTCCTGACTTAGTACCGCTATACAAGATCTCTGACGAGATGGGCATGGAGTTTGCGACTGCTTCTCTTCACAACAGTTTCTATTTCGTCGAGGCAAAAAACATTATCCATGACCGCCCGATGGTCGCGAAGAATTTCGAGAATCTGGTCAACGAACTGCTGTGTAGCAATAGCCCAAAGAAGTGGTTCCGTGCGTACTTCAACCACGGCTTAATCAACTACTTTTATGGTCAGAAACGTTTGCTACCTTGTGACATGAGCTTTGATACTTTCTTTATCGATCCGTATGGTGATGTTATGCCTTGCAACGGAACTAAGGATAAAGAAGTTATGGGCAATCTGAATAATCAGACTTGGAAGGAGTTGTGGAATAGCCCGCAGGCAAAAGAAGTCCGTAAGAAGGTTCGCTGCTGTGACCGTGACTGTTGGATGATCGGTTCTGTTTCTCCTGCTATGCACAAATATATCTGGAAGCCTGCTGTCTGGGTTCTGGTCCACAAGGTTAAGGCTTTGTTTACCAAGCATCCGTATAGTATGTACGAGCTGAAAATTTGCCGCGACTACCGTGATGGTAAAGTCACTAGGGAAGAACTGGACAAATGCAGCACCTGCGACATAAATTGTATCATCAATAATGGTCTGAGTGAAGCCTCTAAGGAGCAGCTGAAGCACAAGACCGGTGAGGAAATCGTAGATGCTGATATTGCGCAGCAAATGGAGAATAAGTGATGGATGGACAAATAGAGGTAAGAACAAGAGAAAAATGGATCGATGATGTAAAAGTTATTGCCTGTATATTGGTTGCACTAGGACATTTCTTTCAAAGTATGACGAAATCCAATATTTTGCCGGAAAACGACTTATATAAATGGTTTAATATGACGATTTATTATTTCCATGTACCACTTTTCTTCATCTGTAGCGGATACCTTTATCAGAAATACAGCAAGGTGAATAGCGTTATAAGCTGGAAGAAAAATATAACAAAAAAGGCACTGGCACTCGGTGTGCCGTATGTAACTTTTACAACAGTTACATGGATACTGAAAACATTGTTTTCAAATAGTGTGAATGATCAAATTGGAGGCTTGAGCGATACGTTATTACTTCATCCGACAGCTCCGTATTGGTATCTGTATACTCTGTTCTTGATTTTTCTTATCACTCCAACTTTTTCTAATGTGAAGATGGCTGCTATAGGCTTGATGGCTGCAGTAGCTGCGAAAATCTTTATTTTAACGGGAGATATAGGAATATATGCTGTATCAACCGCCCTTACAAACGAAATCTGGTTTGTGCTAGGAATGAGTATCTGTGTATTCAATTTACGAGTACAAGGGAAGAAGTTCCAAGGAATAATATTGGGGGTATTGTTCTTTGGATTGAGCGTGGCTGTGTATATGGCTGATGTTCATAGTTTGGCACTGTCCTTTGCTTTAGGTCTAATGGCTTGTATTGCAGTGATTCAATTGGTGACAGCCTTTGAAGAAAAGTTTGGAAAAGTAATGAGCTTCCTTGCCAAATATACTATGCCAATTTTTCTGATGCATACGCTCTTTGCAGCTCCATTGCGCTCAGTTCTACTGAAAATTGGTGTTGTAAATCCTGTGGTTCATGTGATACTGGGACTTGGAATTAGCTTTGCAGGACCAATTATAGCTGCATGGATTATGAAGAAAACAAAGTGGCTAGAATTCTTTTTGTATCCGAACAAGATCATGAAACATTACTTTTAAGCATACAAATTATTCTCTTGTTATGGAGAATTAATATAAAATAACGGTTTGAGTCATTCGTCCAAGAAATAGAGGAAGCATAGAATCGGTCAAAAGATTGTAAATGCGATATCACACAGCAGATAGAAAACAAAGAATAGGAGAATAGATAATGCTATTAAAGGTAGAAAAACTCATAAAACTATATAAAGTTCCAATTTTTAGGGGGGGTGGCAAAGGAATTGAATTATCTCCTCGGAGTTGATATTCCAAGATGTGTTGTTATTGGGAAGAATGCCGTAGTAGGCGCAAATACAGTTTTGTTAAATTCGATTGGAGACAATGAAATTTGGGCCGGTGTTCCGGCTAGATTCATTGGAATGCGCGAGATAGATGCTGATATGTCATGGAGATTTTGAACCCAATGACCAAAAAGGGATATAGTATATGAAGATATTGATTATTAGAAATTTTCCAAGTTATATGGATGTAGAAAAAAACACATATAACATACAAGAGGTTGGATTGGCGAAAGCACTGATCCGTAAAGGAAATGTTTGTGATATTGTTTTTTGGACCGATAAGAAAGAAAAGGAAGTTAATATTTCGGTGGATGATATAGGAAAAGTAACTGTTTTTTACAAACATGGGAAAACCGCCTTAAAAAATACTGTGTACACCGGATGTGATAAATTATTTGCACAGTACGATGTACTGCAAACAGCTGAGTACAATCAAATACAATCATGGATTCTTGCAAAAAAATATCCAAAAAAACACATTATTTATCATGGACCGTATTATGCGGCAGTTAATAAACGATATAATTTGATGTGTGCTATTTTTGATTTATTTTTCTTAAAAAGATACTTGAAACTAGGGACCAATTTTATAACAAAAAGTAGACTTGCACAGAAATTTCTTGAAAGTAAAAGCATAAAAACTTCTAGTATAAAGACAATTGGTGTTGGAATAGATACACAAATGCTTTCAAACGGAAAAACCGAATGCAATGAGCCTCTATTTCTGACAATGAAGAATGACAGAAAAATAAAAATTCTGTATATAGGCCGTTTTGAGGAAAGACGGAACATTCCATTCATACTTGAGATTTTTTTCGAAATTTTGAAAAGGAACGCTAATGTAACCCTATATATGATTGGTACTGGTAACAAAGATTATATAGATAACTGTTGGAGTTATGCTGACAAACTTGGTATACGAGAAAATATTGTATATCAGAAGAAAATGGAACAAAAGTATCTATCCGGTGTTTACAATTTGGCAGATTTCTTTTTGCTTCCAACGGCATACGAAATTTTTGGGATGGTGCTTCTGGAAGCCATGTATTACAAGACTGTTGTATTAACGACGAATAATGGAGGATCCAGTACTCTAATTGAAGATGGAAAAAACGGTTATATTCTTGAAAATATGGAAGCAAGCCAATGGGCAAAAATAGTATCCGAGATTGCTGACGAAGAAATGAATAAGGTGAAGAATGCCGCACATGACACGATTGCCAATCAGTATACGTGGGATGAATTGGCAGACTCGTTTATAGAGAGTTATAAGGAGCTGCAGAACAATATTAATAGGAAGGATTAAAGATACAGATGAAGTCAATAGCATTTATTGTACCGTGGGGTGGAAAACTTCCAACATATTTTCAATTATGGTTAGAGACATGTAGACGGAATCCAAGTGTGGATTTTCTTATCTTTACAGATGATAATACAAAGTATAATTATCCAAATAATGTAAAAGTACATTATATGAGTTTTGAACAGATGAAGGAACTGTTTCAAAAACATTATGATTTTCCGATTTCTCTTAATGCTCCGTATAAGTTCTGTGATTTCAAACCTGCATTTGGTGAAATTTTTTCTGATTATTTGAAGGATTATGACTATTGGGGTCATTGTGATGTTGACTTAATATGGGGGAATATAAGAAAATTTGTCACAGATGATATATTAACAAGTTATAAAAGAATTTTTTCAAGAGGACATTGTAGTATTTACGAAAATTCCCTAGAAGTTAATGCTTTGTACAGAACGCTACCTGCGTGTAATTGCCAAAATTGGAAAAACGTATTTCAAAGTGAAAAATCTTGTTGTTTTGATGAATGGGCTGGACACTGCGGTGGTGGACTGTCGCAAATAATGTTGGAAAATAATGTGGAAATTTTTGACGAAGTATATAGTGCAGATATAAATGTTAATAAGGGGAAATTTGAGATCAATAGAATGGGAAAGCATAAGAATCTATTTTTTGTATATAAAAACGGGAGTCTGGAATTAAAAGGTTCCGATATTGACAGAGAGGTTTTATATGCACATTTTCAAAAAAGGAACGTAAAAATAGACGAAAATGTGAATTATGATACGTTCTATTTTGTGGCGCCAATTTACATAACAAGTGATGGCAGTCAAATAAAATCCCGTATTGTAGAAAATAAGCTGTTTGAAATTAGGCGAATATTTAAACGTCTGCAGAATAAACTGCGATAAGATTATATGGAGGTTTTATAGAAAAGTGATGTTATATTTGCAAAAAGGATTAAGAAAGAGAAATGAGTAAATTAACTATTTCAGCAACTAAATCATTGTTCTATATTTTTTGGACCGTCTTGCTCGTTGGAAAAGGTCTGGGTATGACATCTGAAAATCTAGCCATGATAGCAATTACCTGGGTAGCAATTGTCTTTGCTATTTTTAAACTGATTGCGACTAAATGGAAAAAACAAGAACTTCTTGTATCAGTTGTTTTATTAATAATAGGACTTCTTGTTTTCGTAAAAGCAAGAAATGCAGCTGTTCTTTTAACGATAATATCCATTTGTGCAGTAAAGGATATTGATTTAAGGGAACTGTTCAGGTATAGTTTTTGGCTAAAATTTGGACTGTTTTTTGTCAGAACATCGTTGGCATTGACAAATGTGATGGATCGACAAGTTCTTGTGAGAAATGATTCTGGGAATATTCACACTGTAAGATACGCATTAGGATATGGACAACCAAATTCAACACATTATACGCTATTTGTGATATGTGTCCTATTATTTTTGTCTTATAAAAATCTCAAGTCATGGACACTTATATTGATGGAATTATACAATGTTTTTATATTTTCATACACAAATTCAAGGACAGGATTTTTGATGACAACTTTACTTATTTTGTGTGTATGGATAATAAAAAGTAAAATGATCCAAAAGGTTTTCAATGGATTAGGGAAGCCGCTGTGTTATTCTTATGTTGTACTTGCGGGTTTGAGCTTCATAACACCATATTTTATAGATCTTCTAATGAAGCATGTGGGAATGGGAACTTTCTTAGCTAGGCTTAAATCAGGGACAGTAATTCTGGCTACAAATACATTGACACTTCTGGGAACCGGAGATATTAAGACGGACTATGGATTTGTTTTTATCGGATTTCAGTATGGATTGATTGTTTTATTACTATATATAATCGCTAACACAGTTTTGATGAGGATCTTTTTTAAACGGCGGTATTACATTGAGTTCTTTGTAGTTCTTATATATGCGATATATACAATCGCTGAATCTTATAGTGCTTCGGTTCTTATGAATCCATCTTTAATTCTGCTTTCAATATTGTTATATAAAAATAATAAAAATAAGTACATGAATGGAGATGAAATTAATGACAAGCCTTAAGAAAAATTTGATTTATCAAAGTGCTTATCAGCTACTAATGGTTATCAGTCCACTGATTACATCTCCGTATATTGCAAGAACCTTAGGCAATGAAATGTACGGTATATACTCTTACTATTATTCAATTGCATACTATTTTGGAATATTTACGATGTTGGGGCTTGCTAATTATGGTAATAGAACTGTAGCAAAAGCAAAGTCTGCTGGTAAGGAGGAACTAGGCAAGCTTTTTTTACAGATGATGTTAATGCAGATAGGGATGCTTATCTTGGTCAGTGTTGTATATTTTTTGAGTATTCCAGTTTGGGGGGGAGAGTATAAGTTAAATGCTGTTATTGAATGGTTGTACATTTTGTCTGTTGGACTTGATATCAGCTGGTTCTATTTTGGGATAGAGGAATTCAAAACAACAACCCAAAGGAGTTTTGTAGTAAAGATTAGCATAATTGCCTGTATTTTAATGTTTGTTAAGAGTCCGGCTGATCTCAATAAATATACAATGATTATGGCAGGAGGTATGTTGATTAGCAGTCTGATTTTGTGGATTCAATTACCTAAATACATGAAATTGACGAATGTCTGCCTGAACGATATTGTGCGCCATATAAAGCCAAATTTAATTCTGTTTGTCCCAGTTGTATCACTAGCGCTATTTCATTATACAGACAAGGTAATGCTTGGTGTAATGAGTACATGGAAGGAATTGGGATATTATACAAATTCAGATAAAATAGTAAATATACCAATGGGACTTATCAATGGTCTCGGTGTGGTTATGCTTCCACGTATCTCTGCGCTGAGTGCTTCTAATGATTCAAATAAAATCGAAAAATATATAAACATATCAATCTTGTTATCGCTTTGGGCAGGAATCGCATTGTGTTTTGGGATTAAAACAATTGATAGCGACTTTATCCCGTTTTTCTTTGGAAAAGGATATATGAGATGTGCCGAATTGTTGGAATGGTTATCAATTATTATAGTAATTAAAGCAATATCAAATGTACTGAGAATGCAGTATCTTATTCCAATGGAGAAGGATAGGGAATTTAATATTTCTGTTATTGTTGCCACAGTTGTAAATATTGTACTTAATTATATTTTGATTCCAATACATGGAGCCATGGGAGCGGTGGTAGGAACGCTAGCAGCTGAAACAATCGTTCTGTTACTTTATGGAATATTTTCAAAGCAAGTTATTAAGTTTCATAAGGTAATTCTGCCAGGTATATTATTCATAATTGCAGGGGTGATAATGAATGTGGTTGTTGATACCATAAAAAATAAGGTAGTTGCTGATAATCTGCTTATACGACTTATAATTGAAATATGCATAGGTGGAATCATATATTGTGTCTTAACATTGGTCGGAATGCTGTTGATAAAGAAATCGAAAAAAGATCTGTAAATAAGACCTTCTAAAGCATTATTCACATGAAAAGTGTATTTTCTTAACTCTTCACTTGTCTCGCAGCCTATTTTCATATATAATAAAATATAGTTTCATAATTATTCATACAATACTTTACAGAGATTAAAGATCTGAAAGGAGACTTTTATGCAGATAGGAATGAATTTGACAGCAAAATTAGAACGAAACAACGAGGGCAGTACAGGCAGCGAAAGTAAAAAACTTGTGGAATTATATGATATTAGTTTAAATATACCGACTTCCATGAGTCAAAGCCAGCCTTTTGAATTTGAAGTTGTTCAGGAAATTCAGGAAAAAGAGGACAGTTCACCGACAGCATCTGCCAAAACACTTTCCAAAGAAAGTATTATGAAGATCGCATTCTGTGACGCTGAGAATATTTATGCACAGGTAAAACCGCCGAAGAGCCTTCTGGAATTGGCAAAAATTGATGATTATATTGAGAGCTTCGATGCCACGGTTACAGAGGGTATCTATGACAATGAACACAACAAATTTATTACCGCCGAAGAATCAGACAAACAAAATACTGCTCAAACAGAGACGAAAGGGGAATAATACATGGTTTTTGATGTATCCGCAACATTAAAAACCGGAACCTTAGTACATAGTTCAAAAGCCTGGCCTTTGTCGCTGAATTTTCATGGCAATGCAAATTTTCAATTGTTTTGTATGCAGTTAAAAGAATATACGGAACAATCCTCTGAGGAATTTTTTAAAGATGTAACCAATCGTGTTTATTCAGATACATTAAAAAATGTTTCTTTTGAAAATATCGGTTTGATTTTCATGAATTGTCCTCTCACGGAAGTTTCGACAAACATTTTGTCGCTTCTGCCTTCATCGCATCTTGCAGCGAGCATGAACGGTTTAATTCATGAGAAAGATTTCGGGAAATCATCTAGTTTTTTTATTTGGTTTGAAGCTGAATTAAAGAATCTCCATTTTTTGAATGATTTGATTCGGATTGGTTATGACGGAAACACAACTTTTTTATGTTTAACGTGGCTTTCCAAAAATCAAAAAGCGGATGATTCCAAACAAACACCGGATACCAAATATTTTTATGCCTGTCTTCCGGATCTTCAGTTGTTTCATACACTGGATTTTACCAATCTTCACTTAAAAGTACTGCTGCAGTCGGGAAATAATGTTTATTCTATTTCCGGCCAGATTGTACTTACCATTTATAATGCAGTGTTTACCTTCGGTGGAGATTTAAGATTCTGCGAAAGCGGATATTCTGCTGTCCTGGAGTGCAGCCAGCAGACAAAGGATTTAAAGTTGCCGGATCCTATCGGCAATTACCTGCAGTTTCAGCAGCTTCGTCTATGCATTCAGCACATTTATGAAACGGAGTCAGCAGATGCTGAAACGGAGTATTATCTTAACACTTCTGTCCGCATTGCACACCTTGTCACCGGCGGAAGTCTGCATTTTCAACATCAAAAGATTCAGTCAGCCGGTATTTCCCTAAATACCGGTTTTTCTCTATCCCATATTTGGAATTGTTTTTTCCCTTCCTGTGTTTGGGATGAAGAAGTTTTTGATTTAACGTTTCAGCCGGGGAGTTTTTTAAAATACGAAAATGTTATAGGGAAAGACGGCGCGGACGTTCCCACGTATCAGATAGAATTAAAAACAAGCATAACCTTGATAGAAAAATTTGATTTAACAGGGAAACTTGACATTACGGAAGATAAAATTCAGGCGTCTTTAAATTTTATGAAACCGATAGATTTTGGATTTTTGGTGCTGTGTACACAAGATTCATTATCAGATCCGTTGGTAAAAGGTCCGGAATGCTCTTTCACCTTTTCAAAATCGGGAAAACCAAATCGAAAAGAAATGAAGCTTTCTGCCTGTATTATATTTTTAGAACAAAAGATTCTGAATGGTGTCATTGATTATATTGCAGAAAAGAATCAATGGAGTTTCAATCTTATAATTCCGATTTCCGGAGATTTGAAAGCAATATTTGGAGATACTCTTGGAATATCTTATTCTTCTGTCAAAGGATTTTCGTTGACAGCCCCGGGTGCAGAAGATTCCCAAAGTAATATGTTCAATTTTGCAGAGCGTTTGGAGTGGTATCTGCAAATGAAAAAAGGCAGCTGCAAAAAACTTGATTTTCAAAAACAAAAGAATAAATTGAAAGTACGTTATAAGACACAAATTTCCATTGCATCCGATGAGGATCCGTCTGGTAAGATTTGTCGATTAGAAATCGGCGGAAAAATATTGGTTCAAAAGGAGACAGAAACAACGGTGCTGCAACATGATATATCTCCTGGGATCATCATTGAATTAAAAAAGGGAGTGACTGCACAGGATATTTTTTCACAATTTCAAAAAAATATATATGCGATTTTAGATTCCATGGTACAGTTGATGTTTGATGCGGCAAATGTAGATGTGTTGAAGCAAGTTCTAAAAGTTCTTGTGGAAGATGAACTGCGAGATTATGCACAGGGACTCTTGTGCAGAAAATTGATCAAGAAGGAAACCTTTGAAAAATTGTCACCGAAGGAACCTGGAGGACAGTCTTCTTCCGGAGGTAATGCAGAATATTGCGAGGGTATGATGGCAGGAGGCGGCGCTGCATTTGGAGCGGGAGAGCTTTTTGCAGACTTTGGATCTGTTTTTGCGGGATTTGTATTGATTATGCTTTTTCCCGGAGGAAGCTCCGGCGGAGGTTCTTCACAGAAGGACCCCCTTCCTTATCCCACGTTTTATGGAAACATACAAAACGGACAATTACTGCTGCAAATCGAAGATCTGACCTTTGCCGAAAAGTATGAGATCAATCTGTTCTGGAAAGCTTCCGGAAAACGATATGACAAAAAATATGAATATCGAAAAGGTGGTTCCATGCCTAAGATCTCTTTACTAGAAATTCCTGTTCTGGGGGAATTGTATTTATCCGTTCGGGCAATTCATAAAAATCCGGAACTTTCCAGTGACTGGTGTCCGGCTCATTATTTGACAGAGGCTACAGCATCTGATTTAATTCAATGGGCATGGAATGCTGATTTATGTCTTAGAGATTGTTTTGTGATGTTGAAGCAGCATACAGTGGATTTATCCGATCAGGTACTGAAACAGATCACCTGTATTTACGGACAGCCGGATACCAAAGAAACCATTGCAAAGCGTCATTATATTGCGAAAGATGATATCCTTCTATGCTATCAACATTTGGAGCAGGCATATCCAAATTTATCAACAACGGAACTGATAGAATGCCTTTGGAACGCCGGTTACCATAAAGAACAAATCTGTCAAATGCTTGTTACCTGCCGTCCGAATATTCAGGAAGCAGAACGAAATGCAATATTTATGAGCTTATTTTACAAAGAGAAAGGAAATCAAATGACACTAAAAGAAAAAGTATCTTTTTTAACAACCATGTGGAAATCACGGGGAATTTCAGATAATGAATGGATTGCTGCAATGGCGGAAATCTATGCCGGATATGATCCGATTGAGTTTGCAAAAGTATTAAAAGAGGAGATGAATTTTAGTGCCCGTGATATTGCGAAGGCGCTAAAAGGTATTGCCGTACAATATAAAGCAATTATAGTTGGAGGTATCCTGTTGAATACTTCTATTTATCCCAACACTTCCAGAGAAGATATGCTTTCTATTTTGAAAGAAGTTTTTCCTGACGAAAATCTGTTAAAAGCGATTCAAATTTTATATCCAACCATAATAGAAGTTTCTGCGACAACTCCTTGGAATGATACAGGTATTTTTATTGCGGCTGATGAATCAGTTCAGGTAGAATATCAGTCCGGGAATTGGATGATAAATCCGCAATGGGGGATCTGTGGTCCGGAAGGCAATCCCAAGTTCATTGCCAAAAGATTTTATTTACTTCCGGGAGCTCCGGAAGGCTGTCTGGTGGGAAAAGTAGGAGAAAATTCTGATACTATTATAAAAATCGGACGTGCAGCCATGATACCACAATCAGAGGGCTATTTGTATCTGGGAGCCAATGATGATGAGGAGGCCCTATACGGTGCGGGATATCGGGATAATCACGGAGCAATTCAGGTTGTTGTGAAAAAAAGCCTTCGGTGATGGTATCTGTAATCAGAAATTAATAATATTAATTCGGTTGAGAAATCAGAAAACGCCGGAAGACACTTAAATCTCTATGTTTTTGCGTGTTCACGGCGTTTCTTTTCTTACATATATTTATTTGACAACTATACCGGAATTTTTACAACAATTTTTCGAACTTTTATAGGTTGCTTCACTGCAATTGCTCCACGATGAGCGTCGTTTGGATGCAAAATTATAGATTCGCCAGGTTCAAGAATTCGGGCATTTCCCAAATTATACTTGTAGAATATTACGTCCTGTTCATCACAATATTCTTTCAATCTATAATTTTGTAACTTACGCACATCTTCTGTAACCATCAGTTCCGTTCCATATATCAAATACTGAATATCAATATGCTTCTTATGAGATTCATAACAGGTTAATTCCGCCGGTTTTGTAATATAAGACATTACATCTGCAAAAACACCAGATTCTAATTGATATCTGCCATCTTCCATAACACTAGGTTGAAAATTTTTTATAAAGGAATACGCTTCCGGAGAAATTTTATACATGTATTCTAATTTTGAATCTTCCTGCCTCAAAGTAAGCCAGTCGATAAATTCTCGTACAGCTCCTTCGCCACATCTACTGAGACAAATATAATCTGCAATATCCCGAATCTCTTTTATTGCATTGGATGGACAGACTGCCAAACCGCCGGCTTGCTTTACCGGAAGCATACATTGCAAATCCAATAGATCATCTCCAATGTAAGCGACATTGGAAAAATCATATTTTTGAGAAACAGAATATTGCGAAATAACTTCTTTCAGCTTTTCTAGTTTCTCTCTGCATCCTTGATGCAGCTCTCGAATCCCCAGTTCGTTACATCGGTGTTCTAGTGCTTTATTTTCTCTTGCAGTAATGATTACGGGAATAATATTATATTTTGGCAATATTTCTTTAATACCGCAGCCATCCTTGATATCAAAAGCTTTAAATAGTTCCCCATGGCTTCCCATATAAATGTTTCCGTCAGTAAGTGTACCATCTACATCCATAACAAGGAAATTTATTTTATCATTCATTGTTTCTCTCAATTCGTTTTGTTTGTATTGTATATATCATGAAAAATTCTAGAATTGTAAAATCTCTGCTATCTCATCTGCAAAACTGTTTTCCAGCCTTGGCATGACTTCCATAGTATCAAACTCAATTTTAGGAATTAGTTTTGTATCCCATGGAATTGTAATATCAATCAGACAAGATTCTTGATCTTCGAACCAATCAGAGTATCTTCCCAATTCTTCATATGAGTTTAAAGTTGTCGCTTTCATACCATACGCTTTGGCAATATTTTCAAAATGTGGTACAGAATATCCACTTTCTTTCGTCGTCTGGGCAAAACGATGATTATAAGATTTTTCCTGAACTTCACTGATCTTTCCAAGAACATGATTGTTTATAACAAGAATTTTGATGGGAAGATTCTCCCTGACTATGGTTTCCAATTCTTGAATATTCATTTGCAATCCACCGTCACCGGTGATACAAAAGACTTTTCCTTTCTCATTGGCAATTGAAGCCCCAATTGCATAAGGAAGACCTACTCCCATAGCCCCGTAACTTCCACCTATCATGATTCTTCCGTAACGCCCCCTTAATGCAAGAGACTGCGCCGTCCAACACATCGCCTGACCAATGTCCACTGCCACAATTGGATTTTCTGGCAACATTAAGCCAATCTTCTTAATAACACGATTTCCCAATGTATCATCATGACCTTCCAAGCGATCTCTTAACTTTAAACACTTTGCATTCCACTCTGTATAATCCGGAACTTTTTCTTTCAAGAGTTTATTAATAAACTCTTTTGCATCAATTAAATATTTTTCTTCGTCCTTCTTTATTTGACGGCTTAATTCTGCCTGATCAATGTCTGCTCGAATGAGTCCGGCTTTTGGCGCAAAAAGTTCTTTTTTATGACCTATTTGGCGTAATCCCAATCGGATACCAACAGCAATTATAAAATCACTTTCGGCTACAATCATATTCGCAGCCCTGTTGCCATAAGTACCAATGAATCCAATTCGGTCTTCATCCTGCATCATGTCAACTGTATTTAACGATGTTAAAACAGGAATATGGGTTTTATCTCGCAATTTATAAATGGATTCCAAAGCGCCAGATTCCCTTGCACCATTACCAATGAGTAATACTGGTTTTTTGGATGTCATATGAAAAATCAATGATAACACCTCCTTTTCTTCCGATTGTCGCCATATTGTATGCTCTTGAAACAATATCCGGAAATTCTTCAGCACTTAATGGTGTAACAGAATATTTTGTAATATTTCTTGTGAGTGAAACAATATCCATTTCTTGAAAGCCATGTTGTCGAATTCCGGAGTACCCTTTTCTCTCACTATTCGGGGCATTTCCACAAATTCCCATCAAAGGAATACTATCAAACCATGCATCAGCCAGTCCTGCAAAGCCATTGACGGCACCTGGTCCTGATGTGGTAAAATAGACTCCAAGCTTTCCACTCATTCGGGCATATCCATCGGCAGCGTAAGAACAACCTTGCTCATTATAGCAAACATGAACTTTAATCTCTTTTTTTCTTTTGTAAAGTGCATCCATAAAAGGGACAATGTATCCTCCGGAATAACCAAATATATCTGTTACCCCTTGTTTAATTAAATAATCTACTAAATATTCGGCACAATTCAAAAGATCACCCCCTGATTTTATGTTGTTCGCAGGCTCGATCCAAATCAGTAAAATCAGTTTTTGAATAATTTGAACCGTAACGCTTCCGCTGACCGGGATCCAGACTCCTGATAATTTGAAGCATTTGACTGGCTTTCAGTAAATCATTTTGCTTATTTAAATGAAAAATATTATCGACATGTGCGCCTAAACTTCCACATATAAACATCGGAAGATCATATCCCCATTTATCAACAGAAGGATGATTCAGGCAGGGAATGATGTATGCTTCAATAGCATTAAAAAGTGCTTCAATATTATAATTCATTCCATGTTTTGTATTTAAATAACTAGCCAACACCTCTGTTGATGCATTTCCAGCGCCTCTTCCCATGCTATAGAGAGAACCATCAACGGCAATATCTCTATCTGCGGCTACAGCTAAGTCAATCATAGTCTCAGCCAACGCATTGGAAAGCTGTAAATTATTATGAGAATGCAATCCAATTCGGATGGACTTCTCTAATTCTTTATCAACCTGAGTAAAAATCTCTCTGAGATCTTCTAGATACATTGTTCCAAATGTATCGACGATAGAAAATGCATATGGTTTTATCTTATTAATTTTCTTAATCATTTCACTACGTTCTTTGAATGAATAAGATGGGGCATCCATTGGATTTGCAAAAACCTTATAACCTTTTGACTTTGCTCCCGCAATAAATTCCAAGGCAGCATCTGCTTCATGTTTTGCAAAAGAAATTCTTAGATAATCAAATGCCTTATGATCACATTGATCCAGTTTTTCTAAACTATATCGGCTATTATCGCAAAAACCGGTGAATCTGTTGGAAACTTCCGGTGATGGAACAAATTTTCTGGCATCAGATGAATCAGCATAAACCAGAGATTCCCCACTTACAATATTTTGAAGAAATCCAATTTCAATGATGTCAATACCACCTTCCAGTAGTCCATTTACAATTCCTTTCACAAATGTTTCCGATGAATTTTTAGCAAATAAATACCCACCATCTCTAATTGTACAGTCATTAATTTGAATATTCATTAAATAACCCTCCCATATAAATTGCATTAGCGATTTCAAAATCTATTGGATAATCAATATCTACAGCTTCAATATCATCAATTTCACAAATATAGGGCTTGATACCCACTCGTCTATCATACTTTAGAAAAGTCTCTTTTTTGAAAACGAAAGCACCGGATGCTTCGCAATAAATAGGCATTAAATCCTGTGTTCTGGGGAAATTTTGTATGTCAAAATTCATTGCTTTTCCATTTGCCCATAAAAATTCCTGCATACGTTTTGCCAAGAAAGCTGAATCATATTCCCCTGACATGACCTTTTCAATGCAGCGATTAATACTGGAAGCTTTGGTAAAAGGTCCTGTGGCATGTGAAACAACATATATGTCCGCATCAACTTCCTTCATAAATTCTCGAATGATATCATTACAATTCACTGAACCGGTATCCAAAAATTCAGGGCGTTTTAAATACTTCACACCATCCAAAATATAGTCTTGAACATTCTTTTGGCTGCAATAGACATATGTATCATTAATCTTTTCTGTATTTAAACATGCTTTTTGAATTAATTCCATTAAAGGTGTCCCGTCGGAAAATTTTTTGATATTTTTTCCAGGTACTCTCTCATTATTTAGTTTAATTGGAATCATAGCTACGATTCTCATTTTAAAATCTCCTTTCGTACTTTGGTAAATGTGGAATTTATTTTAAAAAA
>OBYP01000435.1_pt1 | contig 39256 bp, 43 predicted proteins | sample 1501461 | NCBI WGS metagenome assembly OBYP01 (sample SAMEA2580201, study PRJEB22360) | human gut metagenome | biome: human gut; feature: human-associated habitat; material: faeces | place: Denmark | collected 2008/2010 | reverse complement strand
CTCTGGACATGGCGCGCGCACCCCTGACATGAGCCGGTGCCCAGCTGGTGGATGTTTCCTTAGATGAGGCAAAGATGATTATTCGGGAAACTTTACGGATTTTAAAAGGAAAAGGAGAAATATAAACGATGAAAGTTATTTTGTTAGAAGATGTAAAATCAGTGGGAAAAAAAGATGAAGTTGTGGAAGTAAATAATGGATATGCGAGAAATGTTTTATTTCGCAAAGGACTGGGAGTTGAGGCAACTAAAAAATCTTTAAATGATTTAAAACTGAAAAAGGCCAATAATGATAAACTTGCAGCGGAGGCATTAGAGGCAGCAAAAGTCCTGGCGAAAGAAATCGAAGAAAAGCAGATTGTTCTGAAAATGAAAGTTGGAGAAGGCGGAAGAACCTTTGGTTCAATTTCCACAAAAGAAATCTCCGCAGAGGCGAAAAAACAGCTGGGATTTGATCTGGACAAGAAGAAAATGCACTGTGAACCAATTAAGAACCTTGGATTCCATGATGTTGCAGTGAAAGTCCATCCTAAAGTAACAGCAACATTAAGAGTGAAGGTTGAGGAGGCTTAAGAGAACAATTTATGGATGAGGCATTTGTAAAGAAAATACAGCCCAACAGTCCGGAGGCGGAGCAGTCAGTTATTGGTGCAATGATTATGGACAGGGATGCCATTGCGGATGTCATCGATATTGTCGGATCAGAAGATTTTTATCAAAAGCAGAATGGTATTTTGTTTGAGACCATGTCTGAGCTTTACCGGGAAGGAAAACCGGTAGATTTGATTACTCTTCAGAATAAACTGAAAAAAAAGGATGTGCCGGAATCTATGAAGAGTCTCGAATTTATTCGAGATCTTTTGGAGACGGTTCCTACATCTGCCAATGCAAAACAATACGCAACCATTGTCCGGGAAAAGGCAACTCTGCGGAAGTTGATCAAGGTTAGTGAGGAGATTACAACGGAGTGTTATCTTGGAAAAGATGATGTATCAGAGATTTTGGATCATACAGAAAAGAATGTATTTGGACTCCTACAACAGGCAAGTGGCAGAGAGGAATTTGTACCGATTGATAAAGTTGTTTTGAATACATTGGATGCGATCGAGGAGGCAGCAAGTTCGGCAGGAAGGGTTACCGGAATTTCCACAGGTTTTACTGATTTGGATTATAAATTATCTGGGCTTCACCCGTCAGAGCTCATTATCGTTGCGGCGCGGCCGGCTATGGGAAAAACAGCGTTTGTTTTGAATATCGCCCAGCGAGCGGCGGTGCGGGATCATGTGCCGACAGCCATTTTCAGTCTGGAGATGTCCAAGGAACAGTTGGTTACACGTATGATGGCGATGGAGTCTATGGTAGACTCTCAGTCCATTCGTACCGGTGATCTTCAGGAAACAGACTGGGAGAAAATTATGGAAAGTGCCGGAACCATTGGGCGGTCACCGCTGATTATTGATGATACGCCGGGTATTACCATTGCGGAATTGCGTTCAAAATGCAGAAGATACAAACAGATTCATGGGTTAAATCTGATTATTATTGACTATTTGCAGCTGATGTCCGGTGGAAAACGTTCTGAATCGAGACAGCAGGAGATTTCGGAAATTTCAAGATCCTTAAAGGCTCTTGCCAGAGAGATGGATGCTCCGGTAATTGCCTTGTCGCAGCTTAGCCGAAGGGTAGAAGAGCGAAAACCGGCAAAACCGATGCTCTCCGATCTGCGTGAATCCGGCTCAATCGAGCAGGATGCCGATGTTGTAATGTTTATTTATCGTGATGAATATTATAATGAAGATTCAGAGAAAAAAGGAATTGCCGAGATTATTGTTGACAAGCAGAGAAATGGATCTACGGGAACCGTAGAGCTTGTATGGTTGGGACAGTATACAAAATTTGGGAACAAAGAGAGAGCACCGCATTGATTGTGGTGCTTTTATCATTATCAAGTATGTCGGGGCATACTTAATAATTGTAGGAGGGGGATTTTATGTTATCATTTCTGTTTCCTCCTGTTTGCCCATTGTGTGGAAAAACACTTTTGGACAAAGGGGAGCGTACCTGTAAGATATGTGAAAAGAAGATACAGTTTTTAAAAGGACCAACGTGTTATTCCTGTGGAAAACCGATTTTTGACGAGACTGAGGAATATTGTGAGGACTGCCGAAGACATCCCAAAAACTTTGAGAGGGGAATAGGGTTGTGTGTTTACCGGGAGCCGGTAACCCGGTCTCTTTGGGCAATCAAATATCAAAATAAAAGAACCTTTGCAAGATATTATATAGAAGAAATTCGAAAAAGAAAGAGTAAACAGTTAAAAGAGTTAGGGGCAGATCTTATTATTCCGGTACCGATTCATGCTAAGAAAAGGAAAAGAAGAGGGTTTAATCAGGCAGAAATCTTTGCCGACGGCATTGCGGAGATCATCGGGCGGAAGGTAGAACCGAATCTGGTTCAAAGAGTACATGAGACAAAACCACAGAAACAATTAAATCCAAAACAGCGCAGACAAAATCTCGAACATGCATTTCGTGGAAATCGAGAACTTTATCAGAAGTTAAAATGTCCGAAGAAAGTTCTGGTAGTTGATGATATTTACACTACCGGAGCTACATCATGGGCGGTCACAAAAGCCCTAAAGGATCTTGGGGTAAGGGAAGTGTATATTTTCTGTGTTGCTATCGGACAGGGATTTTCCTGAAATTTATTCCATAGAAATTTCTACTATCATTTGTTATAATGAGGTTTAACTGTGTCGAAGAAGTATTCCACAAATTTTAGAAGGGAACTAAGATGGAAAAACGATATGATTTAAGCGGAGCATTGCTCAACTGGTATGATTATAATAAGAGACTTTTGCCCTGGAGAGAAAATAAAGATCCATATCGGATTTGGATTTCGGAGATTATGCTGCAGCAGACACGGGTAGAGGCAGTAAAGCCGTATTTTGATCGTTTTATGCAGGAACTTCCGACCGTTGCCGATCTTGCGGCAGTGGAAGATGATCGGCTTATGAAATTATGGGAAGGACTTGGCTATTACAATCGCGCAAGAAATCTAAAGACGGCGGCACAGACAATTATGGAAGAATATGATGGGAAATTGCCGGCGGATTATTGAGAAACTGTTATCTCTTAAAGGAATTGGCATGTATACGGCAGGCGCCATCGGTTCGATTGCCTTTGAACTGCAAGTTCCGGCGGTAGATGGCAATGTGCTTCGGGTTCTCTCGCGGTTATGGGGAGATTATTCCGATATTTTAAAGGATAAGACAAAAAAAGAGATGGGAAAGAGGATTCTTGATTTTATGCCGGAGGATCGGCCAGGAGATTTTAATCAGGCGCTGATTGAACTTGGAGCAATGGTGTGTGTACCAAATGGAAAACCTAATTGTGAACAATGCCCCTGGGATACTGTCTGCAGAGCCTACAAAGAGAATCTGATTGAACAACTTCCGGTAAAGGCACAGAAGAAGCCGAGAAAGATCCAGAATAAGACCGTATTTCTGTTGGAGACCCGAGATCGGATTGCAATAAGAAAGAGAGCAGAGAAAGGTCTTTTGGCAGGATTATGGGAATTTCCAAATCTGGATGGGAGAATGGATGCAGAAGACATTAGAAAACAGATGGAAGATTGGGGGATTCAAAATGGCGAATATGAACAGGCAGGAAAGGGAAAACATATTTTCAGTCATGTAGAGTGGCATATGGAAGGTGTTAAAATTTTGCTGCCGGAACCGGTGAAACTGGAAGATTTTTTGTGGGTAGAAAAAAAAGAGCTGGAAACCGTCTATGCATTGCCTTCTGCATTTGAAATATTTCGCAATATATTGTAAAATACATGATATGTATAGGAACTATGAATAAACCTTGAGCAAAATCATGGAACGAAAAAGAAGGAGAACATTATGAGGTTGAAAAAAGTATTAGCAGTTGTGCTTTCAGCCACTGTCTGTTTCGGGCTGTTGACCGGATGCGGTGGAGGAAAAGATGAAAGCAGCGAAGACTCCAAGAAGATTGTGGTTGGCGCAAGTCCTTCTCCGCATGCAGACATTTTAAAGGCTGCACAGAAAGAGTTAAAGAAGGAAGGCTATACGCTGGAGATTAAAGAGTATTCTGATTATGTACAGCCAAATACAGCATTAGATGCGGGGGATTTGGATGCGAACTACTTCCAGCACAAGCCGTACATGGACAATTTTAATGAAGAAAAGGGAACAAGCCTTGTAGCAGCGGCAACGATTCATTATGAGCCGTTTGGTATTTTCCCGGGAAAAACAAAGAAGATTAAGGATTTGAAAAAGGGTGCCGTAATTGCAGTGCCAAATGATACGACAAATGAAGCAAGAGCCCTTTTACTGCTGGAGACAGAAGGACTGATCGAGTTAAAAGAAGATGCAGGTCTTACTGCCACCAAGAAAGATATTGTAAAGAATCCAAAGAATCTTGAGATTAAAGAGATCGAGGCAGCACAGATTCCGAGATCATTAGAGGATGTGGATCTTGCGGTTATTAATGGAAACTATGCACTGGAAGCGGGGCTGAAAGTCAGCAAAGATGCTTTGGCGATCGAAGATACAGATTCTGTGGGAGCGAAAAACTATGGAAATATTCTTGCTGTCCGTGACGGTGATCAGAAAAAGGATTCTATTAAAGCATTGATCAAAGTATTAAAGAGTGAGACAGTAAAGAAATATATCGAAGAGAAATATGACGGTGCAGTTGTACCATTATTTTAAAAAAGAGGAGAAAAAAGGTTATGAAAAAATTATTAGCAGTTGCATTAACAGGAATTTTAGCAGTTTCCATGCTGGTTACAGGATGTGGAAAGAAAGAAGAATCAGGAATTCCTGAGACATTAAAAGTGGGAACCAATGCAGAATTCCCTCCATTTGAGTATGTGGACAGCAACAAAGAGATTGACGGATTCGATATTGCAATGATGAAAGAAATTGCAAAACGTATGGACGTAAAGATTGAGATTGAAAACATGGAATTCAAATCTCTGATCGGAGCAATGGAGTCTAAGACAATCAATGCGGTTGCAGCAGGTATGACAAAGACAAGTGATAGAAAAAAAGCAGTTGATTTTTCTGACAGTTATTATACAACCAGCCAGGTTATGATTTTGAAGAAAGATAACAATGATATCAAAAAAGTAAAAGACCTGAAAGGAAAGAAAGTCGGAGTTCAGGAAGGTACTACAGGAGATCAGCTTTCATCAGGAGAAGACTTCGGTGAGAAAGAAGAACCGGTTGTAACAGGAGTTGAAGTGAAACGTTTTCCAAAGGGTGTAAACGCAGTTATGGATCTTAAGAACGGTGGAGTTGACGCCGTTGTTATTGACGAGAAGACAGCACAGGAATTTGTAAAGAACAACAAGGGATTAAAGATCGTCAGAGATAAGGCAGCAGAAGAATACTACTGCATTGCACTTCCAAAAGGAAATGATGAACTTGTGAAAGAGATCAACAAACAGTTGGCAGCTATGAAAAAAGACGGTACACTGGATAAACTGAAAGCAAAATATATCGACTAGAGATACAGAAGGAAAGGTAAGATAAATTATGAGTTTAGATTCGTTTTATACATCTTTTATCGCGGAGCAGCGTTATCTGATGTATCTGGATGGATTAAAGATGACGATTCTCGTATCATTCTTGGCAGTTATCCTGGGCGTAGTCCTGGGAACTCTGCTGGCATTGATGAGATTGACGGCAGAAAAGAACGGGAAAAGTACAATTTTATCAAAAATTGCATATGTGTATATTGATATTATCAGAGGTACTCCTACGGTAACCCAGTTGATGATTATGTTTTTCGTTATCTTAAAGGGAGTCGACGGACTGATTGTAGGTACTGTGACCTTTGGTATTAACAGTTCAGCCTATGTTGCAGAGATTATCCGTGCCGGAATTCTTGCTGTGGATCAGGGACAGATGGAAGGAGGCCGATCTCTCGGATTATCCTATGGACAGACGATGAAAGATATTATCTTACCGCAGGCAATCAAAAACATTCTGCCGGCTTTGGGAAATGAGTTTATTGTTCTGGTAAAAGAGACATCCATTCTCGGATATGTATCTATTGTAGACTTGAGTAAGGCGGCAGACTTTGTTATTTCAAGAACCTATCAGGCGCTGACTCCGCTGATTGGTACGGCATGTATTTACTATCTGCTGGTGAAAGTATTGACGCTGGGCTTGAATGCGCTGGAAAGGAGACTGAGACAAAGTGATAAACGTTAAAGATTTACATAAATATTTCGGATCTCTCGAGGTTTTAAAAGGTATTAATTGCGAGATTGAAAAGGGAGAGTGTGTTTGTGTGATCGGGCCTTCCGGGTCCGGAAAAAGTACATTTCTGCGCTGTCTGAATCTTTTGGAAACTCCGACAAAGGGTGATATTGAAATCGGTGATATGCATCTGATGGAGAAGAAGTTTGATGTGGATGCACTCCGTAAGAGAGTTGGAATGGTGTTCCAGCATTTCAACCTGTTTCCGCATCTTACGATTTTAAATAACGTAACACTGGCTCCGATACGTCATAAGATGATGACGGAAGCACAGGCAAAGGAACGGGCTATGGATCTTCTAAACCGGGTTGGTGTAGGGGATAAGGCAGATAGTTATCCTGTACAGTTATCCGGAGGGCAGAAACAGCGTGTGGCGATTGCCAGGGCGCTGGCGCTTTCACCGGAAGTTATGTTGTTTGATGAACCGACTTCCGCTCTGGACCCTGAGATGGTAGGAGAGGTTCTGGAAGTTATGAAACAACTGGCAAAAGAAGGTATGACGATGGTAGTTGTAACTCATGAGATGGGATTTGCCAGAGAAGTAGCTGACAGAGTCTTGTTTATGGATGGCGGTGTTATCTGTGAAGAGGGAACTCCGGAGCAGATTTTTGAACATCCAAGAGAAGAAAGAACAAAAGAATTTTTAAGTAAAGTATTATAAAATGAAGAGAGCATCCCACAAAGGGGTGCTCTTTTGTTTGATAGAGAGAAATTCTCTGAAGTTCTTATAGGGCGTGAAAAACGGAAATCATAATATAATCAGCATAAAACGTCTGATCTTTTAGCCGTCCTTTCATAGATACAAAAGAATCTGTTTTCAAATCTTTTATAGTTCCGTCTCGATCTTTGTAACTGCTTCCATTTCCGTACACATCTCTGATTTTAATTTCTACATTTTTTTGATAAGAAACAGGAAGGTAAATTTTTGTACTTGTGGATACAGAAGCGCCGTCCTGGGTATCATAAGAATCAATCTTATTTAAAGTAAATCTTTGTGCATCCGGTTTGACTGATATAATATAGCCGGTTAATTGTGTGTTGTCATTTGAAAAAGACATCTTTTGATCTCCGGTTTCCCCGGATGTTACAGGGTCTCCCAATACGATGACATCTGCTGTCTGCTTTTGGGTTTTCTGAAACCAGATGGAAATCTGCGTATTTTTCTTTATAGATTTCATCTGAGAAGGAGTGTAAAGTTTGTAAATGGTTTGGGTTTTATAAGGGGTCAGCGGATTGGATTTATAAGTTACATGATAAATCGTAGTGTCTTCTTTTATTTGAATTTTCTGCGTCTCATGAAAAGAAGGATCAATGGAATTTGTTACTGTTAAATGGGTATCATTTCCGGAGAGAAAATAACCGGAGAAATCTTCCGGCGATTTTGGGATGTTCTCTCCGCCTTGTACTTCCTCTTTGTATGAAATACCGAGTCGGTTTCCAAATTCGAAGTATCCCACAAGGGAAGCTCCCAAAAAGGCAGTCATGCCAAGAATGAGGCTCATCTTATATAGGGTGTGGGTTTGATGTCTTACAATGATGGAGAGAATTCGGAAACAAACAATTCCGAGGAAAGCCCCGAACGTATTTAAAATAACATCGTCAATATCTGCACTGCCCAGATAAAAAATAAATTGAAGACATTCAAAGGTCAGGCTTAGTAAAAAAGCACTGATCATGATTTTAAAACCAGCTTGTTTTTTTGAAAAACGCAGGGAAAGCAGATATCCAAAGGGGAGAAATACCAGAGCATTTCCTGCAATATTTGAAATTCCCCATAGAAAAGCTCCGTTTTTGCCAATGCTAATAAAGTTGCGAAATGTCTGAAATGGGGTAAGGTTTAGCGAGCGAAAACCTTCGTAGCCGGGAACCAGGTGTTTTGGGAGGTCGGACAGAGAGGTATCTTTTAATAAAATAATTTTTATCAGAATGAGAAGATAAAGAATAAGAATTCCGAAAAAAATTGATTGGAAGTGTTTGTCTTTTAATTTAAGTTTCATTGTAATATCTCCTTTATTGATAGGTCTTTTTTATAAGATAAAAGAAAAGAAAAAGAAAATCATAAAAATGCCCTGAAAACAGAGAAGGGGGCATGAAGTGTCAGGCGTTTTTTTACGTTCAGGCCAAACAGGAGTGAAAAGTTAATCAACACCTCCGGAGAAAAATGTATGATAACCTTATTTTATTGTGAAAAGTGCTAAAATTTGTGTAAAGAATTCGTCAAAATGCTAGTAAAAATATTGAGAAGGGGATAAAATAGGTGTATCTTGAATGGGTAAAACCGCAGGGTGAGAAAGGGGGCCTTTTATGGATCGAATTGCGGATCAACTTTCAGAAATTGAGGCAGCTGCCAGGGCAATCGTGGAGAATGCAGAAGAGCAAAAGCACGTGTTAGAAGGACAAATGCAGGAGAAGCGAGATGAGTTTGATGCCCGGATGGAAGCGGAAACCAAGGAAAAAATCAAAAAAATTCAATTGGATTTTCAGAAGAATATGGAGCAGACACTTCGGCAGCAGGAAGAGAAAAATCAACAGGAAATTCAATTTTTAAAACAGGATTTTGAGAAACATCACACCATCTATGCAGAAGAACTCTTAAAAAAGATTCTTGAAACATAGCAGCGGGTTGAAAGATTTGGAGGCGGTACGATGAGAGATGTCATGCGTTACAGCGGAATCGTGACAAAGGTGGCTGCCATGCGTGCAAAATTGTTAAAACAGCAGGACTATAAGACGCTGGCTTCGATGAATACAGTGACAGATATTATTGAATATTTGAGGACAACCAAGTCTTATGGAAATCTGATTGAGCGGATGGATGAATCCCTGTATCATCGCGGAAATATAGAAAAAATTTTGGTTCAGTCATTGTACGATGATTATAGCCGACTGTATCGTTTTGCCGATATGCAGCAAAAAGAGTTTTTAAAAATCTTTATAAAGCGGTATGAGGTGGAGCTGATAGAGTATTGTTTGAGAATTGTATTTAATCACTATAACAAACCCTTCGATTTAAATTATAAACGTCCGTTTTTTGATAAATATTCAAATCTTAGAATTGAACAGCTGATTACTGCACAAGACATTGATCAGTTAGTAGATCATTTAAAGAATACAGAGTATTACACTCCTTTGCAGAGAATCCGGGAAGCAGGATCAACAAGGCTTTTAGACTATGATCTGGCACTGGATTTATATTATTTTAATGTAATGTGGAAGATTAGAAAAAAAATCGGAGGAAAAGGGGATCAGGAAATGATAAAAAAGGAGCTGGGGACAAAAGTTGATCTGTTAAATCTTCAGTGGATTTACCGGGCCAAAAAGTATTATCATATGTCGGCACCGGATATTTATAATTTGTTGATTCCCATTTCATATCGGGTGAAAGATCAGGAGTTAAAGGAGTTGGCGGAGACACCGTCGGCAGAAGAATTTTTAAAGCAGTGTGCTGATACCTTTTACGGATATAAATATCAATTAGACAGAGAAAATTCTATCGAAGTAATTACAAATCAGTGTTTAGAGCGGATGCTGAAAACAGCATATCGAAATCATCCGTATTCACTGGCGAGTATTTATCAATATTTCTTTTTGAAGGAGGAAGAGATTTATAAGATTACTACTGCACTGGAATGCATTCGTTATGGGCTGTCAGAGAGGGAAACTTTGCAGTATCTGATGCAACATTCCGGACAGTAAGGAGGTAATGCCGAATGATTGTAAAAATGAAATTTTTAAGCATTTCCGGGCCCAGGACAGATATTGACCGGGTAAGCGGCAAGTACTTATCAAAGTATGAGATGCAGCTGGAAAATGCATTAACGGAACTGAAAACAACAGATAATCTAATGCCTTTTATGGACTTGAATCCTTATAAAGAGCCTCTTGCCAGGGCGGAGCAGTACACGGCGATGCTTCAAGACCCGTCGGCGAAGATGGATTTGACACTTTCAGAGTCTGAAATTTTTGATTTGCTCCGGGAAATCGGACATGATTATCTGGATTTAAAAACGAAGGAAGAGTCACTAAAAAAGCAAAAAGACGAACTCCTTACAACATTCCATGAGTTAGAACCTTTTGCACCGTTAGAGTTGAATCTGAGAGAGGTTGCGGGATATCAGTATATGAAAGTCCGGTTTGGACGAGTCGGAAGGGATTATTTTCAGAAACTGGAGAAATACCTGTTTGATGATCTAAACGCTGTTTTTCTGGAGGGAATCCGGGATGACAACTATGTCTATGGATGCTATTTTGCAGCTCATAATGAGACAGGAAAAATCGACTCTGCATTTAAATCTCTCCATTTTGAAATGATTCATCTGCCGGATGAATATGATGGAATGCCGGCAGAGATCTGCCGTAATTTGAATCGAAAGATTGAATCGATAAGCAATCAGATCCAGCAGGTGCAAGAGCAGATCGGGCAATTCTTATCGTCTCACGCAGGTAAAATTTTAGGGGCGAGGTATCGGCTGGAAGAATTATCAAGGAATTTTGACGTTCGGAAAATGGCGGCACGGATGGAAAATGAACAGGAAGATTATTATATTCTGTGTGGATGGATGAGTGAGGCTGATACCCTTGCATTTATAGAAGAGGCGAAGGAGGATGAGCGGATAACGATTGTAGTAGAAGAAAGTAAAGAGAAATTCTTCAAGGATCCGCCGACGAAACTTAAAAATCCAAGGTTTTTTAAACCTTTTGAAATGTTTATCCGAATGTATGGGCTGCCTGCTCATGATGAGATGGATCCTACGATCTTTGTGGCATTGACATATACGTTTATTTTCGGGGCAATGTTCGGAGATGCAGGACAGGGAATGTGTCTTTTCCTCGGAGGCGGAATTCTATATCTCTGGAAGAAATGGAATCTGGCAGGAATTATATCCATTGCGGGAATTTTTTCTACATTCTTTGGAGTAATGTATGGAAGCTTCTTCGGGTTTGAGGGAACCATACTAAAGCCTGTATGGCTTTCGCCGATGGAGGCAATGACAGATCTTCCGTTTGTGGGACAGTTAAATACGGTATTTGTCGTGGCGGTTGCCTTTGGAATGATCTTAATTCTTCTGGCAATGGTTTTTCAGATGATAAATGCCAAAAAGCGAGGGGATACAGAAAATATGCTGTTTGGGCCTAACGGGGCGGCAGGATTTGTCTTTTATGGATTTCTGGTCGTTACGATAGTGCTTTATATGACCGGGCACAAGACTCCGGGAAATGTAATGATGGCAGTTTTTTTAGGAATTCCGGTTCTGATGTTTGTATTTAAGAAGCCTCTCGGACAGCTGGTAAAAGGAAGAAAACCAGAGGCGCAAGAGGGAATTGGGATGTTTCTTATTCAGGGATTTTTTGAATTATTTGAGACATTGCTGAGCTTTTTCTCTAATACAATTTCCTTTGTGCGTGTGGGAGCATTTGCAGTTAGTCATGCGGCAATGATGGAGGTTGTGTTAATGCTTTCAGGTGTGACAGACGGTGTGGGAAATCCAAACTGGCTGGTCATGATTCTTGGAAATATCGTTGTTTGTGGACTGGAAGGACTTGTCGTTGGAATTCAGGTATTGCGTCTGGAATATTACGAGATGTTCAGTCGTTTTTATAATGGATCCGGGCGGGAATTTCATCCGTTCAGCAATCACGCAAAAAATTAAAACCAGGAGGGTAATATTATGACATTTGCAATTAAAATTACTATAATCGCGGCATTTATTTTAAGTATCTTGATTCCGTTTGGATATTTTTTGACGGGAGAACGAACAAAAAAACGTTATAAACGAAGTATTCTTTCAAATATTGTATTATTTTTCGGAGTGGTTGTCATCGCAGGAATTATGTTATTTGTAACCAGCCCGGTAGAAGCGGCACAGACTGCGGCAGACGGAGGGATGTCAACAGGACTTGGTTATCTGGCGGCAGCACTCTCAACAGGGCTTTCCTGTGTCGGTGGAGGAATTGCCGTTGCCAGCGCTGCCAGTGCGGCGCTTGGTGCAATCAGTGAAGATCCGGGAGCTCTCGGTAAATCTCTGATTTTTGTAGGTCTGGCAGAGGGAGTCTGCCTGTATGGACTGATTATTTCTTTTATGATCATTGGTAAATTAGGCTGAATCAGGAAGTGATGTTATGAAAATGTATTTGATCAGTGACAATGTGGATACATTGACGGGAATGCGGCTCTCCGGCGTGGACGGTGTGGTTGTCCATGAGAAGGAGGAACTGAAAAAAGCTCTGGAAACGGCGATGAGTGATGCGTCCATAGGTATTGTTCTTCTGACGGAGAAGTTTGGCAGGGAATTTCCGGAATTAATTGATGAAATGAAGCTGAAAAGAAAAATACCTCTTTTGGTAGAGATCCCCGACAGACATGGAACCGGGCGAAAAAAAGACTTTATTACATCTTATGTCAATGAAGCCATTGGATTGAAGTTATAAAGAGCGGATGAAAGAAGGTGACAGAATTGACAATTCAGGAGAAAATTACACATATAAGAGAAGCTGCCATGACGGAGGCCAGAGGACAGGGAAATGAAATCATTGAGAATCATCGAAAGGCTCTGGAAAATATTTTCGAAACACACCGGCAGGAAGTTTCTATGCAGGCTGCCACAAGGATTAAAACAGAAACCGCATCTGTGAGGCACCAGTTAAATTCGGCAGTGTCCAAGGGACAGTTAAAGCTGAGAAGAGAGTTAAGCGTTGTAAAAAATGCATTAAAAAACGATTTGTTTTGCGAAGTCAGACAGATGCTTGAAGATTATATGAAGACAGAGGATTATCAGACGCTTTTGGTGGATTATATTATGAAAGCAGCAAAATTTGCGGATGGTCAGCCGCTAACTATTTATATGAATGAGTCGGATCGGGATAAAAAATCTCTTCTGGAACAGCGAACCGGAATGAAAATTATGATGAGTGAAGAAGAATTTACCGGTGGAATCCGGGCAGTGATTCCCGGAAGAAATATCCTGATTGATTATTCTTTCCGCGGAGCTTTGGAAAAAGAATACGAGGAATTTACCTTTAAGGGAGGTGCGGCAGGTGTGTAGAACTGGAAAAATTTACGGAATTAACGGACCTGTAATTTATCTAAAAGGGAATGCCGATTTTCAGATGTCTGAGATGGTGTATGTAGGGGAAGAAAAACTGGTGGGAGAGGTGATCTCTCTTGATAAAGACCGGACAACCATTCAGGTATATGAAGAGACTTCCGGACTGCGTCCCGGTGAAATGGTAAGAGCAACCGGAGAGCCAGTATCGGTGACGCTGGCACCGGGAATTCTGGATCATATTTTTGACGGTATTGAGAGGCCTCTTGAAATTATTGCAGAGAATGCAGGAGCGTTTATTACCAGGGGAGTCCAGGTAGATTCTCTGGATACGGAAAAACGATGGCAGACAAAGATTGTAAAGAAGGAAGGGGAATTTTTGCATGAAGGGGATATCTTTGCCGAGGTGGAAGAGACCCGTGCCATTGTCCATAAGTGTATGGTGCCTCCGGGTGTATCGGGAACGGTTGTATCGGTCAAAGAGGATGGAGACTATACCATTTTAGAGCCATTGGTTACCCTGGAGCTTGAGAACGGAGAAAAGAAAGAATTAATTATGATGCAGCGATGGCCGATCAGAGTTCCGAGACCGGTTCATAACAGGATTCCGGCGAGTATCCCGCTGGTGACCGGTCAGAGGATTTTGGATACAATGTTTCCGATCGCTAAGGGAGGAACGGCAGCAATCCCCGGAGGATTTGGTACCGGAAAGACAATGACGCAGCATCAGATTGCGAAATGGTCTGATGCCGATATTATTATTTATATCGGATGCGGAGAACGTGGAAATGAGATGACGCAGGTTTTGGAAGAGTTTTCTCGGTTGGTCGATCCAAAGAGCGGAAACCCGTTGATGGATCGGACTACGCTAATTGCCAATACTTCAAATATGCCGGTTGCAGCCAGAGAGGCATCTATTTATACAGGACTTACGCTGGCAGAGTATTATCGGGATATGGGGTATGATGTGGCGATTATGGCGGACTCCACATCCCGATGGGCGGAGGCTTTAAGAGAGTTATCCGGGCGTCTGGAGGAGATGCCCGCAGAAGAGGGATTCCCGGCATATTTGGCTTCGCGTCTGTCTGCATTTTATGAGCGGGCGGGAATGATGCACAACTTAAACGGGACTGATGGATCGGTAACGATCATCGGGGCGGTATCACCTCAGGGCGGCGATTTTTCAGAGCCGGTGACACAGAATACAAAACGGTTTGTCCGGTGCTTCTGGGGACTTGACAAATCGCTGGCATATGCAAGGCACTTTCCGGCAATTCACTGGTTAACCAGTTACAGTGAATATCTTGTAGATTTAGGCGGTTGGTATAAGGATCATGTTTCGTCTAAATTTGTGGATTATAGAAATCGTCTGATGGCACTTTTGAATCAGGAGAATCGTCTGATGGAAATTGTAAAACTCATCGGGGGCGATGTACTTCCGGATGATCAGAAATTAACTCTGGAAATTGCAAGGGTCATCCGACTGGGCTTTTTACAGCAAAATGCATTCCATAAAGATGATACTTGTGTGTCTATGGAAAAGCAATTTAAAATGATGGAAGTTATTTTGTATTTATATGAGAAGTGCAGAGACCTGGTGGCAAGAGGAATGCCAATGAGCGTATTGAAAGAGGAGCATATTTTTGAGCGGGTGATTGCAATCAAGTATGATGTTCCAAATGATAATTTGCAGCTGTTGGATTTGTATCATGGTGAAATTGACGATTTTTATCGCGCAGTACTGGAAAAGAATGCGTAGGAGGGAGAGGAAATATGGCAATCGAATATTTAGGGCTGAGCAGTATTCACGGACCTCTTGTAATTCTGGAAGGAGTACAGGATGCATTTTATGATGAAATTGTAGAATTTACTGTGGGAGGAAGTGCCAAAAAAATTGGCAGAATTATAGAGCTGTATGAGGATCGGGCGGTGATACAGGTTTTCGAAGGTACAGAAAATATGTCACTTAATAATACTCGCACAAAATTAACCGGACACCCAATGGAGGTGACTTTGGCACCGGATATGCTGGGCAGGACGTTTAACGGAATCGGGAAGCCGGCAGATGGTCTTGGCCCTCTTGTATCAGATGTAAAAAGGGATATCAACGGCTTGCCTCTGAATCCGGTTAGAAGAAGATATCCGCGGAATTATATTAGAACCGGAATCTCTGCCATTGACGGGCTGACGACATTAATCCGGGGACAAAAACTCCCGATTTTTTCAGGAAACGGACTGCCTCATGATCAGTTGGCGGCGCAGATTGTAAAACAGGCATCTTTGGGAGACGGATCAGAAGAGCCTTTTGCAGTTGTGTTTGGAGCAATGGGCGTAAAACATGATGTGGCAGATTTTTTCCGCAAGACTTTTGAGGAAAGCGGAGTTGCAGATCATGTGTGTATGTTTTTAAATCTGGCAAATGATCCGGTGGTGGAGCGTCTGATTACGCCGAAGGTTGCCCTGACTGCGGCAGAATATCTGGCATTTGACTGTAATATGCACATATTGGTCATTTTAACGGATATGACATCATTTGCAGAGGCGATGCGTGAAGTATCTTCTTCTAAGGGAGAAATTCCATCCAGAAAAGGATACCCGGGCTATCTGTACAGTGAGCTGGCAACACTCTACGAGCGGGCAGGAATTATCGAAGGCGCCGAAGGCTCCGTGACGCAGCTGCCGATTCTGACTATGCCAAATGATGACATTACCCATCCGATTCCTGATCTGACCGGGTATATTACAGAGGGACAGGTGGTGTTAGACCGCAATTTAAACGGTCAGGCTATCTATCCTCCGATCAGCGTGCTGCCATCACTGTCTCGTCTGATGAAAGACGGGATCGGAGAGGGATATACAAGAGAGGATCATCAGGATCTGGCAAATCAGTTGTTCTCTGCCTATGCAAAGGTCGGAGAGGCAAGAAACCTTGCGTCAGTGATTGGCGAGGATGAACTCTCTCCGATTGATAAAAAATATTTGGAATTCGGAAAGGAATTTGAGGAGCGTTATATCGGTCAGGGTCATGAAGAGAACCGGACGATGATGGAAACGCTGGATCTAGGGTGGGAGCTGTTAAAGATTCTGCCAAGAGAGGAACTGGATCGTATTGATACAAAGATCATCGAAAAATATCTTCCAGAAGAAGAGGAAGAGTAAAGGAGGAAGTTTATGGACCCAAGAGAATTTCCAACGAAGGGAAACTTAATTCTTGCAAAAAATTCGCTGAAGCTTGCCAGACAGGGCTATGAATTGATGGATAAAAAGCGGAATATTTTAATTCGTGAGTTGATGGAGCTGATCGATGAGGCAAAAGGTATTCAGGAACAGATTGATACAACTTTCACTCGAGCATACGCATGTCTGCAAAAGGCAAATATACAGCATGGAATCAGTAAGGTGGAACAGTTAGCTTATACGGTTCCCATTGAGGATTCCATACAGATTCAGACCCGCAGTATTATGGGGACAGAGATTCCGCATGTAAAGTATGATGCCGGGGAAAATCAGCTCACCTACGCTATGGATGGCACCTATGAATCTATGGATATTGCAAGGGAGGCATTCCGTCAGGTAAAAGATCTGACCATTAAACTGTCCATGGTAGAAAATGCCGCTTATCGTCTGGCGGCAAGTATTAAAAAAACACAAAAAAGGGCTAATGCGCTAAAGAATATCACAATTCCGACTTATACTGCGCTGGTCTATAAGATATCCAATGAATTAGAAGAAAAGGAAAGAGAAGATTTTACAAGATTAAAAGTGATCAAGAGGATGAAGCAGGAAAAATTATAGAAACAATGAGATGTTTTAACAAGAACACCCCTGATATGTCACAATGCTATGATATATTAGGGGTATTTATTGTTTTTAAAAATATTCTAAAAATCCAGCATGGTTTTTCCAGCTCCACAGCAACCTTCAAAATCGTGGATAAAATCCTGGACGGCATTTTCAGCGACCTGATTGAATGCCAGAGTTTTTAAGGTATCGGAGTTTACGGTTACAGATCCGATTCCGAATTTTCCCATCTCCAAAATCTGTTGAGAGTTTTTAAAAGATGCTCCGAGAATCTCTGCTTCGTATCCGGCTGCTTTTACCATCGTATGAATATCTTTGGCAATCTGAACTCCGTCATATCCCAGGTTATCCAGTCGATTTACATAAGGGGCAAGGAATTTTGCGCCGGCTTTGGCTGCCATAAATGCAGGCATTACACCGTAGATGGCAGTTGCTGTAATGTTGATTCCTTCTCGGCTTAAAATAGAAATCGCTTTCAGACCATTTGCGGTAACAGGAACTTTTACATAAGTATGTTCTCCAAGCACAGATACCATATGTTTTGCTTCTTTTACCATATCCTGAGTTTCTGTAGAAAGAACCTGTGCATGAAGCATAGCATTTTCCGGAATCAAAGATCGAATACGCTTTAACTGATCCATAGGATCAGGGTTTCCGGTTTTACTTAAAATTGTCGGATTGGTTGTTACTCCGTCATATGGATATTTCTCATAGAGTTCTTCAATGTTTCTTAAATCAGCATCATCAATTAAAATTAACATAAAAATTCTCCTTTTTCTTCCTTTTGAATCATGCTCTAAACTTCCAGATCTCCGATTACGTCAAGGATTTCCTGCTTTGTCTTTGCGCTGCGCATCTTTTCGATATTTTCTTCTTCACAGATGATTTCAGCAAGCTGCATTAAGATATCCAGATGTGTACCGTCTTTTCCTGCGATTCCCATAACAATATAGGCAGGTTCGTCTCCGTACATAACACCTTCCGGAACTTGCAGCAGAGAAATTCCGGATTTTTTAATATACTGTTCGGAACCATCGATACCATGAGGGATTCCGACATTGTTTCCAACATAGGTGGAAATAACTTCTTCTCTCTGATGCATACAGCAAATATAATCTTTTTCTACATATCCCTGCTCAAATAAGACCAGCCCGGCATGTTGGATGGCGTCTGCCTTATCTTTCAGAGAAACATTCATCATAATATTATTTTCGTTAAAAATTTCGTTCATCATAGTCTCCTTTTTTGGTTGAAAGCTTCAAGTTTCTTTTTTGTCTCTTCCTTTTCTTTTTCGTTTAGCAAAGGAGAGACGCATAAGTATTTATCTTCATCGAGGTCCAGAGGGACAGTCGATATAATAAAGTCATAGTTATCAAGGTTTTCATCATGCAGCTTATGGAGAGAAATAATCTTTTTTACATCAATTTCTGAAAACTCTCGTTCCAGCCGGCTGCGAAGCATCTTAGAGGAACCGATTCCTGTAGAGCAGACGACCAGAACCTGAATGGAACGCTTGCTTAGAGAATCCATGGAGGCAATGAAATAGATGACGATATATCCGATTTCATCCTCTGGTATGGAAAAGGAATGGAAAATTTCCAAAAAGCTTTGTTTTACAATTTCATAAAGTTTTGGATTTGATTGATAAATTTCATCCAACATGGGATTTGAAACATTGATTCCGCTTTGAATCCGTTCCATCGCCATGCTTATGTGAAGCAGGAGGTTTTCCGTCAGATTTTTATCATGTCTGAACGGAAAATGAAATTTTGCTTCTACATCTCCAACAAGACAGCTGATTTTATCAAGGCTTTGAAAGACGCTGACCTGCTGATGAAGGTCATAATGAGTTCTTCCCACATAAAGGTGAATCATCCATTGGAAATAGTCTTTTTCGCTGTCGTATAGGGTGAGCCCAAAATTATCATTTAAGATTTTTAAAATATCGGTTTGGAATTCCTGTTCATAATCCTGATATTCCAGAGAAATATTCACCTGGAGTATATTTTTCTGATGTTCGATCAGGGGATGCCGCTTGATAAAAATAGAAATCAGCAACAAAAATTCCTGAAGTTCCTTATCAGAAATATTAATATGCCGGCTGTGTATGACAGAGCGGACTTTTTGGTACAAAATTCTTAAAGGGGTTTCACAGTGGCAGTTGTTTAAATATTCGATAAACGGATTTGGATGATATTTTTCATTTTTTAGCCAGTCAAAGAAATTATCCGGAGATATATTTTGAAGAAGCACATTTACGAATAGATGCCGCTTTTGAATCTCGTTTCCAACAAGGCGGACTCCGTAACTTTTCTTTGTCTCAAAGATAACATCATGAGTACGGATTTTTTCTTTTAAAGCACTGTAATCATTCCGGATCGTCTGGGCAGAGGTATTTAAATCAATTGCCAATGCCTTGGTTTTAATGTAGTCATCCTCATTAATGAGCATAAGCAGAATAAGATCTATACGTTCTTTTCCGGAATAGACCTGTTCACTTTTTGCCTCTTCAAATGCTGCACTCAACCGTTTCATATGATAGAGAGAACCAAAGATCATCATCCCCTTGCCGGAGGATTGATCAAGCTTCAAATCGAAGGATTCAATGATTTTTGTCACATCCGGCATTTGACGGTAGATAGTCCGTTCAGTCACTTGAAGTTGTTTTGCCAGATCAGATACGGTAAGTGGCCCATTTGCATTTATCAAATATTCAATTATTGATTTAGAGCGGTCAGAGATAAACATATGCACCTGTTCTTTCGTGGTTTTGTTAAACGATCATTCCCCGGAGTTCTGCCTGATATTTTGTGAGTTCAAGGACAAAATCGTTCAAAGATAATTGATTATTTGTAACTTTATCATAAAAATACAAAATGTGCTCAAAAAGTTGTTCGGTTTTACGAATTTTACATGTTTTTTCCAAAATCTCCTCCGGATCTTCATCTTTCATAAAGGAGAGGCAGAGTGCAATCGCAAAGGAAAGATAAACCGGGGTAATGCCGGAATTCTCACAGCTTCTTGCAGCGCCAACCAGTCGGTCGGATGGCTGCAGTTTTCTGAGAGGTTCTCTTGCAACTCTTGCAGCGGTGTCCTTTAAATATGGATTTTGAAAGCGGTATAAAAGATCATCCATATGTGCCTGAAGATCAGCATAATCTACGGAATAGCGACGTGTAAGCATCAGGGCACTTTCTGTCATGGCGCCTTGTACAATTCTTTGAATTCCCGGATTTAAGGCGGCCTCGTGAATGTAGGAAATACCTTCTCTCTGTCCGAGAAGAGCAGTGGTCAGGTGCGCCATATTATGGATGTACAATTTTCGTTCCAGATAATAGTGGAACGGTTCAAAAGGAATGATTTTTTGATAGTTTGGAATCTTTCCTTTGAAGGCGGCTTTATCGACCGGGAGAAAATCATAAGGTTCTGCCCGGACTGCCAGGGGATGTTCATGTTCTGAGACAGAATCAGGGTCGGCAGGAGGCACCATGCGTCCGATTGAGGTTTCGACAAGACCAAGGTTTTGATCCATCAATGTGTGATATTCGGATGGAAGAGCATCCAAAAGGTATTGTCGGAGAAGAATATCCGCATCCATTAGATTTTCACAGATCAGAAGATCAATTACCGCACCGGAATCTTTCTCCCAGCGTTTGATAAGTCCCTGCGCAATGACCGGGGCAATTTTGGGGAGAATGGAGGCGCCTACAGAAGTTGCCAGAATATCTGCATCGGTAATTTCAAAAGCAACGGCATGTGGGTCTTTGCCGTCAACGGCCCGAATGTTTTTAATCCAGTGAATGTCTTTCTTTTCATTCATTATGATTTGAGGATATGTTTTTTCTGTATTGATTCTATCAATAACGGAATCATTTACATCCACAAAAACAACTTCATAGCCGATTTCTGAAAATAAAGCTCCGATAAAGCCTCGGCCAATGCTTCCGGCGCCATATATAACTGCTTTCATAAGTTTCTCCTTTTATATAGGTCATCAAAGACTAAGAATGAAAATTCTTAGTCTTTGAAAATTATCCGTGTTTTAAAGTTCGTTTTTAAAACGTTCTACCAGCTCATCATATTCCGGCGCTTTTAAGTAGTTGGAAATAGATAAATGCTGTTTATTTGGCTGAGCAGCTTTTGCCGTTCCGGTCAGTTCTATATGAGTAATAACAAGATCTGCGTCATCCGGAATTCTCGAAATTGCAGTATTAATTACATCGATCGGAAGGTCTGCGGCTTTTACTTTTTTCTTTAAAGCGGCGGCGGACATGGCGGAAGATCCCATACCTGCATCGCAGGCAACAACGATTTTCTTAATATTTTTAATGTCCACACCGGCAACTCCGAGACTGCTGTCATTTGTTGCAGCGGCTGTCTCGCTTTCTGTACTGCCTGAATTTCCCATAGCTTCTTTTGGAATTACAGACTCTCCAAGAGAAGTATCTCCGCCTTTGGAAACCATACGTTTTACAAAGAATGCATTTAATACAAAAGATACCACACAGGACAATACAACACTTAGTATAACACCGAGCATACAGCTTTTTGGTGACAGGGCAAGTACTGAGAAAATACTTCCCGGAGAAGGAGTTGCAACAGTTCCGGCATTTAATACAGTTAAAGTTCCGGTTCCGACAATTCCTCCGCCGATCATACCAATGATGGTCAGTGGGTTTGACAGTACATAAGGGAAATAAACCTCATGGATTCCACCGAAGAAATGAATTAGGATCATTCCCGGAGCGGCTTCTTTCATTTCTCCCTTTCCAAAGAACCAGTAAGCCAGTAATAATCCAAGACCGGCACCTGGGTTTGGTACAAGCATAAACAGTGCAGAATGACCGAGCGTTTTTACCTGTTCGTAGCCGATTGGCCCGAAAATACCGTGATCTAATGCGTTATTTAAGAACAGTACCTTCGCAGGTTCTACAAAGATTGCAGAGAGTGGTAATGCATTGTGATCAACAATCCAGTTAACACCACCGGTTAAAACAGAGGTTACAGTTTCCATTACAGGTCCGAATACAAGCATGGCAATACAGCATAAAATTGCTCCGATAATACCAAGTGAGAAGTTGTTAACGATCATTTCAAATCCAGAAGGGATTTTTCCGTCAACTGCCTGATCAAATTTCTTGATGCACCATCCGGAGATTGGTCCTAAGATCATGGCTGCCAGGAACATTGGAGTTCCGTCTACGGCAACGATTGCTCCCATAGTTACCAAAGCACCGATAACACCACCGCGATCGCCGCCAGTCATTTTACCACCGGTATGTCCGATTAAGATCGGCAGCAGGGAATTTAAGATTGGAGTAATCAGTTTTGCCAGTTTGGCATTTGGTGTCCATCCTGTTTCAAGGAAAAATGCGGTAATCAATCCGAATCCGATAAATGCTCCGATATTTGGGATTACCATTCCGGCAAGAAATGCACCAAATTTTTGGAGTTTCTGAGATATACTAGTTTTTTCTGCCATTTTATAACTCTCCTTCTTCCATATAGTTTTTGTTAATCATATCAATAAAATCCTGTTTGGAAGAAGCATTTAGAAATTGCTGGCTTTTTAGAGGATTGAGCAGGATATCCGTAATCTGCATTAATTCCTGGAGAGGGTCTTCCTCCCGGCTGGAAATTCCAATTACAAGTGTTACGGTTTCACCACGATAGTCAATGCCATTGGAAAGTTTGACAATACTGATTCCGGGGCGCAGAACATAAGGAAGGGAATCTTCCGTTCCATGGGGAATCATAACTCCGTATCCAATGTATGTAGAGTGTTCCTGTTCTCTCCTTAACATGCCGTCAATATATTCTTCCTGAATGTATTGATTTTGCAGCAGGAGATGTCCAGCTTTGCATATCGCTTCTTCAATTGTTTTACAGGAAAAATCCGGATAAATATTGTTCCGGAATTCATCGGTTAGAAGTTTGCCGGCCATGCGCCCTTCCTTTCTGTGACTCATAAACGTTTATCATGGTTTTATGATACCGTATGTCTTGTATGGAAATCAATACACACTAATGTCATATTTTTCAGAGGTGGCTGTGACAAAATTTTGTTTTTTATTTTCAGATAGAAATATGTTTTACTCAAATTTAACATGAAAAATTAAAATGTAAAATAGTTTAAAGGTCCTAGGCGATAAAGTAATGAAAAATAGTGAAAAAATAGTGTAATTTTAGTGGAAAAATAATTCGTGAAACGATATAATAGATATTGATGAAATGGAGGTGAATAATGTGATAAAAGTTACACTGACGAATGAAATTTTAAAAAGGATATCCGAAATTGATGAAAATCGTTTTTCTCTCAGCACAGTAGAAATGCCATCTGTTACAAAAAATAGACTTAGAAAAAACTCAAAGAAAAAAAGTTCCTATGCTTCTAATAAGATTGAGGGGAATCCATTGACTGAAAAACAGGCAAATGAAGCCATTGATAGTGATTCTCACAAACATTTTTTAAAGCCAGAACAGGAAGTTCGCAATTACTTTCTGGCCTTAAATCTATTAGAACAAAAGCTGAAAAAGAAAGAACCCTTTTCAAAAGAGATGATTCTGGAAGTGCAGGCAATGGTTGAAAAAGGTGCTTCAAAAGAAAAGATAGGATTAAGAGGTCCTATGCCGCCAGGCGTATTATTTGCAGTATATGATTCTGAAACGGGAGTACCAGAATATATTCCACCGGAGTATATAGATATTCCAATGTTACTGGAGGAACTTGTTGAATATGTAAATACTACAGATGATCATCCGTTAATCGTTGCTGCTGTAGTCCATTATCAACTGGTTACCATTCATCCTTTTGAAGACGGAAATGGAAGAACTGCCAGACTGATGTCAGGATATATTCTTGATTATTATGGATACGGTTTTAATGGAATTGGTTCTCTGGAAGAATATTTTGCCTATGATCCAGATGAGTATTATGCATCGCTGCAAATGGGGTTACCTGCATTGTATTATTCAGGAAGAGAAAATCCTCCTCATCCGGAAATTTGGATCAATTATTTTTTGAAAATAATGGAATTGTATTCTAAAAAGGTATATGAGTTATCGAAAGTGTCCGCGAACGATGGGGTAGAAGGAAGCTTGTCCTATTTGAATGCAAAAGAAAAAGAATTCTTAGTGTTCCTGTTAAAAAAGCGATTATATGAGTTTACACCAATTGAAGTAAGTAAGATGATTGGTGTAACAAACAAAACGGTTATTAATAGATGTGTGAAACTTGCAAATAATGGTTTTTTGATTCCGATCATTGTCAAGACAAGAGTTCGCTCCTATCGGTTAAGTGATTTCTCAAGAACAAATGAAAAAAAGATTTTGAAGAAATTGTCGTACTAGAAATATGAATCATAGGTTCAGTAGCAAAATATTGAGATAATCCACTATATCTATCGCAAATTCACGATAGGTATAGTGGATTATCTCTTAGAAAGACCTTCATATTTTATGACTGTCTATTATAATATGCTTTCTTCGATTATTGTATTTTACATTTGCCGGTAGAATTGCGAACGATTAATTCAGGTTCGTATTCCATGCGCATAATATAATGATGTTTAGAAGAATTACTTTTTTGAGCATTTTTTCTGTAAATAATATCTACGGCTTCCTGTCCTTTGTATAGGGAGGCGTGCTCAATGGTTGTCAGTGAGATCTGAGGCATGGCAGATAAGGCAATGTTGTCAAATCCACAGACAGAATAATCATTGGGAACTTTATAACCATAATCAGAAATGGCAGCCATAATTCCAAAGGCAGTCATATCATTATTTCCCACGAATGCGGTAGAGGTTGTGTGTTCACGAAGGTCCTGCATGGCAAGGTCGTATCCGTTCTGGTATTCTGAATTATCGGCAGGATAGCGTCCATAGGCGGCGAGTGTCGGAGATTTTACTTTGATTTGTTCCGGGTCTATGCCGTGCTCCCTGAAGCAGGATCTAAGACCGCTCAATCGGTGGATTCGTCCTACTTCTTTTGGACGAATCGGTGTGGACACATAAGTAATATGGTGGTGTCCCAGAGAAATTAAGTGTTCTGCCAGCATATATCCGGGTTTTTTACTGTCTAATTCCACAGCATCGAAACGGCAGGCATCCGGTTTGTCTCCGATGGAAACGACAGGAACCTGTTTTGACAGAGCATTTGCCTGGGCGATCTTGGTTGGAGGGTAGAGTGAGATTACGCCCGCCAGTTCAAAACCGGATAGAAGATTTAAATAGAGTTCTTCCTGGGAAACATCTCTTAGAGTATTGACGGTAAATACGGTATATCCATAATTCCGGGCGCGTTCCGTAATGGAATGGATAATCATGGAATAATATCCATTGGACAGAATCGGACAGATTACAATAATACTCTTTGATAATGCCCGCTCTTTCTTTTTTGCACCGACAACCGGCTTTTTGTAGCCAAGTTCTCTGGCACCCTGTTTTACTTTATCAATAGTTTCTTTTGAAAAAGAGACATGGGGTTTGTTGCTTAAAATCATAGAAACGGTAGATTGTGATACCCCGGTATATTCTGCCACATCTCTTGTAGTTACCTTGTTTCGTTTTCCCATAAAATAAAACCTCTCACTTTAAGATAAATCAAAAAAATATTTTGATTAGTTCGAATTATTAATTGAATTATCAATTTGATTACTAATATTATACAAATGATTAATTGAAAATTCAAGAGATTTGGCAGTTTCTAAAAAAATCTATAAATTCCAGGGAAAATAAGGATTGTTAATCAGATGTAATGATTAATTAAAAACTATGAAAAACCGCATAAAATGGTCGGTTGTGGGGTTTGACAACAGAAAAAAAGTGTGGTTAGATTAGGTCAGAAAGCAACAAACCATAAAAGAAAACGGAGGGCAAAACAGTGTATGATGTAGCAATTATCGGTGCAGGAATCACAGGCTGTTCTATCGCATATGAACTTGGAAAATATAATGTGAAAGCAGTTTTGATTGAAAAGGAAAATGATGTTTCTGTTGGGACAACGAAAGCAAATAGTGCAATTATCCATGGAGGATATGATCCGGTTCCGGGAACAAAGATGGCGAAGTATAACATAAAAGGAAATCAGTATACCAAAGAGTTATGTGAGAAGCTGGATGTTCCGTTCAAGCAGATCGGTGCACTGGTGGTTGCCTTTAGTGAAGAGGAGAAAAAAACACTGGAAGAGCTGAAAGAGAGAGGAAAGGCGAATGGGGTTCCGGACATGGAAATCTGGGATCAGGAAAAACTTCGTAAAGAAGAGCCAAACATTTCCGAAGAAGCCGTTGCAGCTTTAAGTTCTCCTAACGTTGGAATTGTAAGTCCATGGGAGCTGGCAATAGCCCTGGCAGAGACTGCTGTATTAAATGGAGTGGAAGTAAAGCTTAATACAAAGGTTACCGGAATTAAGAAAGAAAATGATATATATAAAATCGATACAGATAACGGAGAGATTGGAGCAAGATACATTTGCAATGCAGCCGGAGTGTTTGCTGACAAGATCAATGAGATGTGCAATGAAAAGACCTTTGAAATTACCCCAAACAAAGGAGAATATTACCTGATGGATAAGAGTCAGGGAACTTTGGTTAATCATGTAATCTTCCAGTGTCCAAATGAAAACGGAAAAGGTGTTTTAGTAGCACCTACTGTTCATGGAAATTTAATTGTGGGACCGGATTCACAGCCAAGTGCAGGGGAAGACGTTTCTACGACAAAACAGGGACTTGACTTTGTGAGAACGAAAGCATTGAAATCTGTTCCGGGAATCAATTTCAGAGAGTCTATTCGAAACTTTGCCGGTGTTCGTGCAAAAACAGCGGATCATGATTTCCATATTTATGAAGATGCTAAAAATAAAGGATTTATCAATATTGGAGGAATGGAATCTCCGGGCTTGTCTTCTGCATGTGCCATCGCAGTAGACATTGTTAAAATGCTCGGAAATTCAGGTCTTGAATTAGATCAGAAAACGGATATTACAGACGAGAGAAAAATTGATCGTTTCAAGCATTTAAGTCATGAAGACAGAGCTAAATTAGTAGAGAAAGATCCGGCTTATGGAAAGATCATCTGCCGTTGTGAGACGATTACGGAAGGTGAGATTGTAAATGCGCTGCATCGTCCGATTCCTGCCACATCAATCGATGCGGTTAAGAGAAGATGTAATGCCGGTATGGGAAGATGCCAGGGTGGTTTCTGCGGACCAAGAGTTCAGGAAATTATTGCAAGAGAATTAAATCTCCCATTAGCAGAAGTTCCTCAGGATCGTCTGGGAACAAATATTATCACAGGAGAAACAAAGGACGGAGGTGCCAGATAATGAAATATGATGTAATTGTAGTCGGCGGAGGCCCGGCAGGGCTGGCAGCAGCAGTGGAAGCAAGCAAGAATGGTGCCGGAAAAGTATTAGTTGTAGAGAGAGATCAGGAACTCGGAGGAATTTTAAATCAGTGCATTCATAATGGATTTGGACTTCATTATTTTAAAGAAGAATTAACAGGTCCGGAGTATGCAGGAAAATTCATTGACATGTTAAATGAAACCAACATTGAAGTGATGTTAGATACAATGGTTTTAGATGTAGATGAAAAAGAAAAATGTATTCATGCCATGAATAAGAAGAACGGCTATATGAAACTGGAAGCAAAGGCTATTATTCTGAACATGGGATGCCGAGAGAGAACCAGAGGGGCGATTGCAATTCCGGGAGACAGACCGGCAGGAGTATTTACTGCAGGAGCCGCACAGCGCTATGTAAATATCGAGGGATACATGGTAGGAAAGAGAGTTTTGATTCTTGGTTCCGGGGATATCGGATTGATTATGGCAAGACGTATGAGCCTTGAGGGAGCGAAAGTTGTGGGATGCGTAGAGCTTTGCCCTTACTCTAACGGATTGAATCGTAATATTGTACAGTGCTTAAATGACTATGACATTCCATTATATTTATCCCATACGATTACAGATATTCAGGGTGATAAACGAGTAGAAAAAGTCATTGTTCAGAAGGTGGATGAGAAAAATCAGCCGATTCCGGGAACGGAAATGGAATTTGATGTAGATACCGTATTATTATCTGTAGGATTGATTCCGGAAAATGAGTTAACAAGCTCTGCGGGAATTACAATGGACCCGGCAACCAGCGGACCGATTGTATATGAAAATATGGAAACATCTGCAGAGGGTGTTTTTGCCAGTGGAAATGTTGTTCATGTACACGATTTGGTAGACTTCGTAACTGCTGAAAGCCAGAAAGCCGGAAAGAGCGCGGCAGAATATGTAAAGAACGGAGAAACAAAGGATCAGACCTGTATTGATATTAAAAACGGAGATGGAGTGAATGGTATCGTACCTCAGAAAGTTCGTCCGTCTAATGTTGAGAAAATGGTAGAAGTTATGTTCCGTGCCCGCAATGTATTTAAGGATGTTCAGATTAAAGTAAAATCTGACGGAAAAGAACTGGCATCGTTCAGGAGAGAACATATGGCGCCGGGAGAAATGGAAAAAATCGTAATTCCGAAAGCATTTTTAGATAAAGTTGAGAATGGTGAAATTACAGTATCTGTAGAAAAGGTAGGTGCATAGAAATGACAGAATTAATTTGTATTGTCTGCCCAAAAGGATGTCATTTAAAGGTTGACGAGGAAAATGGATATAAAGTAACGGGAAATGGCTGTCCAAGGGGAGCAGCTTACGGAGAAAAAGAGCTGGTAAACCCGACAAGAGTCATTACTTCCACAGTAAAAGTTGATGCAAAAACTGCCAGAAGAGTTCCGGTTAAAACTGCCGGAGATATTCCGAAGGGACGTATCTATGATATTATGGAAGAGTTAACAAAGGTTACAGTAAAAGCACCGGTTCAGATCGGGGATGTAGTGATTCCTGATGTACTGGGACTGGGTGTGGATGTGGTTGCCTGCAAGAAAGTAGCAGAATAAGATAATTTAAACTTTAGGAGGATATAAAATGAGCGTTATAACATTTGTATGTGCAGGTCAGATGAACTCTGCAATAACATTTCCGGCATTTGAAAACGGACATGAGGTGCGTCTTGTAGGATCACCTTTAGATCGGGAGATTATTGATGGATTAAGAAAAGATAATTTCCATATTACATTAAAGAGAACTCTCCACGATGGTATTAAATACTATCAGATTGAAGAGCTGGAGGAGGCACTGGAAGATGCAGATCTGATTTTAGGCGGAGTCAGCAGTTTTGGTCTTGACTGGTTCTGTGATGAGATCTTGCCGGTTCTGCCGGAAGAGGTTCCGTTATTAACTGTAACAAAGGGAATGGTAGATTTAGATGACGGAACCCTGGTTCCATATCCTCACATTTTTGCGCAGAGACAGCCGGAAGGCAAGAATATCAACTTTAATGCAATCGGCGGGCCATGCACAAGCTATGAACTGGCAGACCACGATGACAGTCACGTGGCATTCTGCGGAAAAGACATGGAAACATTAAAATTCATTAAATCTCTTTTAGAAACAGAGTATTATCATATCAGTCTTTCTACCGATGTAGTTGGTGTAGAATGTGCCGTTGCAATGAAAAATGCATATGCATTGGGGGTATCTCTGGCAGTCGGTCTTGCAGAAAAGAGAGACGGAGAAATCGGCGCAGTTCACTATAACTCCCAGGCAGCGTTGTTTGGTCAGGGTGTAAAAGAGATGATTCATCTGTTGGAGCTGATTCACGGAGGACCGGAAAATATTATTCACGGCGCAGGAGATTTATATGTTACGGTATTCGGAGGAAGAACAAGAAAGATCGGTACACTTCTTGGACGGGGCTTAACCTTCGATGAGGCGATGGAAGAGCTTCAGGGTGTTACCTTGGAATCCATTGTGATTGCCACAAGAACTGCCCGCGCGGTAAGAAAATTGGCAGAAAGAGGAGTTGTATCTTTAGAAGATTTCCCACTATTAATGCATGTGGATGCGATTATTAATCAGGGAGCAGAAGTGAAGATTCCTTGGAAAGCGTTTACAACGGTCGTAGAATAAGGCACCTTTACAGTAAAAAAGTCTTTGCTGAATTTAAAAAAGGCAAGGCTTTTCTGCTGTTGCAATTATTTTTATCAGGAGGTAATGTCAATGAAAAAGTACATTATGGCACTGGATGCAGGGACTACCAGCAATCGCTGTATTTTGTTCAATGAGCAGGGAGTCATTTGCAGTGTGGCGCAGAAGGAATTTACACAGTATTTTCCACATCCGGGATGGGTGGAGCATGATGCCGACGAGATTTGGTCTTCGCAGCTCGGGGTTGCAGTAGAAGCCATGAATAAGCTGAACATAACAGCGGATCAGGTGGCGGCAATCGGAATTACGAATCAGAGGGAGACAACGATTGTATGGGATAAAAATACAGGAGAGCCGGTGTATCATGCCATTGTCTGGCAGTGCAGAAGGACATCTGAGTTTTGTGATGAACTAAAGGAAAGAGGATTGACAGATCAATTTCGTGAAAAAACAGGCTTGATGATTGATGCGTATTTTAGCGGAACAAAGGTAAAATGGATTCTTGATCATATCCCGGGAGCAAAGGAAAAGGCAGAAGCAGGGGATTTGCTTTTTGGTACAGTGGAGACATGGTTAATCTGGAAACTGACCAAAGGGAAAGTGCATGTGACAGATTATTCCAATGCAGCCAGAACCATGCTGTTTAATATCAATACTCTCGAATGGGATGATGATATATTGAAAGAACTTGGAATTCCGAAATCTATGCTTCCACAGGCAAGACCATCCAGTGAAGTCTATGGAATGGCAGATGCTTCCTTTTTCGGAAAAGAAATTCCGATTGGAGGAGCTGCAGGTGATCAGCAGGCGGCATTGTTCGGACAAACCTGTTTTACTCCGGGGGAAGCGAAAAATACATACGGAACCGGTGCGTTTCTTCTTATGAACACGGGAACAAAGCCGGTCTTTTCAACCAATGGACTGGTAACAACCATTGCGTGGGGACTGAACGGAGAAGTAAATTATGCACTGGAAGGATCCATTTTTGTGGCAGGAGCAGCAATTCAATGGCTTCGGGACGAAATGCGGTTGGTGGATTCTTCTCCGGATTCTGAATACATGGCGTCAAAAGTAAAGGACACCAATGGATGCTATGTGGTTCCGGCGTTTACAGGATTGGGTGCACCTCACTGGGATCAGTATGCAAGGGGGACAATCGTGGGAATTACCCGAGGGGTAAATAAATATCATGTGATTCGTGCGACACTGGAATCTCTGGCATATCAGACCTATGATGTTTTAAAGGCAATGGAGGCAGACAGTAAAATTCAGTTAAGTTCTTTAAAAGTAGACGGAGGCGCCAGCGCCAATAACTTTTTAATGCAGTTCCAGTCTGATATTTTAAATACACAGGTACGGCGTCCGAGATGCGTGGAGACAACGGCGATGGGAGCGGCTTATCTGGCAGGTCTTGCAGTGGGATATTGGAAGGATAAGAAAGATGTCATTGCAAACTGGAATATTGATCGTGAATTTACTCCGGCAATGGAAGAAGCGGATCGGAAAGATAAGCTTGCCGGATGGGAGAAAGCAATAAAATATTCCTTTGGATGGGCAAAAAATTAGAATATCAGAGCACATTATAATTGAATAAAGGAAGAGAAATGGGAAGGATTGACAATGTTAGCATATATATCAGAATTTTTAGGAACAATGATTTTAATCTTACTGGGAGACGGCGTGGTTGCCAATGTAAATCTTGAGAAATCTGGAATGAAAGGGGCAGGAGCGACACAGATTACGTTGGCATGGGGATTTGCAGTATTAATTCCCGCATTTATTTTCGGAACGGCGTCCGGAGCACATTTTAACCCGGCTTTGACCATAGCCCTTGCGGCAATCGGAAGTTTCTCATGGTCTATGGTTCCGGGGTATGTGTTAGCTCAGATCGCCGGGGCATTTGCAGGCGGCATACTGGTGTATGTACTGTTCGCAGGGCAGTTTGAAGCAACAGAAGACCAGGCTGTAAAATTGGGTGTTTTTTGTACGGCACCATCGATTTCCAATACCTTATTAAATTTGTTGAGCGAAATGGTCGGAACATTCGTTCTTGTGTTTGCGATTTTGGGAGTTGGAAATGTAGAGAATGCAGGTTCCATGGGGTTAAATTATTTCTTTGTGTTTGCTATTATTGTGGCGATTGGTATGTCTCTGGGAGGACTTACGGGATATGCCATTAATCCGGCAAGGGATTTTGGGCCGAGGCTTGCACATGCAGTTCTGCCTATCCCGGGAAAGGGAACATCAAATTTTGGATATGCATGGATTCCGGTGATTGGACCGATCCTTGGAGCATTGATTGCAGGAGGTTTGTTTTCTGTGATTCCGTGGTAAAAGCACATTGTAATAAATTTTAGAACGGTTATAATAAGAGTCAAATCAAAAAGAAAAAAGATTTGACAAAGGCGTCAGCGATAGAAACAGCTGGCGCCTTTTCTTTGATATTTCCCCTTGTTGAACAGATCAGCTTGTTTTATAATCAAAGAAAACACACAGAAAGGATGAATCAGCAATATGGAATACAGAAAATTTAATCATCAATATGTTCTTCGGATTGACCGGGGAGAAGAAATCTGCGAGCAGTTAAAAATTGTAGCAAAAAAAGAAAATATCAAACTGGCATATTTAACAGGGATTGGTGCGGCAGGCAAGATTACAGCCGGTGTGTTTGACACACAGGAAAAGGCATTTAAGGGTCAGACATGGAAGGGTGATTTAGAGATTGTTTCCATTGCCGGGAATATTAATACCATGGATGGGGAAACTTATACACACTTTCATATTAGTTTTTCCGATGAACAGGGAAATGTTTTCGGAGGACATCTGACAGAAGCTGTGATCAGCGGAACCGGAGAGCTTGTATTAACAGAGATTGACGGCAGCGTAGATCGCAGGTTTGATGAAGAAACCGGGCTGAATCTATTTGAATTTTAAGAATGCGGAGGTATCCAAATTATGGATATGATAACAGGAAGACAATTATATAAAAATGCCGGGACATATGATCAGAAAGAAGTAGAACTTTGCGGATGGGTAAAGAGCAATCGGGGATCAAAAAACTTTGGATTTCTGGTAATCAGCGATGGAACCTTTTTTGAGCCCATACAGGTTGTTTATGGGAAGGAACTTGAGGAATTTTCAAAAATCAGTAAATTGACGGTGGGATCATCGGTGATTGTCCGGGGAATTTTGGTTTTGACTCCGGAAGCAAAACAGCCTTTTGAAATCCAGGCAAACAGCGTTGCAGTGGAGGGAGAATGCCCATCCGATTATCCACTGCAAAAGAAACGTCATACGTTAGAATATTTAAGGAAGATTTCTCATTTGCGTCCGAGGACCAATACCTTTCAAGCTGTTTTTCGTGTACGTTCTCTCACTGCCTACGCGATTCATAAGTTTTTCATGGAAAGAGATTTTGTTTATGTGCATACGCCGATTATTACCGGACAGGACTGCGAGGGAGCGGGAGAAATGTTTCAGGTAACGACCATGGATCTTGAGAATCTTGCAGGACAACGTGTAGATTATGAGGAAGATTTTTTTAAGAAGCCGGTAAGCCTTACCGTCAGTGGTCAGCTGGCAGGAGAAACCTTTGCTCAGGCATTCCGGAATATTTATACCTTTGGTCCCACGTTTCGGGCAGAAGCATCCAACACCACAAGGCATGCGGCAGAATTCTGGATGATTGAACCGGAAATTTCCTTTGCCGATCTGGACGACAATATGATACTGGCAGAGCAGATGATCAAATATATCATTGGCTATGTTATGGAGCATGCACCGGAAGAAATGAGATTTTTAAATCAGTTTATTGACAAAGGACTGATAGAACGGTTAGAACATGTAGTTTCCTCCGACTTTGCAAGAGTCACATATACGGACGCAGTAAAACTTCTGGAAGAGCACAATGATCAGTTTGAATATAAGGTATCCTGGGGAACGGATCTGCAGACAGAACACGAGCGTTTTTTAACAGAAGAGATTTTCAAGAAACCGGTGTTTGTTACGGATTATCCAAAAGAGATCAAAGCCTTTTATATGAAAATGAATCCGGATGAAAAGACGGTGGCAGCGATGGATCTTCTGGTACCGGCGATTGGAGAAATTATCGGAGGAAGTCAGAGGGAAGATGATCTGGACAAGTTGAAGAAGCGTATGGAAGAGGATGGAATGAATCCGGAGGATTATGAATTTTATCTGGATCTTCGAAAATATGGATCGACCCGCCATGCCGGATTCGGTCTTGGATTTGAACGAATGGTAATGTATGTAACAGGAATCGGCAATATCAGAGATGTGATTCCATATCCGAGAACTGTTGGAAAATGCCAATATTAAAAAAGAAAATGCATATACTACTTAAAAAATGAGGTGGAAGTTATGCATTCAATCTGGCAGGAAAAAATGGAATTTCCCGACTATCCGATTCTGAGAAGAGATCAGAAAGCAGACATTGTCTACATCGGAGCAACGCTGCGCCACGGAATCGAGGCGCATTTCCAAAAAGAACAGGGAAAAGCAGTGATGATTCTTGAGGAACAGTCCATTGCCAAAGTATCCAAACTGGGAGGCATGGGGATTTTAAAAGCCGGGAATCGGGAAGAAAGAAAAAGTCTTCATATGCTTCGAGACTATATTTGCGGTCGCGGAATTCCGTGTGATATGAAAGTCGTTTCCGAGGATTGTCTCTGGGTACATCCGATCAAGCTGTTTTTGTTTATGACAAAAGATATTTTGGTGTATGAGCAGACTGGAATTTGCGGACGAAAAGGAAAAAGGCTGGATATTGGAAGCGCTTATATTGATGCAGGACAGATTTTTGAGGAGGAGCAGGCGGGGGATCCGGTTTATGTCCATGTGTTTGAAAAGAATCCGTTCTTAAAGGGGAAGAGAGAGCCTTTTTTGGAAATTCGTACTTACAGGGGCGTATGGCTTGCAAGTTCCTATCAGCGGGAGATAGAAGGAAGTTTATACTACTGGGAAATTTAACTGAAATAGATAATTGGAGGAGGATAATACGATGAGTATGATTGATGTAATTCGCAGAGAAATGATGACTGCAATGAAAAATAAGGAGAGGGAAAGAAAAGAAAGTCTTTCCATGCTGTTAAATGCGTTAAAAAATGCGCAGATTGACAAACGTGAGGATTTGACTGAGGCAGAGGAGAATTCCATTATTGCAAAGGAAATCAAGCAGACCAAAGAAACCATGGAGTCCTGTCCGCCGGATCGGGCAGATATCATAGAGGAGTGCAAAGCACGTCTGGCTGTGCTGGAGGAATTTGCACCGGAGCAGATGGGAGAGGCGCAGATTGCAGAACAGATTCAGACCGTATTGGATGAACTTGGCATCGATGAGCCAACCATGAAGGATAAGGGAAGAATTATGAAGAATTTGATGCCGAGAGTCAAAGGAAAGGCAGATGGAAAGCTGGTGAATCAGTTAGTGGGAGAAAGACTGCAATGAAAAATATATTAATTGTGGTGGATATGCAGAATGACTTTATTGATGGAACTCTGGGAACGAAAGAGGCGCAGGAGATTGTAGACCGGGCAGCAGATAAAATTCGTAGATTTGAGGGAGAGATTTACGGCACACTGGATACCCATCAAAAAGATTATTTAACGACCCAGGAGGGAAAGAAGCTTCCGGTTTCTCACTGTATCTGCGGTGAGGAAGGGTGGGCGTTAGACCCGGAAATTATGGAAGCACTTGCCAAAACTCAAGGACGGGTTCATATGTTTTGCAGGAAAGGAGCGTTTGGCTCGATAGAACTGGCAGAGCAAATCAAAGAGGATTTTGCCGGCGAGGATCTTGAAATTCAGCTGATTGGATTGTGTACGGATATTTGTGTAATCTCCAATGCTATGATCTTAAAGGCAGCGTTTCCTGAGGCGAGACTGATAGTGGACGCCTTATGCTGTGCGGGAGTTACCAAGGAAAGTCATGATCGCGCGCTGGAAGCCATGAAGGCGTGTCAGATTGAAATAATGGAATCAAATTGACGGAAGTGTAAATGCATTATGGAAGGAAAAGCGGAGTGAGTCCCTCAAGGATTGAGGGATTTGCTCCGCTTTGTTCTGTCATGAACGTATGAACCAACAGTCCCTAATAAATTAAGATTAAATATGGTATGTGGTGTTAATTTCTCCATAATGAGAGATAAAGAAAGTGGTGTTCATTCGGTGTTTTTTCAAGAAAAAGGTACGAAAGTCATAGACAAAGCCTTTAAGAATGTTCTTGGCAATATTGAAAAGAAAAGACTAAAGAATCGATTCATAAAAATATTGAGAAGTTTAAAGAGATGGCTAAAAATAGCATTTCAAAAGACAAGGTCAAAAACAAACAAAAGGAACAAATCCTATGATTGATAAAATATTCAAGGACATAAAAGATTTATTTAAGGTGCAAGATAAGAAGCGTTTCGTATTAGAAAATATTCCATATCTTGCATTTTTCTATGTAAGATTTCTGTTAGATGAATTTGCTAACATTGGGTTAATTCCTATGGATTAAATTATTAAAAGACAGGTAAAGATATGCCATAATTCATGGTGACGAGTTCAGTTGCCTTGAATAACAGATGAACAGGGACACGATCAACTGGATTCGGATAAAACGAAAACAGGAGGTCGCTATGGAGAAATTGAAAAAGCATATCCATGATGACAGTAACGGTCTGGACTATGTTCTGGTCGGAGACTACTATATTCCAGACTTACAGCTGCCGGAGGAAAGCCGCCCTATCGGACGATGGGGACGGATGCACAGGGAATATCTGCAAGAGTATTGTTCCGACCGGTACAATGAATTACTTCTGTCTGGAAAGCTGTGGACATATCTTGCCGATCTGGATGAGCAGGCACAGAACCGTCTGGATTGTACCATTGCCCAGATAAAAGAAACAGAGGGAGTCACGGAGGAATTGAAAGCAAAGGACCAGCTTGCATGGGTCGGTCACATGAACAGCATACGCCACCGGGCAGAGGAAGTCATTCGGTCTGAGATGATTTTCGTCTGAGAAGGTGGAAAAACTGAGGCCATTCATTTTTATAGTGGATGGCCTTTTTGCTACCTGCGTTTTTTCTTTTTTGGCATATAATACGGCTGTGGCTTGGCTTTGCCCCGCATATTGTTTGGGTTTTTAAGCAGTTTGGACAGGCTCAGTATCCGCAGAAAAGCCGAAAAGTCCTCGGATGAAATTTTTTCAAAAGGAATCTGCATTTTATCACAGAACTCATGGATCATAGCTTCTGTGTCGTTTCCCATCTGTATGGCCTGTTCAAAATTCTCTTTGATCTCATCCAGTGTTGGCTGTGGGTCAGCTGTGGTCTTGTCTTTCAAATGAGCTTCCCGTATATCCCGGACAATGCTGTCCAGATCATCATGAAGGATATGGCTGTAAAAATCGTTCTCCTGTACCTGACCCAATTCCAGCGTCCGCATATACAGATCATTTTCTCCAGGTGCGTGTTCTTTAAGAATGGTCTGCCGGGTAGCTTCCAGAATCAGATTCATCTGGTTCACTCGCATATCAGCGATCCGGTCAATAAAGATTTCCATATCAACCATCAGCCGCAAAAAATTTGGATGAGTCGCCAGTTCACAAAGCAGGCGGTTGTTGATCTTTCCACTGCTCAAAAGTTCCACCATAGCGTCACTCAGATGCAGAGCTTGAAGCTCCGTGTTTGGGTGATTTTTATTTTCTGACACGCCCATCAGATAATCAGTGGACACTCCATAAAACTTTGCCAGTGTCGCAATCGCAAATGGGCTGATGTCTTTGTAGTCATCGCTCTCATATTTCCCCAGTGCCGACTTAGACAGACCGGTCTGTTCTGCCAGCTGTTCCAGCGTCAGGTGCTTATCCACCACTCGCAGGTCTTTGAGCCGTTCCGGGATTGACAGTTTTGTGTACATCAAAGCACCTCCTTGCCAACGGTTTTTGTTTTTCATTATAGCACATTTCCGAGAGCGTGGAAATATGCGGTTTTCATGTGTTTTTCCTGCGTCTTGGACATACGGGAGCAGCCCTCTTTTTTCGGTAAACTGGTTCTTGTCAGGAGACATAGAACCTTGAAAAATGAATGACCGACTGCAAGGGGGATGACCTCCGGGGAAGTGACGCCACGATAAGAGCGCACCAAAGAGGACAATACGCTGGGAGAGAATCCGGGCAGGAATATTTTGCAGACAGACCGGCAGACAGAAAAATAAACGATGCGGAACATACCGCATCAAATGAATGGAGGTAGATCATTATGAAACTGAATATGAAGGAAAAGAAAATTCTTTACGCTTACGCCTGCCCCAGCCATCACAACACAGTGACAAGGCTGAAATGGCTGACAGCATTGACTGTTGACCCGGAGGCGAAAAGCCAGATGCTTCATCTTGCTCATAAAATTGAGACAGAGACAGAGGAAGGGTGGTACGAAGCCTTTTACCATCATCTGCGTATGGAGATGGACGAATACCGCCGGATTAGACGCAGTCTGCGTGCGCTGAAAGCAAACACCGATTATGAGGAGGAACTGTATGAGGAAGCTGTCTAAATATGAAAAAGAAACCATCATCAACTGGAATGAGGGCGAGACGATTGCCAGTATCTACACCTTCAATGCCAGCTTGAAACGCAGACTGGAGGATTTCAGCCGGAAGTACCCTCTGCTGTGCCGCTTGGAACGCAGTACGCCGGAAGGTAGCGTGACCTATGTACTGGACAAGTCCCGACTTTCGATCCGGCTGGTGCCGCCGTACAGCGAAGAACGGCTGGCAGCTGCAAGGGAGTACGCAAAAGAGCATGGCTTTCAGGTCATACAGACAGAAGAAAAAATCGCTTAAAATGAGGGCGATTTACGAAAAAATATCGGGTCTGCACCCGCTGTTTTGATTGGCAATTTCCGCAGGCGTATTCTGTATCCACTTCTCGCCTATGGGCGTAAATGTACGGATACGGAGCCGGTGAAACTGGCAAAAACCGCTTCTGCGGTGAAGGCCAGCTTCGCCGGTGCGGGAGTACAGAGGGCAGCCAGCCCTTTGTGCCGGGGTGCAGGGTGGGGAGCGCCACTCTGGGGGCTTGTGCCGGG
>OBYP01000433.1_pt1 | contig 39332 bp, 59 predicted proteins | sample 1501461 | NCBI WGS metagenome assembly OBYP01 (sample SAMEA2580201, study PRJEB22360) | human gut metagenome | biome: human gut; feature: human-associated habitat; material: faeces | place: Denmark | collected 2008/2010 | reverse complement strand
CCAGTAGTTATCTACAGTATTAGTATCTATATAATTATATATTTCGTTATATTTTTATATAAAATGATGTCAAAATGATGTCAAAATGATGTCATTAATATATATATTAGCTCCATATGAACTTTATGACTATATTTAGAACGTCATCACATATGTAGAAATCTGATGCGAGACCATATTCATTAACTGTTTTTTCCAAGTCCTCTAACAAACATTCATACGCAACAGCTGTTGCTATATGACCTGTATGCGTTTTCGAAAAGCAATCTACAATAGCAGATAACTCTTCATGCACTCTAATATATTTATTCGAATGAAATGCACTATAATCAAAGTTTATTTTGTAAATTCTATTGTTAACTAACTGTTGTGCTAGTTGGTTGTAACGCATATGATACCACCTACTATTCTTCTATAATCTCATAGGACAATAGTAAATCATCAATAAGTCCTCGCACGCCTTCTTCGTTGTACTCCTTCGGATCAGGAACGACTTCCGCAATCCAGTCAGCCGTCCAGACGTAGTTAACTCCTTCCGGCCATACAAAGTTAGGGAACTCTTCTTCCATATCACCTTCATCCCATGCTTCTTTATCCCATTTACCTATGCATGGAGATTGACGCATCTCACGCTCATATATCATATCCCATGCTTCTGCATAGGTTTCAGCAGTTCCCATTACTTGATGTAAGTTAGACGTACAATTAATTACTTTTAACATTTTAGGTTCCTCCCCGTATAATCTAGTCATTCCTTGACGAGTTACAAGCCAATTTTTCCCGGACTTTCTAGCTTCATCATCAGTAAATTGTTTGTTGGCATATCGCTTTAAACAACATTGCTTAATAGAATCAGCTGGTACATTCCATCTTTCACCAGCCTCTTGTGTAGTCATTACATCAGCTAATTTCATTATAATACTCCCAATATAACTAATAGATTATAAACAGATAATACAAAGGCAATAATGCTAATTATTAAAGTTAATCTTGAAATCATATGCTCGCCATTGTTATAATAGTTAGGAAGATTGGGGCTCTTTCGAGCCCCTGTGGTTACTGATTTAATAACTGTAGTATCGCAATTGCTAGCTGGATAAACGCGGTTATTATCGGTAGCCACTTTTTTATTATCTTCCTTAACTTCTTCAATGGCATCACCTCCTTCCTTATGTCTATATTATAACACGTTTCCGTGTTATATGCAATAGTTTTTTATTATTTTTACAAACAAAAAAGAGCCTACCAACCTAGATTTAATCTAAGTTAGTAGGCTCCTGTATTATATACTATTATTTCTTTATAGGGACGGATAAATGTATGTTGTTTAATATAGTGTCGGCATCAGATTTATCCAACGTTTCGCCAGCTTTTACTTTATCTAAAATCACTAATAATTTGTCTTTGGCATCATCCAAAAACTCTGCACTCTTATGCAGTCCGCGTTTTCTGATACTATCTGCTGACTCACTATATTTTGCAACAAAATACTCTAACAGATCTATAAATTTATCTGAATGTAAATAGTCTTGAATATAGTCATTTGATATAGTATCCATATTCTCCCCCTATGATTTGTAAATACTAGTTATATATATTATAACATTTTGAAAATAAAAAAGGCCTATCAACATAGATATTATTCTAAGTTGATAGGCTATTTATTATGCTATTCAGTTATAAATAATTGCTTTACAACTCACCTGTAAACTAATAGTTGATAGTTGCGTATATCCGCCATTACACGCTATGGAGATATATGGATCACCTCAATTTTTTGCAACTAAATAAACAACTGTTCCACCTAATAATATGTTTAGAATTTTACTGTTCCTTTGTTGCATCTTGATTCTTTTGAGTTCTCTCATCTGCATTTCTAAGTATGCGTTCACCTTCGCCAATGATTCGTTTTGCATTGATAGCGTTTTCTCTTGCTGCTCTAATGTGTTCTTGGCTATTAGTAATTGCTCCTTCTGTTCTTTGATTAAGTTCATCGATTCTATTAATTCTTGTTTCGATTCGCTCGTTGACATCTGTGCTATGTTCAATTGCTGTTCTAACTCGTCTATTATCTTCAACTGCTCGTTGATTGTATTGTTGAGCGTTTCGAACTTCATCAGTAGCTCGTTGTATTCCTGTCGTGTCAATATTACTTGCTCTGTCGGCGTAGAACCATATACAGGCAATGATACAAAGGACAATACAAATAGGAACAGAGATGTAATGAGCGTGAATAAAGTTTTTGATTTTATCATTCATACTTCCCCCTAGTCATACATGTAGTTGACATCTACTTCTTTGTCAGCTACCATTCCACAATCGCTATATTGCCATATTCTGATATTTGGATAATCACATTGTGAATCATATTGTGCACACCATACTGGAACGCTTGGCATTTGACTATATGCATATGTTTCATCCCACAATAAGGAATATCCACTATACACACCTACATTTTGAAATCCAGCACTCCATAATGTGTTTACAAACCGACTAATGCAATTCGTCATTCCTTGGCTTGTTAATGCTCCAGCATTAATCATATTACGTAATTGACGATGTTCCTCGTAGTCATACCAAATACCAACTTGCAAATGGTAATCAGTATATCCATAACTATTGAGCGTATTAATCACCCATTCAGCCTCTTGCACGGCTGTTGCCTCATCGTATGCATGACTAAAATAATAGACACCAACTTCAAGGCCTACACTTAATGCTGCGGTGATGTGTTGCTCAAAGAATTCATCAACATTATAATTTTCACCTAATTTTATGATTACAAATTCATTGCCTTCTTCTTTTGCTTGCTGCATGTGTGAATCATCATAGTAAGGTGTTCCGGTTTCGTTCTCTTGCCATGCTGAAATATCAAATCCTTTTTTCATTCTTATCACTCCTTTCTGGCATGTTTGGTAATTGTGGTAATTTAGATTGTTCTTCTAATTTGTCAGGTATTCCGTTTCCGTCCTTATCAATCCATAATGCAAGGAAACCAACTAATGCAGTTAATACTGACGGAATAAATATATGATCTATGATATTTATCCCTACATTAATCAGTTTGTTCATATCATCAGATACATACCCTTGAATGAACACCATAATGTACTCAACCACCACTAGCAAAATAGGTACTAGCATGGTTAGTACTAGTACCCTTGTAGCAAGAACACCTGTAGGGTGGAAGTTAGCCACCCTCACAGATTGATATAATTTTTTTATTGAGTTAATGATAGCTGACTTATCCATTTCCCCTCCAGGCCTTTATAATTTCAATCGTATATTGGAATATCTTGCCGATGTCGATTAAGTCATCTTCCACCATTTCTCGTAGATTTTCGATAATAGACCAACATTCCGAGAAGAAAGGTATCATCATGAACGCATAGGAAAAAATATGGTCTAGGAATAGGTCTGTATTTGGAATAGGAATATCAGGTAATGAAATAAATACAATGGATAGTATCATCCATGCCGGATATTGTATGCATAGTTTCTTCAATAGATCACCTCTAAGGCGCTCACTCATTAAATATCTACGCCGTCCCCCGGTTGTTTTATCAATATATTTACCTTTTCCCCAACCATACCAGGTCAACGTTGTTAGTAGCGTAATAGGATTATTAGGCCTGTGATTATCCTTGTTATATCGCAACACTTCTGCAGCAATTCGTTGTATAGTATCCACGAATAACAAAGTAGTGGTTAGAATAATCACTACTCCCATACTAACTAAATGTTCATGTGATATCCCACTTATGAGCATGATTAAAATATCATTAATAATATCCATTCACTTCCCCCATAGTTTTTAACACTTACTGAGCTTGAACAGTTTTCGTAAACATCAATTCCATTCTTGCATTGTAGAACTTGACTGTTATTGGATCACTGGACGTTATTGGAATTTCCATATTCGTACTATCAATATATTTAATTGGCTCATCATTGATTTGGAAAGGTAACCCAATCACATATGCAATTATTAGTACATTATTATTAATTTCAGCAACTGGTGCAAATAAATTAGCGTCTTTTATAAAACTGACACCGCCTCCACTCAATGCATTTAATGCAAAAAAGTCTAGCATAACGCCTTCAAGACTATCGCTATGAACCATTACATTATTATCCAATAGTATATTTTTAATTTTAGCGACTGTTTCAAGGTTTACGTTGTCACCTTGTGGCCCCTGAATGCCTTGTGCTCCGTTTTCTCCAGTATCACCTTTAGGGCCTTTCAGTAATTCCAACTGCTCAGTGGTAAAGTCGCTAAATTTAAAAGGTTCACCTTTAGGACCTGGAGTTCCTGGTTCGCCTTTATCACCTTTTTCTCCCTTTAATTCCAACTTCTGTTCTTCGGTTAATTCCTCAAAGCGTAATGGCTCGCCTTTTGGTCCTTGCACACCATCTTCACCTTTAGGCCCAGGTTCGCCCTTTGGGCCTTGCAATTTAATAATTTGTGTATTGTCTTTAACGTTGACTTTATCTTCTTCACCCATATAAATATTAATAGTATTTTCGCTCATATTATTTCCCCCTATTACTTATACCTTGTTTAATGATTATTTTGCCTTTTACTAAGCATTTAATTGGCCTATTACCAGCCCAGGCGAACATATCCCAATAATAAGTACCGCTATCAATCGAGTTGGTATCTAATGTTAGATTAAGTTTGCTCTTTTCGCCGGCTAATAATTCAGACGTACTATTCGTAATCACAAAGCGTTCTATTATTTCCTCGTCCCAGCTATATCGTCTTAAACAGGCGAATACATCTTCGGCATCAACTACGGAATCACATCCAATAGTTAATGTAATATATTCGCCTTGATATACCTGAATATTATGTTCGACTGGTAGCATCTGTATCACCCTTGTCTGAATTTAGTAAATCATTATGTATGCACCCTTCAGTAGGACACGTTCCATCATCGTTAAGAACTTCCCAACAATACTCACAGAACTCCATGACCGGAACTTTACTATCACCGATATATTTAGGCATATTATTGCACCTCCTTGATTCGTGCTACCATTTCACTATTTAACTTGATATATTGTGCACTGATTGCGTTAGTAGGTTTCCCCATTAGCAGCAATCGACGTTGAGCCTCTTCTAGTGTCTTAAATCGGGGTTCGTATTCCGCTTTTATAGCGTTTATTTTTTCTTCCTTCGTTGGAATGTATTCGACTATCGGTGGTTCTACAAATTCACCATTTTTGTAAACTTTCCCATCAAGAAATTCATCTAGCATAGCATCGTCACCATACACATAATTAGCTGCATCCTGATATTGAGCTTTAGCTTGTTCAAGTAAAGCAATCTTACCAATTGGTGCTAACATACTATCGACGATTGATGTAATACGTCGACCTTCCGCATCAAGTACGTGGATATAATTATTCATATATACCTCCTAATTAATGAAAGGATATAACAATGAATAGCACAATTAAGTACTATCCCAGAAATGCGTATCTTCGCATGCACCGTAAAAGTGCATGTGTTGAAACATTTAAAAGTTTATACCAAAAATGGCTGCCTACTCGAATTGATATTGCGAGTAAATCAGCCATTGAATCCTATCGCATTGCCTATGATCATATTCAATCAATTGCTAATATTCCTATTAACTTAATCAAATATTCTGATATGCAATGCGTGATTGATAATATGAGAGATGATGGCCTTTCTTATGCATCTGCCAAGAAGGTCCGCACATTACTTTCATTATTATCGAAGTATGCAATTGTTAATGATGTTGATATTAAAGATTACACTCCCTTCCTAAACCTTGGCCATGATGTTAGCGTGTATCCGCATAAGCCATTTACACGCCAACAGATTAATCGATTGTGGAACCTTAATACTACCGATACTTATGGTATTCTAATACTCCTATATACAGGTCTGCGATGCGGTGAATTACTATCGCTACGTAAGAACGATATTAATCTCCGCACTAAATGCCTTATAATTCGTCATTCCAAAACTGAGGCTGGCCGTAATCGTTTAATCCCTATTCATAGTCGAATACTACCAATAGTTACAAATTTGTATCAGAATTCATCTGACAAGATATTACCAATTTCTTATGCTCAATTCAGCAAGCAATTTAAATCAGTAATGACTTTAATTAACTGTTCTCATTCAACACATGACTGTCGGCATACAGTTGCTACGCTATTAGACAAATATGGTGCATCACCTACTGCTACTCGTGCAATTCTTGGCCATAAACACGGAGATATTACTACCAAAGTTTATACACACAAGGAATTAAGAGAATTACGAAAAGCAGTTGAATTATTACCATAGAACCAATGGGGAAAGAGTTATTTCGGTGATATTAATTCAGCCAACCAACAAATCAGTATTGATTTCCCTATTTCTTATAAATCTATACCATTTACCATTACTGTGAGTTGTTTCAATAATAGTGCTAGTAATAGTTATAATCTTTATATTAAAAAAGTAGATACTAATAGATTTAATGTATGGGGTGACGAATGGAGTGCTGTTGTACAGGATATTTCAATGTATTGGATATCAGTCGGCAACTAGCCAATGGGGAAATAGTAATGCTCCAGTTGGATTTATAAGTAAAGCAATATTTTCTATACCATTCAATAATAATAACTATACAATTGTTGGGAGTGCATCCATAGATAATAATGGCACAGCAAATTCAGCCGCAATAGGTGTTAAATGGGCTTCACGATTAAAAGAATCTTGCTCATTTGTAACAATGGAATTCAGTGCGCCGAGTGTGTTTTTTTTAGCTATCGGTAAATAACCAATGGGGACAATACAACGCATATGGCACCGCTACGCCTTGGAAAGTTGCATTTCCAATTAAATTCAGTAATACATCTTTTGGCGTTTCTATCAATAGATGCAATGGAGAATATGCATTTTCTGAAATATGTATTTCTAAAAATGTAGAATACTTTACATACAAAGATGCTGATTATAGAAATCAGTCTGGTGTTGGAGATACAATATTTTGGATTGCAATTGGAAAGTGACCCAATGGGGACATATAGTTGATAGAAATGATAACAATAGGATTACTCTTGTCTCATTGTTACTGCCTTGTAATGGTAAATATGTGGCACTTCCAATAGGAGAATCTAACAATACCAACTTTAATAATTCACTAGATCACCCTTGCGTTGTAATATCTAAATCATCAACATCATTTAAAGTTCAATTAGATGATTATATGATAGGAATTAGTTGGTTATGCGTAGGAATATGCTAACCAATGGGGAAGCTCTCAGGAGAACAAAATACAAAATTATATATTAGGATTTAGAAACAGACCAAAGATGGTTGCTCAACATAATACTGGCGATACTTACAAGCTATTAGTCTCTGTATACAATACCGCTACTCAATTTAGAATTAATGCTAATTTTAATGATGGTACTTCTAATTCAGACTGGATAGCTATAGGAATTAGTTAACCAATGGGGAGTATTTCGCAAAGTAAGCGAGAGTGAACAAGGTGGAAACTGGAATGAGTATCAAAAGATTCGTAAATTTTCTATCCAGTTTTCATCTAATAAAATAATTTTAATTGTAAGCGATGGTGGAATTTACGATAAAGGAATTGTAAAAGCAACTGCAGTATCAGGGGCAAAATCAGTTAGAGGAAGAATATTAGATAACACATCTTTCAAAATTGCAGTTGATGGATCAGATAACGATGATCCTTGTGATGTATTTTTTATTGCTTTAGGCGTTTAAATACTGCCAACTGCAATCCAAAGACATGGTCTTGATACTGTACTATGTTCTACTTGGAAATTAAAATAAGAAACTTTTTCAAATCCTGTACTGTTTATATTATAGATTTTTATACTATCGCTTGAAGCTCCAATTATACATGGTATTACTGAAAAGCACTTACCAAATGCCATTGGGAAAGTGACCCAATGACTTAAATCATCAGAACCATAGTTATCATGTCCCCATTGGATAGTGAATCCATTTGCAAATTTTACAAATCCAGTTTCCTCCAAACGTTGAGCCACTATTGCCCCCATTCCCAACAGATTTTTTATATCTTTCAAATTTGAAACAGGATTCTCTTGCCAATCAGTCGCACCAAGGATTTTGGCAATCATCGCCGTAATGGCTGGATGAGATAAAACATCTGTGTTATGTTCTTTAAGCTGTTCTTGGTTAACTAATGCTCCCATATTAACCGTTAGTGATACATTCCCTGTATTACTAAATACCATTCCGATGGTTAATTCTTGAGATACAACTACCGAACCGCCTTCTGCCGGCATTCTGTCTGGTTCAGGGTCTGTAAGGTATGCATATAATACTTCGCCTTTATCAGGATCTTGTGCAAATAACCCAATTTCAGACATTCGAAAAGCTTCATGTATGCCAGTATTAGTTATAAAGGTATCAACGCTTACGATTTTACCTTCTTGTTTTACAACGAAATTCGTAGTCTCCCATTTAGAGGAGAGTACATCAGTTAGCGCTAATGGATTCGTTGCATTAACCCCACTACCTACTTTGATTTTCGTGAATGTCAGTTTAGTTTTGCCTGCATTTACCTTTGCTTGCAAATCGGCACCGACATCCGTCATGGTTGCATTTGACCATTCTGCCATATATTCCTCCTATCTAACGCTATTATCTAGCGCTACATTAATCTTCGTTTTCTTTGATTCAACAGTGTACGACGTTACATGGGTATTCAAATTAATGCGCCATGCATTCGTAAAATCACACTTGATATTCACCTTTTTAGACACACCGCACCATCCGGCAAAATACTTATTAAAGTTGATTCGTCGAATGAATTCAATACCATCTAACCAGGACCGTACATTCTTGGCCGTATTGATAGCACGCACAAGCTTAGCAATGTCCGATTCACCAGTTAATGGTTCCGTAATGAGCGTAACTTTGAAATAATAAGGCTTACCACCATACTCAAACCATTCTGCAATTTTCGAATCAGAATATACAGTCTGTACAGCCTTTTCGACTGCGTATGGTGTACCTTTATGGCGGTGAATATCAATTGAATTCTTCACCAATTCACGCTTAGTTGCTATTGGTAATCCACTATCGTAATCATCTACATGTAATTGATACGCTAAATGATCAATGACACTCTCTGATTCAGTATCAATAGATGACCACAATAACAGCGTATTCGTATTCATCAATTCGGCTAGCGTATCATCCCACGTTTTAGCAAGGGCTTTAATTGGCTCCCTATCGATTGAGGAGGGAAGATGTTCTGCGCTTGTATACTTACTATCACGTATCATTCTTCCTCGCTTCCTGCAAATACTACGGCGATTGTATTGGCTACTGCCACACCGCTTTGTTCTGCAATCTGAGTAAATACAGGAGCAGTCACTTCAACGCGTTTAATACCAGATACATCCATGAGCATTTGCACCAATCGACTAGGCACTATATCACGGCCTAACTTAGATTTCTGCCATATTACATAATCATTGACCGCTTTATCCGCCTTAGCTTTTACCACTGTTGCATCTGCGCCTTTTTCGATGTAATACTTAGCTTCGATGTTATATTGCGTAGTAGTAGGGGCTAATACAGTAAGCTTATCTGTTAACGGTCTACGTTTCTTATCAGACAAATAATCCGTAATAGTCTTAAGTAATTCTTGCCCTGGAATACCACCGCCAGATAGTAATGGATAGATATTAACTTCCCCAGGATGTGGAGAAGATACACCTACATCGGCCACAAGGTGTGATGCTGATTTCGTGAAATACTCATAGGCACCTTCAGGACCTGCCACAGAGAATGATTCAGGAGCCTCATGAATACGTTCACGATAGGCTTCATCATCTTCTGTATCAGAACCACCTTCAGATAATGTGGTATTACTCATCGTATCCACATACGCTATAGGGTCAATAATTGTACTTATCTCACCTGGTTTAAACCCATTACCTTGAGCGCCCGTGCGTTGTGCTTCTGCTTTTATGGATCCATTGAGTTGACCTGGTAGAATTACCAAATCTTCAACAGTAGCAAAATATTCGCCACTTTCTGTGGATATTCTTGTACCTTTTGGAATAATAACAGAATTCGTACGCACTGCTGACAATGTAGCTTGGATAGTCGTAGTCGCTTTTGTTGCCTGTAGTCGCTCAACGGCAGCAGGAACCGCTCCAACGTGGTCCAAGTTATCACCTTCTGCGTAGGCTAATAGATTTTGTTTAGCTGCATAATTTGCATCGTTCAATAATCGGATAATAATTTCCGAAATCACATTTAAAAATAAAGTAACAGGGTCGCCCTCTCCCAAGGTTCGCCCTGTTATTGTTGTGTAAATATCAAATACCTTCTGTTGAACGTGTTCTTTATCTGTGTTAAAGAACTCAACATTCGGTAAATCAGATAATCTCATACAGTCACCATCACTTTCGGAATCAACGCCCCATTTTGTGTGGCGGTAAAGGATATATCACTAATTTTGGCACGTGGTTCGTACCGTTTAATTTGTTGGAATATGTCATTAGATAGATGTGCTTGTGCCTGATGAATAGGCATATCAATAATGCGACCATCAATACCAAACTCCCTATCTAGTGGCACACTACCACGAACAGTAGAAATAATCGTTTGCACATTCTGCAAAATCTCAGCGACTTCACTTTCAGGTGCTAGCGATATCCTATTGTCCGTAACTGGTTTAATTTCATACGTTGCTGACATGGCTAGAACCTCCGCAATATCGTATTAACTTTATTGAACTTCTGACCATATTGGTTAAGCATGGACTTTTCTTCTACTGTATTCTTGTCCGGATACTCTTCAAGAGTTAGTGATACTTCAATAGATTGCGTCTTGCCATAGGCATCCGTAAATAGGCTATCTTCGCTCATAGACATGATTACAAAGTAGTTTTGACTAACAGGTTTACCGCCAATAATAAAAGGCAATACAGCCCCTGTATCGCGATATTTTCGCAACTTCTTAACAGTACTATCCGGAGATTGTCCAAGTGATGAAGAAATTAGAATCTTACATGTAATTTGTTCCACATCCGGTCCACTAAACTGTTTGACAGGCTTTTCTAGCATCAAATTATGCTTTTCCCATCGTGCACTACCTGAACGCGTTACATCCGACACAGTAAGCACATTGTCTAATGCGGTATAGAACACTATATCCGCTAAATAACCGATATACATCTATACCTCCTATTCTGGTCCTGATGTTGTAGAACCACCTGATACCACACCGCCATGCACATGATGGACTAAGGAAATACCATTTACCACCACATCCCCACTTCTTGAATTAATGGATAGCGTACCACCAATATTAAGAGTCATATCTCCAGGAACAGTGAGCACACGTTTCCCATTATCCGCACCATCTGGTGTCGGATCCGCAGTACTAAAGAATGTGCCGATGATAAATCCATCAGAAAAGCCACGTCCGGACCGATTAGGCAACATAATGCACAATACCTGGTCATCAATTGCCGGTATCCAATAGTCCTTATCATGTGCTGCACCTCGATTAATGACAGATAATGGCGCCGTTACAACACCTTCTCTATCTAGGCGTGTAACAACAGCTTTACCTTCTTCAGGAATAGTACTTGAAACATTTCCAATAAATATCATATCCGCTAATGTGGATAATATATCAGTAGCCATTTAAACACCTCCTTACATCAATCGACGTTGAATAATTGGCCCCTAATGTGTGTGTTGCTTTCATAATTAAATAATTACCATCAAACACTCCAAACCCTTCTAGCTTAACCGTGACCGATGCCATAATAAGAGGATTACCAGGAAAACTAAATGACATTGTGTCGGCTTCCTTATTGGCTTCTCTAAGTTTCTTCTTAGCCAATCGTTTCGCCTCAGCCTTATCTTTCACCTGTTCATTGACCTCTAATACAGCAAGGTACGTATGGCCCTTACGGTCAGGATCTTCAAACGTATCCTCTATCACAGTTTTCTTATCCTTATTGGTGTATTTCACATGACATGCACGATATACCTCACGAGTTTTACTTTTATACGAATAAAATATAGCCCTAGTAATAATCAAAGGCGGTTGTTCGCCCTCTTTAGTCTGTACAGGTTGATATTGGCCACCTGGTCTACGAATTATAACTTTAGGCTTCACATTTTCGTATTTGTAATCATCGAATATAATCAACTGTTCAGTGGATACCTTAAGAGAAAACCCCGCATCATTGCATAGCTTCTGCAAAAATGCGAGGTCTGATTCAGCACTTTGAGAGGCATCTTTTAACGGTGGGTCAAAATCCGCATCCCATACTAGCTTTAATTTATTATCTTTTGCTTTCTCGGTAGCAATCGCTTTCAGCGTTGTGGCTTTCCACGATTTATCTTTCTTCTTCTCCCGTAAATCAGTACTACCGATAATAGCGACACCTTTGATTTTGACTATATCAGGAAGGCTACTTCCTTCGAATTCATCAATTTCAAATTTGCCGATTGGTAACGTAAATTGTTCATCCCCTAATTTCTCCCATGCTACGGTATTAATAGCGACTTCTAGTAATGATCCTTTCACAGGATACCAATCGCCGACCCATAGACGGCCCCTATCCTCTAATGAGATAGCCACGTCATCTACAGTTCCTGAAAGGTTATCTGTGAAAGTTACATCAAGAAGGTATTTACTAATATCGTCGGTGATGTCCTTTGACTCCTTACTCCCCCAATGTTGGTAACCAATCGTACACCATGCCCGCCGTGCTAACTTCGTTTGTGGTGTTAAATCTTTCTTCCATTTTTGGACCTTAGCTAGACTCTTTTGTAAGCTCATGTACTATCGCCTCCATGGTGGTAAGAATTCAGGTAAGGAATCAGCAGGAACATCTGGACATGTTAACACAACACTAGCGGAAAATATCGCCGTATTACGGTGCTTTTGATTGGCTTCTAACAATAGATTGATATATCGTTCATTGCCATACACCTTATATGCGATTAAATCCCACATATCCCCTTGTATTGTTGTATAACTAGTCATAACTCAACCTCCGTTGTCCGGCGGTATAATTACGCATCATTTGTTCAAATTCACGCATTTTAGCATCCAATGCCGACATAATATCATCAGTTGAACCATTACCAGCATTTATAACGGGCGCGAATGTAATCTGTACAGGCGACTCACTATTACTAGATGAGGATGTCACAGGCACGCTAGGTGCTAATGATACAGTAGGTGCTACAGCTGACTGCGCACCACTCACACCTAACATTCGTCCGGCCGTTTGCCATAAGTTCATAGCATTAGCACTACCATCAATAGGTACAATTACTTCAGGATATCCAGCTTCACCAATCAATGCGACTTCTGGCGATGTAATAACACCACCATTGGCATACGCATTACCGCCTGCAGCTTGAACACCTACAGTAAAACCGCCACTAAATTGAGCCTTGATACTATCCCATGCACCAGCGATTGCATTAGATACAGCACTAGGGATTTGTTTAATCCAATCCATTACCGCATTATATGCATCACTTGCCCATTGACCTGCGGCAGCTACGAAACCGGCTCCCGCATCAGCACATGCACTTGGTAAATTCATAATGAAATTAATAACATCGTTAACCAAACTACTAATCCACGATGTGGCCGTAGCATATGCCTCAGAGGCAAATGAAATAACCGCAGCTACAAACTCAGCACCCAACGTGATCATGTACATGGGTAAATTGATTAAGAAGTTATAAATATCATCGACCATGGCACTAAAGGTAGTGACTGCGAAGTTATAACACTCTGTCGCGAATGAGACGACGGCAGATATAACAGCAGTACCAACTTGTACCGCAATCTCTGGCAATCGTAAAATAATGCCTATTATGAACCCTACGGCCATACCAATATATGTTGGTAAGTTTAGCCATAGATTTACATAGGCAATTATTGCCGCTTTCAACGTATTAAATACGCTAAGCCCTAATGATAAAAACCCATTAATTACAGCCATAATACCTGATATAATGGCGCTCCATGCGGAACTTAAAGCATAACATACGCTATCCCATATTGAACTCAACCCAGAACATACACTATCCCAAACAGATGTTAATGTAGCACAAATACTATCCCAGTTAGTTACTAATAGGTATATCACTGCAATAATCGCCATAATAGCAATTACCCAAGGCCCACCTATTAATGCACCCGCTGCTTTAAACGCACCCATTGCCGTTTCTACACCTTTAAATGCCGTGGTAATTGTAGTAATACCTGATGCTAACTTAGTAGCCGTGCCATATAGTAATGCCAATTTCAAGCCATTAGTGACTACGGCGGCAATAGCTTCCTTATTATCCTTCATGAACGTTACAACGGCTTGTAATACCGGTATCAGTGCCGGTAATATTTGCTGAGCAATTGGTATAAATGCCTGTGCCAAACCTAATGCAACTTGCGTAGCTTCTGCTTTCAAGATGTTCATTTGTAACCATATTTCATGGAGTGATTTAGGATCTATACCAACACCTTTAATTTGTGACGCGGCTGCTTGTGCATCTGCGTAATTTTCAAAAACTTTAGTAAGCTCCATGCCTTTAGCACCTAATGTTTCAAGCATGAATTCTTGGCCACGCCCTTGTGCTACTGCATTTTGGTACCCTTTAGCCATTGCATCCAACTGTTGATTCATAGGCAATAATTTACCATTGGCATCGGTCAAGGATACACCAAATTGACTGAGGTATCCTTGCAATGCTTCTGCACTTTTACCGCCACCGGCTAAAGTCTTATCCATTTTAGCGAATGACTTAGCCGCCGCTTCTACATCGACACCACTTAACGTCATAATCTTCTTAAATTGCGATGTTTCAGCAGTTGTCATATGTAGTTTATTGGACAATTGATAGAGTGCTTCACCGGCATTAACTACATTATCTATAATGGCACCAATACCAAACCCACCGGCGGCAACCATAGCAAAACTTGCAAGCTTACCTGTAATGCCACTTACCGCAGCACTAGCACCTTGCGCAGCTGATGCAGCACCTGCTAAAGGACTTGCACCACCCATTTTACTGATTGCATTTTGATGCGCTGTCTGGCTTGCTATATTAGACCGCAACTGGGCTTGCCGTTGCAACATCGAATTTAGCTTTTGCTCAGCTGCAATTGCTGCATTCCTGTCACTAGCATTACCAGTCTTTTGCGATATAGCTTGTAATTTTCTATACTGCGCCTGTTGGTCTTTGATTGCATTAGATAATTTGTTGAGTTCCTGAGATGCTTTTGATACGGAGGAGGATAACCCGCCATCGAGTTTACCTTTAATGGCAATCGCCATTTCTAAGACTTTATTGGCCATTACTTTCTCCCTTTCATTGCTTTATTCTCGCGCTCGATACCATCACTAATGAGCTGAACATGGACTATGAACTCATCCACGTCTAGCTCTCGAATAAAGTAGTCCATCGGTGTGCTAGTGTATTTACTACATGTAATCGCGCACTCAGTGAAATACCGTTCTAGGTCTGTTATTTTTCGGAATTTAGCAAAAAATTCTGTACCTCTAAGCACACTCTAGTGAAATCGGCAGCCGGAAGGCTATAGATATCATCCACTTTACAACCGCATGCGGCAGCTGCTACATGTGCTTGATATGTCATAGATAATGCAGGAACTGTGATTGTTCTATCTTCATTCTTAGCAGACTTTTCGCATTTAATTAATGTATAACCGCTGATTCCTTCAAATTGTAAGGAATGGCCAGCTTTTACTAATTCAATACCCGTTTGTTCATGTGTTTCGTTCATAGTGTTATGTTTACTCATTAGTGATCGTCCTTTCTACAGACTAAATACCGAGTGCAGCACGAACATCGCCAAGGAAGTCCGTACCATCAGAAATAGAATCTTTATAAGCATATTTATCGATTTCACGAACCACTTTGCCATCTTGTTCTAGTTTCAAATATGTAGTTTCAATTGTGTTCGTTGCATCGATAGTATTGCCAGATTCATAGGTGCCATTTTCTTTGGATTTAGCACGGCCACGAATAACGGCACGTGTAGGCACAATTACATATTTATCTTTGCCACTATCCCAACATTGGATAGCACCGCGCACTTCTAAGCGTACGCCACGGCCACCTGTAAGGCGGTGTGTAGTTTCTGTTGGAGTGTTCCATGTAAGTTTAGTTTCCATAGAGGAGTAGTGACCAATAACTGGCGCTTCTACTTCACCTGCAATACCCACACCTTTTACAGTTTGAGTCATTACAGATTCACTAGGTAATTCCACTTTGGCAACACCTAAACAGTTGTCAGAACCTTCTTCATATACACGAAAGTCATTAAGTACTTCCGGTACTTGATTGATAGATGCCATGATTTATTACCCCTTTCTATACTGTTTGAAATAACGTTTTGAAATAGGAAACATCGTATTCAGAAATGCTTTCAATTTCTTGCGCTGGAATTGGAGGTGTACGGAATTTGTGGAAACGAATAATACCATTCAACAAATCTGTTGTAGGGTTTTCTGCTTCTTTAAATTCAATACGACCGCCCAAAATAAAGCCACGAGAAGTAAGGCCGTTAAGACGGATTGTTTCACTATCAAGAATTGTCTTGATGTTACGTGGCAAGATAGGCATATCTACTTTTTGCCAATACGTTAAGATGAATGTTTGGTCATCCCAATCATTGAAACGACGTACACAAATAAATGTATCCTTAACATCAGTCGTGCCAGGATATGCACCTGTGTAGTTGCCCCAAGATACCCAACCATTGATATTAACGGCTGTCATAATACCTTGAGAGTTCAATAAGTTAGCTTGGGAATGTGTAAGCATAACTTCCTTACCATTAGCTAAGCACAAGCCTGTGATATTCATAGACTTATTGGAAGGCGATAATGTAGGAATATCGCTATTGGATGCATCGCATTTACCAATAATGCCCATGATGTGTGTAGACATATGGAACATATAATCGCCATTGCGAACCATTGGCCAACATACGACTTCAGATTCACCTGTATAACTATTACCTTTCTTCCATTCGTAAGCATCTGTGTATTTAACAACTTGTGTAGTATCAATATCTACCAAAGTAGTCGCACCAAATAAGTTATTAATAACACGAGATTTTGCTTTCATTACGGAAGCCACTGTAGGATTTTGAGAGAATCCAGGTGCAGCAATAAGACCAGGTACAATGCCAAAATGATGATAGATTGTATCAATTAATTCAAAACCTGTTGCTTTTTCGTTGCTATCCACACCGCCGATTACGTTTTTATAATCAAAGTTTTCTACATCAAGTTCATCGTATGTGAGGTTCAATGTAGTTGCGGAATCGAATTTGCCACCTTTTATAACAGAGATGATCAATTGATTCTTGTCATCAAATGCAGCCGTATAGTCTGTGTTGGCCACACCTGTTTGACCACCGCTAGATACTTGCAAAGTATTAAGCAATACTGCTGCTTTTACAATGCATTTCTTTTCTGACAATGTAGCAGTTGTTGTAGTGGATTTCTTATGCTTTGTAGGATCCAATACGTTAACAAATACGATTGGAGCTACACCATATAACTTAAATTGCGCATACATTGCTTCACACAATGTAAAATGTGTCCAATCTTCAGAATAGCCAAGTTGTTGAACAGCTTCTTCCCAGCTGTAACAGATTATTGGCTTATTAACTACTGCGCTAGGGTCTTCTGTAAGGTGTACTGGTGCAGTACCGAACACAATTGGAAGGCCGGCAGTAGTTTGGACAGGAGCAATTACAGAGGTAGCTTGCTCACTTGTTTTGACGCCATGATAAAAGGCCATTTACTTCACTCCTTTATAATTCTTCAATGCGTTTACATAAAATACATTTAATTGTGTGCCTTGTGTTCTCACATCAATCATTGCTTGATTGAGTTCATCTAAAGGCACGAATAAATGCATAAAAATAGGGTCTTCCGCTTCCGGCAGTGGTGCACCGTCGCTAAATACCATGAATTGATTTAGCCGGCTACTGCGGAACGAAGGCCCAACATATACAACAGGGTTCATCGTTGTCTCCTATTCAATTACTTTATTATCCGTAAATATCTTATTTAGATTTCTACGAATAACAGGAATATACACTTCGAATTCTAGATATCCAACCCATTGAGGATATGGTTGATCATCAGGAATTGTTGTATTAACTGTATTCTCCTTAATTTCATATTTAAGTGCTATCGGATTATCAGATAGTAACCGCTCACGCACTACCTCTAAGAGGTGATATAGTCCGACATGGCCTTTTGTTAAGGCCTCATCAAATGTAGTAACCAATACTGTAATCCCTACAGTCGAACTATCTGCATCATTAACAGAGTACGGACGTACTACTACTGCAGGGCATAACTTGCGCAAGTCAGCATTATTATCCACCCTTGGTAAGAAACCGCTCCATACTCGAATAGTGCTCGCGGTAACATCACTTGTTTCATTGAGCTTGCGCAACTCATCCATGAGATAGGCAGCAATGCCGTCTGATACATCTAATGGTGTCATTAGTTACCTCCTAACGCGCGCTCTAATTCGTGATATAGGCGCTTTTCATACATTTCCATGCCTTCCTTTTGCATGGCATTCATAACAGTTTCATTACCAAACATTTGCGGTAAGGCTGGTCCATATATCCCCTTTAATGGGTATCGGTCCTTGCCTTGGCGTTTCATGAATATGCCTGATGTGCTAACAAAGCCATTTGGTACCTTCGTTTCTGTGTCCTTTTTAATCGACACAAACACACCTTTTCGCTTAAGTGATTTAATTTTGAAGTACTTTTGAGCGCTAGTATAACCACCTTTGATACGCATTTCTGTGCCATCATTCAATTTATTGATAGATACACCGGACTTTACGACTGATATACCTTTAATAGCATAGATATTGCGTAGTGCTTGCGTACCTGCTTTTCTTGCGGTTGTTGCAGCACGCTTAGATGCGGCTTGACAGACACGTCGAACTCTATCTTCTTTTAATGTTTCTAGTGCTTTTTCAACTTTTGCTACTGCACTTTTATCAAGTTCTAGCTCAACCATCCGTCAACACCGCCTCTAGCTTCTGCTCTGAGTTCGATAGACACAAGTCCATCTTCTTCCGTTGCACTTTGAACGATGTACACATCACCATCTAATCGGAATACGTTTCCCTGTGATGGAATTTCAGGGATGTCCTTTAATTTGCAATGCACAAATACAGACACCCCATGCAATCCGTCATTTGATACGTGAGAGCCATTCGACAAGAATGACTCCCTCGCCGTTGGCGATTGAATAACCGCTTTAGCTACTGTGCCATTTAGATTATGCCCTTCGGCGAATTCATCTTCATTGAGGAATACATCGTCAATATCGCTTTCTAGGTAATCTCTAAATCGCATTATTTTTTCACCGTAACTTCCGCATCAACTTCAGGTAATTCCATTTCTTCTTCCGGTTCATCTGGAACGACTTCCAATGGTTCCGGTACTTCAACAGGATCATCTTCAGCAGATTCAAACTTATCAGATTCAAGCAAGGATAACGCAATCGCTTTCTTTTTGATATCGACTACTTCGCCTTTGCCATACATCTCGCCTTCATGTGCTAAATAACCCTTTAATACTCTGATTTTCATAAGTAGGTTACCCCCTATTTAGTCTTAATAGTTGCCCAATCGTCTATGGTTTCCGGAACCAATACACAACGGGAATATACAGACAATGTTAATTCTTGTGTAGCTTTATTAGCATAGTAGTAAGGTACATAAATACCTGCATATGTTGTGAATTGGTTGTCATCGTTAAGCAATGTTACTGCCGCATGTTGTTGACGACCACGGCCAGGAACACCTAATACTGCTGCATCATCACCGATAAAGGATTTTACCTTACCTTCATCATCTTGATATGTTTCAAGATATGCATACACATCAATGTTCAAGGACATGATACGGCCAACATATCGAACTTGTGGAGAAAGGTATTCCGGTGCAAAACTAAACATTGTCATGTTTTCACGATTAGGAATCGCTAACATTTTATTAATAGATGTGTTATCAAGAATGTATTTTTCAACATTTTTGCCAACGACTAATACAGTTGGTACGATGCCTGCGTTTTCTTGAATTTTTTCAGACGCCATTTTCAAATCGCCATAAATATCAGCGCCGGCTTGGTCCCATGTAGTAGTAGGTGTAATGTCTTGTTCAAATTCAAAGTCGATTTCATCAACTTGAACTGTTTCACCATCGTCAGCATAGCCTTCGATTTTGCATTTACCAGTAGTAAGCAAATCAGCTGCCATTTTGTTTTTACGATTAATGATCGTTCCTTGCAAGTAGGATAAATCTTCAGCTTGCATTTGTGCAGCACGTTGTGCCGGTGTCATTGTAGATACAATATTTTCAGCAAATGCACGTTGGTCAAGTTGTTCCGGGTCAATCACTGTACGAGGACCCATCATAGGTGCTTCGTATAAAGCAATTTTTGAACCTGCACGTTTAACATTCACACCAGATGCACCACGAGATACAAAAGGAGCTAATGTGCGACCACGTTTACGAGTTTCTACTGCGATTTTTTTAGAAGTTGCAACTGCTGGAACTTGTGGGAAGAAAGTATCAAGCAAAAAACTTGCCGGAGCTTTCATTCGTTCCACAGCTTGCATTAAGGAAAATGTATCTTTGAAATCAATTGCCATTATATAGTTCCCCCTATTTAATGCTAGTTAAGAATAAGTGAGCGTCCTTAAAATCCGCTTCATGATCATTAATTTTGTACGCTTGGTCAACTACCAATACTTCACGATTAAAGCGACCGGAGATGTATACAGTTAATACATTGTGGTCAGTAGTTGCAGTAGTATCAGATACTACGATGCCAGCTGGTTTACCAGTTGTTGTAATTTTTTGGAATGTACCAGCATTGTTTTCAAGCACTTGGCCACGTTTATAATCGCCGACTGCTACTTTTACATTTTGAGTTAATACCGGTACACCGCCACCACCTAATAGGTAATCAGATGCGACACCATTTACTTGTTCGAAATATGCCATTATTTACCGCCTTTCTTAGCATTCGCATATGCTACGACTTCATCAATTGCACTAGCTTTTGCTACTGCATCATTGGTTTCTGGTGTGGATGCACCTTGAGGCGCCACTCTATCTGCACCAGATTCCATTTGATCAATAACTAATTGTCGAATTTGGTCGACTACTTTGTTATCAGTTGCAGGAATATCAGATACGGCAGAGATGAAAGGTGTTACTTCATCTACAGTCTTACCTTCTTTAACAGCCACATCTACTAAACGATTGATGACTTCATTTTTGCCTTTTAACGCATTTAATGCTTCAACGCGTTCGCGTTCTGCTGTTACTGCTGTATTTTCTGCAGGTTCATTTGTAGAAATACCAAGCAAACCTTTTAAGCTTGCCATGAATTGATTTTCAGTCATATGTTTCTCCTTATGTTTTAAAAATTGTTTGATTTTGGCTTCATTTTTGGCCGAATACTTGCAAGATACTTTGTTTACAATAACCATTCCGTTATTCACAACAGCATTATCAATAATCGCCGTATCTACTTCATCAATTAGGCCGTAGGATTTCGCCTCGTCCGCTGTGAGCCACGTTTCATCATCCATAAGTGTATTTACCTGTTCAGATGTCAAAACATCGCTACGGCTCAAATAAACGTTTGCAATTGTTTGTTTAACACTCGCCAAATAGTTAGCCATTTTAGTTAAGCCGTCCGCATCAAAGCTATCGCCTAGATATACGGATGGGTTGTGAATCATGTACAAGGCATTGCTTGGCATGATTACCTTATCGGCAGCGCATGCAATAATCGTAGCTGCACTTGCGCACAATCCATCAATATGTGCCGTTACGTTGCCGGTATAAGTCTTAATCATATTGTGTATGGCTTGCGCTGCGAATACGTCACCACCGCCAGAGTTGATGCGCATTGTTAGGTCATTACCATTACAACTAGCCAAGTCACTTGCAAATTCACGCGGTGTAACTTCATCACCCCACCAAGAGGTATCAGAAATATCACCATACAAAATCAATTCAGATTGACCGGTACCATCTTGATTTACAAAATTCTTAACAGACCAGAATTTATTCATCCTCTTCACCTCCTTTCGCTTTAGATTTAGAGCCAACGGAAGGATTAACCGCATCAGCTAGCCCCATGCCATATTTCTCCATGAGTTGTTTTTCAAACGCAAGTTGTGCAATATTTTCTTCAAGATCTGTCCCTGTCATTTCGGCCGCTTCACGTTCGCGAGTGGAAACTCCATTCTGAACGCGAAGGTTACTACCATTCATATCCTTAACAGGGTCAAGGATTGACATAGTAGGTCCAAACCAATCAGCATTGCACCATGCTTTTCGAATCAATGGATCATCAAAGAAACCAGGCGCTTCAATTCGTCCATTCGCTACGGCTTCCATTAACCATACCTCATAGATTGGTTTACAGAAGTCACGAGCGAACCACTTTCGCCGTAGTTTATATTCTTCCCAAGCCTGTAACATTGCTGCACGGCTTGCAGAATACGAGGAGTTGAAGTTCTTCATTAGTACTTCGTAAGGTTGGTTAAGTGCTGCGCCTACTTGTTTGATGAGTTGCGTACTAAACACTTCAAAAGTAGATTGAGCATTGGATGCATCCACGCTCTTAACATCCACACCTTTTGGCAAGGCATTTAATGTTCCAGGGCCTAAATTGTATTCTGATACATCAACTACTGGTTCCGTTGGATCATCAACACCATTGTCGGCCAACATATCATTTAACGAACCGGAGTTAGTAACGGCTTCAGTAAAGAATAATGCGAAATACGATTTAATAATGGCAGATGTAAGCTCTGCATTTGTGTAACGATATACTTGCTTAAGTGTTTCAATGACTGGAGCTAAATAAGGCACTCCTCTGTACTGCTCAGGTCTAGTATCATTACTAATTTGCAGTACATTAGGAATGCTTGTACGCTTGCCATATGCTTCAACCCTTGCCCATGTAGTTAATACACTTGTAATTGGTTCGCCTGGTACTTGATTAGATACCCAGTAGGCTACAATAGCACCGTCAGTATCAATTTCCACACCATTCAATATGCGGTTCCCATTATTAGGGTTAAGCGCTTCAACACCAGTTGGGTCACCTGTAACATATGTGGAATCAGTAAGCGGATTACTTACACGATTACCTTCAATTAATTGAAGGCGTAACGTATACGGCATATCTGGTGTTGTTGGTTTTCTTCTAAATACGGCGAAACTATCACCATCGGTAAGATATCCTTGATATGCGATGCTTTGCATATCATATAAATTGTTCTTGCGATAGATATCACAGTCTTTTGATTCGGCCCACAAGTCAAACTCAGCACGAACCTTACGAGCCCATGCTCTAGCCTCTTCTGCACTGATTCCCAATATTTGAAACTTAGGTCTAGGGAACACATTGAGGCCTGCGCCAACTGTATGAGTGGTGCTTGTATTGATTGCAGCCGTTCCTACTGGTGTATTGATGGCTAAATCTGCGGATCTGTCACGTAAAGTTGATAGATTTGCACCAATATCAGCCTTATAACCCAGTTTTCTAGGGTTATATCCCTTTAATGATTTGTTATTATGAGAGGCTCCACCCTCACTATATCCGCTATTTTTAGCTCTCGGAGTGCCTATTTTAGCGCTAAATTTCTTGTTTTTTCTCGCCATTTTAGCCTCCTAATCCCTAAAAACTACCCGTTTTGACCGGTTTCCACGCCCATTATCGGTGTCCATACCAGGTAATTTGGCGCCTCTTGCTACTAAATCATCAATCATTTTCCTTACTTCTGCTAAATTCGCCCTTGTAAGAGTCCGATTTCCGATTGTATAGCTTTGGCCAGTCAATATTGCTTCCTCAGCCTTGACATACCACTCTAACCGTACGTCAATGAGCCTTGGCTTACTTGAATAACTAGTTGCCATACATCCTCCTAAATATCTGCTGCTTTACTAGCTCTACGAACACGTTTCCGCATTTGTTTCTTTCGTGGAGTAGTTACTGTTGTAGTGGAATGGCCTCCACCTTTGACTACTTCCGCCAATCTATCCCAATCAGGATGGATAGAATTCATACAGGCTAGGTTATATACGCGTAAGTCCAAAGGTTCATTACGAACCCCTGCTGTAGGCTCCCATATTTCATGGATAACGCCCTTACGTTTAACTTTTTTCTTATGTTCTGAAATAATCCCCTTGAAATACAACTCGTCATACCCTCTAGTTCCTAGGAATTCTTCATCCAATGGGAAGTGAAAGTACTTAGCACCAGGTTCATCGATGGCCAATCGGTTCATTACCTGTTGTTTCCCATCGTCTACACCTAGCATTACAAGTGGAATCTTACTCCCTGAAGCTTTACCAATCTTATAATTTAACGGTATGCCAGGTGTTCCGGCCGTACCTTTGATGGCAAATCGTTGCTTGCTGAAATTCTTCTCACAGTATTCATACACTTTTGACGTGTAGTGACCGCCGGAGTCAACGAAAGCACGAGCTACTTTAAGGCCTGTACCATTCTTAAAGCGGTATACCTTATCAAGTACCGCATCAAGTGCATCCCATGTTGCTTTATTGTCAGGTTCCCCAAGGATAACGCCCTTACAGATTCCCCAACATTCTTCGCCATATCCCCAACCGGTGATTTCATACTCTAACCGGTTGTCTTGTGTATCGACGGCACCAGTTAGCAACAATACACCGTCCGGAAGGTCTGCTCCGTACTTCTCACGGCGCCTAATGAATTGTTGATAGTCTTCAAAGGCACCTTGTTGTGCATATGATTCACCGAAACGCGTATTCATGACTACCTTCTCACGGGTAGGGTCGCCTTTAGCTTCTAGCCATTCCCTCATAATGTCATTCCAGGTTAGCCATGGAGACGTGAATCCATTTACAAAAAAACTGCGTATGCCATTATGCAACGCAGCTTGGTTTTTCGATATGTACTTCTGAGAAACTTTCCGCATTTCGTCTTCAGAGAATGTAGATCCGCAATCAGGGCATCGCCATTTCACATCGCTGACTACCACAATCTTCCGACCTTTAGCGTCCTTATGTTCCTCGGTCTCACATTCCATTTCAGTATGTCGTATCAAATGGTACTCACCACAATTAGGGCACTCATGTTGCCACTCTTCTTGTGTGCCTGTTTGATACTCTACATCGATTCGTGAGCTACCTTCATTAGTTGGTGTAGAGAATAACCCCATTACCCTGTTCCAAAACGTTGTCATACGTTTTGCAGCAAGGTCTACTGGGTCACCTTCTGTGCCAGCGCTATCTGGGAAGCGGTCTACTTCGTCCGCAAGTAGCACACGCACAGGACGTGATGCCAATCCGGCTGGACTGTTCGCCCCGCACATGATAAGACGGCCACCAGGGAATAACTTAGATAAGATTGTGTTCTTACCATCTCGTGTCTTGGCGCCATCTTCTGATTTTGTTTCATAGAATACCTGTGATAGTACTTTCGTATCACGGATCATCGGAGAGATACGAGACTTAGAATAGTCTTGAGCCAATTCGATAGTTGGTTGAATCATCATGACTGCACATGGGTCAAGATGAGCGTATCGCCCTAGGACATTATTCATGATATCTGACTTCCCGACCTGTGACGCACTCTTAACCACTACTCGATTAATACCAGGTTGCGTAAAAGCATCCATAATATCCTTTTGATATGGCGCTCTACTCGTTTTCCATCGCCCTGGTTCAGCAGAAAGGCCTTGTGATAGCATGCGATAATTGTCAGCCCATTGGCTAACACTGGTTTTAGGTAGTGGTTTCAGCCCCATTTTAGAGACATATTGCCACAATTCTTTTGCCGTTTTCATGCTATCACCTCCTTTTTTGCATTAAAAAAGCGCCTAATTTGGCGCGTTATCATCATCTAATTCATCACTATCCATGAATAATGACGGCGTATATTCACTTAATTCGGATAATTTATCCTCAATTTCTTGCGTTAACAGGTTGTATGCTTCCTCTTTTGTCACACTCTGCAATTGTGGCGCCAATTTAGTTGGCAATCCTAACAATTGTGTGCGCAAATTCACGAGCATTTCTGTCATAACCTGTTCTACAGTATCTGCCGAGTACACTTCGCCGTTCATTTTGGCCAACTTCAACTCAGCAATCTTGCGTTTCGCGCGTTCATTCTTAGCCTTTTCAACCTCAAATACCGCATCATCGGAACTGCTTACCTCTTCGACAGAAGATTGCCCCTTATATTTGACATAATTGATAACGGATTTGATAACCAAAATTTGATTTTTTTCATCCGTCGCTAAAACCCCTTCTTGGAGCAGTTGCGAAACACGTTGACGCGAGAGTCCGAGTGCTTTTGCCAGGTTCGACTGCGAGGCCGTTGCTGTTTTCAAATCATCTGTAATTTTCACTTATCAATCAGCCTCCTTTCATTACCTGTATCACTAGCAAGAACATAAAAAATTTAAAATCTAGGCAATTTTTGGGGTCTCGGCCACCGCAAGGCAGCATCCTTGGCCAGAAGGACCCATAAAAAATCATCCAAATTTAAAATAATACATGCAATATTTAAAATTTATTTTTTTTATTTTTATGGTGAGACAAGCGACGCTCATCCTCATGACGGTTCCGTGCCTCATCCCTATCCACATGTCTCATCATATGGCGTGCATGCGAACATGAACGGCAGTATCCATTAGCTTTTATTACTATTTTGTTAGCACCACACATTCCATGATGATTATCTAAGCATGCAGTCTTATTACATCTTACATTAGGCATACCGTTCACATCCTTTCATCGCCTACTCAATACACACAACTCACAAGGTATAAGTATATCTTAAGGTTGTGTAGTTATATATTCAAAGAGGTCAAACATGAATCATTGATTGGTGAGTTGTGTGTATTCAATAGGCACCAGTTGGGTAGTTGTATATCATATGTACAAAATAAAAGGCCCGTATAACTGAATGGTTACACGAGCCTAATATTTTATTTTGAGTGATTTGGTGAATGATTGCTCAGTGGCAATTTCACATATATATAATATCACATATCCAAATACCAGTTTGGTACTATTTGGGTCAGTTTGGTACTATTTGGGTCAATTCTTGACCTAATTCAATTAATGCTTCTTTTTTATATGACTGTACCTGTGTTTTACTATACCCTATAAATGATACCACACCTTTAAAAGACATACCATTTACATATTCTTGCATCAATGCTATCTTCCCCTCAACACATTGTAAGCACTCAATATGTTTTCTGGCTTCTTCGCGTAACTGAATCAATGCATTTGTTTTCTCAAGACATTTAGATTCGCTTTCTAACATCTTAGCTATACTAGCTTCTAACCCCTCTTTAATACCACCGCCTGAGACTCGGTCCTTGCTATAATCTATTGCACTTAGCGAAGTGATATCACTTCTTAATCGTTGTAATTCTCTTTTGGCTGATTGTATTTCTAATGTGCATGATTTTATTGGCTTTAAATATTCAATAGCCTTTCTTATATATTTCTTTTCATCTTCTTTGTCCATGTATCCGCATCACCTCCCGTTATAAATTTATCACCCTTTTATATGTCATATCCCATTGCTTTACGATTGATTACATATATCGTTTCCGCATCAGTATGTTCTCTTTTAGCTATGATTTTTAAACAAGTTTCTTTGTTAGGCATGTTTCCTGCATGTGTATTTACATGACATTGACTACATAATTGAATTAGATTTTCTCTAATATCTCCACCACCACTACCACGAGAAAATACATGATGTGGTTCTATATTACATAGTCTGCCACAGTATTCACAATGGTTTGTTCTAATTGCTTTAATCATTTTTTTATCAATGATTCTCTTATGTTTAATCGCCATTATTTATTACCAGTGCTTCCAAAACCGCCTGTACGTTTCTTTGTGGTCCTATCCTTAGCCGTAATACGATATGGCATGATAATTAATTGCGCCAATCTTTCGTTCTTATTATATTCAAACGGTGTATCACCTAAGTTTCTAAATCATCCGCATCATCTACACCATCTGTTGCCCTACAAATCGTATATTCCTTTACACTGATTGGTATTTCATTTTCCTGATATATTTTTCATTTCCCATCATGTCTAATTGCTACACCATATACCCAGTAATTAGCCGATTTTGCTTTAACATGTGTAATTCCCATTTTATTATCACCTACCTTGCCCTTATCACCCATAGTTGGGCTAATAGTGTTATGATTTCTTTCTTATGTGGTATATCTTGCGTTTCTAATTCTGTTACTATGTCCGCTATATATGCTTTTGGTATTACTGACATATTTGCATACCGCATCATCTTATCTCTTCTTGATTCCATATCATGCGCTCTCGTATTTATATGTTCCTTTTACAATGCGATAAGTTGAACCATATGAAATCTTGTATCTTTTAGCCATCTCCCTAAGTGTATAGTTTCCTGTTTTATAATCTTCACATATCTTATTTCCTATACTTTGACTTAATTTATTATGTTTTAAGTCTTGCATATCTTTTTGCAAAATCGTTTTACAAGAACGTACGCCCATACATTTTAAGGCTCTAGTAATTGTCACATTACCATATACACAAGCCCATAATGCCAACCAATTTAATCTCACACCTGTAGGATCATTCATGGTTATATTTCACCTAACCTTTCTTTTTCTGTCTACCTTCTGTCTTTCTTCTGTCTACATATGATTTACATCCACTGCAATACTTGGCCATAACATACGGTCTTTTAACTGCTATCCCCATTTGATTTGGACATGGTAGCATAAGCTTATGTTCATTAACACATGTATTTTTAACAAATAACCCTCCAAACTCAGTTAATTGAATGGCATGCTTACATGTTTTTGCTTTCTTATATTCCTGCCGTCTTGCCACTACCGCATCAACCTTTCTGCTTTTCTCTTCGCATTACATCGTACATTTGTTTTGTGTTTTATTTCTTTATCTGGCAGTGTCTCTGCGCTGCCTTTAAAAGGGAATTTGTTCATCATCGCCAAATGTTTCAAAATTACTTGGCTCATCATCTTTATTCGATAAGCTATCACCAATGAAATCTGCTACTACTTCAGTAACATATCTTTTTTCACCCTCTTTAGTCTCATAGGATCGTGTTTGTAGTCTGCCATTTACAATACATCTATTTCCTTTAATTAGCTTACCTGCATGTTCGCCTAACTTATTCCATGCTACACAATTAACATATGCAGTTTGTTCTTTTACTTCACCTGTACTCTTATCTACATATTCATTACTAGCAGCAATAGTAAATCTTGCTACAGGTGTTCCTTTTTTTGTAAAAGTTAACTCTGGGTCACGCACTAAATTCCCCATTAATTGCACATTATTCATAATTTCCTCCTAATCAATCCGTTTATTCCAATATTTTTCACAAGCTAAATACTTTGTCGCTTCTTCGAAACATACAATAGCCGAACACTTATCACATACCACCATATGATGCTTTTCGGTAACTTTAATACCCGTTACCACTCTGATTGATTTATTCCCGCAGAATGGACATGGTCTCAGTCGATTTTCTCTTCGCATATATTTCACTCCATTTCGTAAGACGTATTAATCTATATGTTCTAAATGGATATCCATAATTATTGATACCCTCATATACACTATCTTTATCCAAATAATAGCCTTGTGGAACTTTAATTTCTTTTCTCCACTCCGTAGCTTTAATAGTTTTACTTTCTACCTTTGGTTTATCCAAATTAGTACTTGAAACCCATTTCTTAGATGTATGTGTTGGACTGCCTTGTAAATCCATTTTTCGTTCTTTTATAAAATATTTAGCTAATCCAATTGCATCTTCAGCTTCTCCTCGGTACAGCTCTAATTTTGTATATCCATATTCCCATAACTGTTTTAGAATTTTAGTATTTAATCGAATACCTTGATTAAGTAGCATATGAAAGTGTATTTTGCCTTGTCGTTCCATAATATAAATATATTTACAAAGCTCATTTTCTTTCTTAAATCTTGCTCTCAACCTTCTAATAAATTTAGTCATCCTATTTTTTGCTTCAGTTTCATCAGGATCATCTCGAAATGTCAGTGTTAGATAATAATCGTCTTCTATAAAATTCATATCGATTAATAATCTTAATTTCTTTTCAGCAATACGTATGTTATTTTTACGAATCATTTCAGGTGTTACATGTTGTTTTTCACTTCTAGTTTTCTTTCCTATTTTCCCTAGATATGAATTACCCGTAATTGAATCTGTAACCTCTCTGATATTCTTCGATTCTATTACTGTTCTCCTACGCATTTATTTACCCCTTATGTCGAGTTGTTAATATATCTATCAAGTCCCATAAATGCAGTTGAAACCGCATTTTTACTAGACTTTTCTCTATATATGAGGTAAACTATAAATAGGATTATTTATGGTTATATTCTCATATAACTACTTAATGACCGCCGTGTTATAGCACGGCGGTTTTTTTATTTATTAAATTCACAATGCCATTCACCTTGATATCTCATTAGGTATTGGCATTCACTACAACATGTATCACATACACGCTTTTTTTCTTTGTGACATACAATTGCACAATGTATTGGTTTTCCACATATTGGGCATTCCATGTTAGTTAATTGGTTGTACCAGTTATCCATCTTGCCACTCCCGTTTTAGTTGTGCTTCTACTAATCGGCACTGTAGTTTGAATACATTAATTGCTTCCTGCGCATTTAAATAAAGTACCTTAGCGGTATCTCTTCTTAACCTAAGCTCAGCAATATATTCATCTCCCTGTGCGAGATCACGTATCAACGTAACTGCTACTTTTTCCAATCTGGCCGAGGCTATAAATTTAGCCTTGGCCTTTTTATAAGCGTACTCAGCATTTGCCAAATCAATTCCTCTATCTTTGGCCAAACGCAATGCTTTATTGAGTTCTAATTGTTTATCTTGTAAATAACTATATAAATCTGCACCATTCATCATTTTGATTGTTTACTAAGTTCTACTTCTTTAATAAGTTGTTGAACAAGTGTTTCCAATTTAGAAATACGGCTATCTTTATCTTTAGCTTCTGCTACATAGTCGCTTCCTTTACCTACTTTGAAAGCAATGTTTGCAGTGAATTGCTTTTCAGCGCCTAAACTCATGCCTAAGCCGAACATAGTGCGTTCATTAGGACGATAGAATGCACCTACCGCAACTGCATTGGAGTTGCGATAATGTCCGTAGCTAACGGCGTAGGACGTTTTATCGTCCTTGTTAAAATCTAGTTGATGTAATCCGGCCAACGCTGCGGAACTTGCCCCCAATTTATTTAGACGTGCATTGGTTTGGTTAATTTGTTCCATGCCTACTTGGTTTTGTGCTCTTAGTTGGCGCATATTAACCGCATCAGTATCAGCAACTCCATCTGCTACATCATGGATTTGTTGATTACCTGCAGTGATATTAGATGTAGTGAATTCTACATGTTTACCATTGCTGTCCGCAGTCATGCCATTCATTGTGTAGCTTGCTGTATCTAATGTGTTTGTATTTTCTAATTTCAAACCATCATGAGTTACAGCTGCATTTGTATCACCATTGAAGAAGTGCGCCTTTTCTTTATTTACAACACTGTGAACAGAATCTACATTTGTTCCAAAGTTAACAGAATTCATGTTGTGTAAATCTTTATTCACATGAACTGCGAACTCTTTACCGCCATCAAGATTTACCGATTGTGTAACCGTTGTATTATTACCATCACTTACGGTGGTGAAATTCAATGAGTTGATGACTGCATTTAATTGGCTACCATTCACCGCATCAGTAGATGTGGAATCAATGCGACCAGCGGCCACATTGGTAATAGTGCGCTTATAATTCATTACACCGCTCATTCCTGCTTTATTTGTAGTGCCAACAGAAACAGTACTATCAGCTACACCACCAGCGAAGTCGAATTTCTTGCCATTGATATAAATATGATCTGTGCTAATAGTAGTATCAGTAGTAGAATTTGTGCCTAATGCTACTGCATTAGGTGTGTCAGCTAATGTATTATTGCCAATCGCTAATGCATCAATTGCACCAGCTTGGCCATGAGTACCAATGACTACAGCGCCTTGACCTTTAGTTTTATTATTTGAACCGAAAGCTAGTTGTTCTTTAGAATTGTCTAATACCTGGTTGTTATAACCAATCACAACGCCGTGGCCACTTTCTATCGTGCCATTGTTGGAGCCGATAACAGTCGCATTTTCAGCATTGACTGTATTAGTTCTACCAATAACTACAGTACTTTCACCGTTTGCATAGGCGCCGTTACCTATAGCGATGGTATTATAAGCGCTTGTGCGCGCTTGATTTCCCATCGCTATAGTATATTCAATTAGGCTTTCTGCATGACTGCCAAATGCAAAGCTATTGCGACCTGCTGCAGTTGCATTATTACCACCTGCGAAACCATTTTCTCCGGTCACTGTGTTATCAGTACCAAAGGCAAATGCGTTGTTTGCATCAATGTGATTTTGGAAACCAGATACCATTGAGCTTGTAGAATTTGCAGAAATAGTATTATCTGTCCCAACGATTGTATTATTGCTAGTAGCACCGGCCACGTTAACGGCCAATGCAGCAATTGCTAAAGTTGTAATGATTGTCTTATTTGTGTTCATTGTTTTTATCTCCTATATTTTGTAAAATACAGGTAGAGTCTTTAACTGAGTCTCTACCAAAAGTCCGCTTGCTGTCCAAGGCTATTAGCGGACTTTTTTTTCGTTCAAAAAATCGTATTTCCCTTGCCCAGTAGTTACTTAAGATTAGCAATACAAAACCGAGCATGATTTGTAAAAACGCTGTGTAAAAGTCAATTCTGTTAATTTCAATTGACCCTATCGTACCTATAACCATCAGGCACGCTACCACCCTCAATATCCAAATCAATTTCATCATTATCTATACCCTTTCAATATGTTGTAAATCTGTTCTATACTTTTACCCTTTAACTCCTTAACTACCTCCTTAGCTAATCTATCCGCCTCACGAAATGCAATTTCATTGCCGTACTCGTAAGACTGGGTAGATGTCGGTTCTTGGTATCGTTTTTCATACTCAATTTGATATTCAGCTTCATAAATATCGCTAAGAATGCGTTTACGGAGTGTATTTACTACCTTCCCATAAGCACAACTATCCCATCTGATGCAGTTATCTATAAATTTCCGTGCAGATTTTACTATTTCATCTGTTAGTACTTCGCACTCCTTAATTGTTGTTATGTGCCCTTTAGCCATTCTATGAAAGTCTTCGTATATGTTCATTTGTACCCTTTCTATTCCCCAATTCGCGCCTGGCACCGTTTGGCTAGCCAAGCATTAAACGATTCAACATGGATAAGGCGCTTGCCTCCACGCTTACCAATTCTCATTGACGGAAAATCAAAGTCCTCCGCCCATTGACGGATAACTGTTTCCGGTACACTGGCAAGCTTTGCAGCTTCGGCTACCGTGATGCACATCTTATTCATAGTTACCTCCTTTCTTACAATTTTTATCACTCATGCTATTGTAGAATTAATTTAGCTATAGCTATTCCTAATGCCATTGCTGAAATAATTAATGCCAACTCTGTGGTATCCATTTCATAGTTCCTTTCTTAATTAACTATTTAGAGTGTTTTGCTTGTTGTGGAACACTCTTTTCTTTTAAGCGTTCGTATAATTCAATGTATGGAACAATATATGGATCTGTATAACTTGTTTCATTCATTGCCATATCTAATCTTTTTAAAATTACTTAATGTAGTTTTTCTTTAATGTATTTCATTTATGCTCCCTCTTTGTCGCCTCTCTTAGTGCTATAATTATTTAAAAGGAGGTCTTTTATGAAACCCACTAGCGACTTATTAAAAAAATCTGAAGCTATTAGTAATGCCATCCAAAAAAATATAGGGATTATGAAGGCATTACCTATTTCTAATCTTCAGTTATCGCAAAATTCTATTGAACAAGAGTATTTAAACTATAAAGAAGAACTTGATTCCTTTGATTCACACGCTCATTCTCTAACCAATGAAAATTTAGAGAAATTAATATTATTCATTAATAGGAAGTCAAAAACTTACGCTGAATTAAAAGCAGAAGTATCAATATTGAACGATGCAACTCTCCAATTGTATTTATCCAATACTCCCAAAAAGAAAGTTGAACCACCCTTTTATTCTATTGATCGTATATCTGCAATCTCTAATACTACCTCTCTAATACATTCCTACTTTAAACTTGTAACTATACCAAAAGATTTTTTTGCCCCTTATTATTTTGATGATTCTGATGAATTTCAACTAACTGTATCTGGTTTAAATTTTTTGCATCAGTTGGAAAAAGAAAATCATGCATTACAACTTGCAGAAGAAAGTCTTCGTATTTCAAAGGAATCTGCTAAATATGGTAAATTTGCTGCATGGTTAGCTGGCATTGGTATATTTACAACAATAATAATTGCAATATTAACCTTTATATTCTCGTAATATTTAGAATCGTTAGTATTACTGCAATAACAAACATTCCCACATTAACTCTTGTGCAATATCTTATATCTTCTAATTTTTCCTCCAGTGATTGGTCTTTGTTATATTTCAAAGCATTAAAATATCTAAATATAATCCACTTTTTTTGAGCCGCATCATGTGGCTCTTTTTTATTGTTCATTTGATAATTTCCTTTTATTTCTTATAGGTTTCTGCGGTTTTTCTGATAGAACGAATAAACTCGTTTTTAATTCCAAAAAAAATATGATTATGTTCAATACCATATACTTCAGGAATCTTATTCACCATATCAAATGGCATTTTGGTATTATCCTCTTCCCATTTAGCGATAGTCTGATAATGTACGCCAAACAAGTCGCCAGCTTCCTTTTGACTATATCCTGCATTGATACGTGCTGATTCTAAAGTGATTACCATTTCATCACCTCCTTGACACTATTATAAACGAGTTTATTCGTTACATCAACAAATTTCGTAAATTTAACTACGAATTTTATCGTTTTTATTTTCTGTTTATATTGATTTTAACGATTTTATTCGTTATAATATAGATGGTTTAGAAAGGAGAACTCGCTTATGGCAAGGAATCAACTTAGTGATTTTGATAGAAAAATTCGTAAAGAAATATCTGAAAATCTAAAAAAATATACATCTCATATGACACAAGGTGAGCTTTCACAATTAACAGGAATACCCGCATCAACTTTATCTGGATATTTCGCTATGCGCTCAACGCCTAATGCTGGTACTATTCAAAAAATCGCGGATGCCTTGAAACTTGAAAAATCTGATTTAGATCCACGATTTGCAACCACACAAAAAGATTTTACTCCTCGTGTAGAACGAGATATTCAAAAAAGATTGCAATCTATTTTAGATGATTTAAATTCAGATGCAGCCCTTGCCTTTTATAACGGCGGTGAGGAAATGGACGATATCACTAGAGAGCTTTTAAAAGAATCATTAGAAATGTCCATCCGTACCGCTAAAAAACGAGCACAAAAAAAATTCACCCCTCACAAATATAAAAATTCTGAATTGGAGTGATGCCAATGGATATTAAGGGGATTGTTAGAGAGTTAGTTACTACACATAATACCAATGACCCTTTTGAGTTGTGTAAATGTCTTGATATTATGATTTCTTTTGAAAGCTTAGGGAGGTTACTTGGGTACTGTGATTGTCATTTTCGCATGTGGACTATCCATATTAATGACAATGTACCTTATCATCTGCAGCGGTTTGTATGTGCCCATGAACTTGGTCATGCGTTATTACATCAAGATGCGAACGTTCCATTTTTACGAGCCCATACATTTTACTGCACTGATAAACTAGAACGGCAAGCCAATGCATTCGCTGTTGAGTTATTATTACCAGACGAACTGATTATAGATCATGACTGCACTAGTCTATGCAACTTAGCCAAAGCCGTTGGAGTTCCTCACGGATTAGAAGAATTAAAAGACACAGGGAGAATTAACTTTCATGGATAATATTAAAATTAATTTCATTGATGAAGCTGATACTGACAAAGAGATGTTAAATGATATATACGCTCTATCAGAATTAGCAGCCTTAGACGATGATAATTTACAATCCGTCAATATAGACGGTATTCGTTATAGTGGTGTGTATATCAAAAATGACAAACTAACCTGTAGTCAATGTCATAATCCATTGCCTAAGTTAAAAGAACAGCTACATATCCATATGGATGATACTACAGATAAATCTATTTATCGTTGTAATTGTGGGCAATATATTATCAAAACATATTCAGCTAACTAAAATGTTTTATAATATTTACTGTTTACTTATGGTTGCTTATTTTTAGGAGATAACTTTTATGTCTAATATTACTGATGAAAGGCTTGCAGAATTACGTAGATCTGCACCTCCACCACACGAACCTCAACGTTTACCTTTTGATACTTTTAATTTACTCACTCCTGAGTTAATTAAATTATCTTCAGAAGCAAATATGGCTCTAGGTGAATATAAAGGCTTTTTAGTGAATACGCCTAATCCTGTTTTGCTTTTATCACCTATTACTACACAAGAGGCTGTATTATCTTCTAAATTAGAAGGTACACACGCAACTCTTGAAGATATTCTTAATCATGAAGCTGGCAACCAAACTGATATTCAGGATGATGAGTTAAAAGAAATCCTCAATTATCGTTCTGCATTAAAACATGCTTTAGATACAATTTCACCATATAATCAATTGTCAAATCCTGATAGTAAAGAACCCTTAACAATAAAAATTATTAAAGAAATGCATGCTATTCTCCTAGATAATGTTCGTGGTTCTACTAAACATCCAGGGGATTTTAAAAAGTTACAGAATTATATTGGTGGCTATGATTTTATTTCTTATACCCCTGTTTCCCCTCAATTAACTGACTCTTATATGTCTAATCTAGAAACGTATTTACACTATGATGAGATAAATCCATTAATTCAAGCAGCTATTATTCATGCACAATTTGAAATGATTCATCCATTTGAAGATGGGAATGGACGTATAGGCAGATTACTAATTCCTTTATTCTTTTATTATCGTGGAATTATTCCATCCCCCATATTTTATATGAGTTCTTACTTCGAACGGAATCGTGATGAATACATTCATAATTTAGCCAATATTTCTAAAAATAATAATTGGGTATCTTGGATTTATTTCTTTCTAAGTGGCATAATCACTGAATCTCATAACAATACTAAAAAAGCTTTAAATATTTTATCTTTATATGAGCAATTTAAATCTTTAGGCGATTCTATAAAGTCATATTACTTCATCCCAATTTTAGACTTTATTTTCCAGCATCCTATATTTACAAGTAAACAACTTATCGAAGAAATTAACGCTAGTAAACAAACTGTATTTACACTTTTGAACAAAATGGTAGAGCAGAATATTTTGATTAGTTCAGATAAAGCTAAAAATAGAACATTTATTTGTCCAAAATTATTAAGTATTATAGATAGTTAAGTCTAATATTTTAATCTTTTTTAGACTATATATTTTTATAGTCCAATATATCACATTATATTGGACTATTTTATTTAATAGTCCAATATACATAAAAACATTAGACAAAATAAAAAAGGCCTATATCTAGCTACTACTAGATATAGGCTTGATGCCTTAGAGACACCGCATATTTATATTATAACATACATCTAAGGCTTATTTACTATACCATTTTTAGCCAAGGAGGTTATTTTTTATGGCTAAGAAACGAGCCGATGGTCGCTACCAAGTATCGAAGATGATAAACGGTAAGCGTAAATACTTTTATGGTACTACTAAAAAGGCTGCCATAGAATCCATGGAGAAATATGTAAATACAAATCAAGCATGTTCTAATTTCGATGATACTATTTCATTAAACACCTGGATTAATATATGGTTACAACTAAAAGCAAAGACTATAACGCCTGCCACATATCAAAGTTATACTGGTATTATCAATCGTTACATAAGAGATAAAATCGGTGGCGTGAAGTTAGCCGAAATTAAACCTAATACATTACGGTATGTCTTTGAATCAATGGATGGATTGTCACCAAGGACTATATCCTACACTATGACAATTCTAGGCTCTATATTAGAGCAGGCAGTAAAAGATGACATCATCCCTAAAAACTATATGAAGAACATAGACAGACCAAAACAGGTTAAGGTTCGACATATGGTAACGTTATCTGCAGATGAGGTTAAGACTTTCCTATCCAATATCTCCAATGTAGAGCATCATGCACTCTTTAAATTAGCATTTGCAACAGGTATGCGGCGCTCTGAATTATTAGGCTTACGATGGTCGGATATCGATTTTAAGAAATCAACTATATCCATTTCACAAACAGCCCTCAAAATCGGATCTACTGCTGTTATATCCAATACAACTAAGACCACATCCTCAAAACGGATAATTGCCATTGATACGGAAACACTCCAGGAGCTTATGAAACATAAAACAGTCATAGACAAGCGCAGAATTAAAACCATGAACTGGATTAATAATAACCTTGTATTTCCTGGTATAAAAGGCGGTCCTCGCTGTCCTGATGAAGTCAGCAAGCTATGTAAGAAATACGCCAATTTAATCGGTAAGCCATCTTTTACCATGCATGGTACTAGACATACCCACGCCACCCTTCTCATTGAAAATGGGGCCAATATGAAAGCCATACAGGAACGTCTAGGGCATGCTTCATTCCAAGAAACGATGGATACCTACTCACATGTGACACCTAAAATGGAAGATGACATCGTAGAACGTATTTCTAAAATATTCTGATGTCAAAATGATGTCAAACCACGCAAGACTTTATGATGTCAAACAAAAATAAGGGCTTACAGAATTACCTGTAAACCCTTATTTAATCAGCTTGGTGCGGTTGGAGGGACTTGAACCCTCACGAGCGTACGCTCACCACCCCCTCAAGATGGCGTGTCTGCCATTCCACCACAACCGCATGGAATACAAATGGTGCCTCAGGACAGAATCGAACTGTCGACACACGGATTTTCAGTCCGTTGCTCTACCAACTGAGCTACCGAGGCATGATTTTTTGTAAAAAAAAATGGCGACCCCGATCAGATTTGAACTGACGATCTTCGCCGTGACAGGGCGACATGTTAACCGCTACACCACGGGGCCG
>OBYP01000428.1_pt1 | contig 39515 bp, 37 predicted proteins | sample 1501461 | NCBI WGS metagenome assembly OBYP01 (sample SAMEA2580201, study PRJEB22360) | human gut metagenome | biome: human gut; feature: human-associated habitat; material: faeces | place: Denmark | collected 2008/2010 | reverse complement strand
TTAATATATTATTTCAAATTCCTTTTCTTAACAATATACACCATTTCCTCTTTTCAAAATTCGTATTTACCCTAATTTTATTTTCCCATAGAATAATTATTCCGGATTCTATTTTACTTTTACCTTTATCATTTGTCAACAATTATTTTTTTCATCTAGGTATTGTATTAAACATTGCAAATATTATAATAATCAAGAAGAGCTGATAAAACATTTCGGTTCTCCAAAAACAAATAAACGGTTTCAAAAAGACCAGCTTTTTGAAACCGTTTTTGTATTTTTCTTTTACTTATTTTGTGATTCTTTCCAACTGCTCTTCTACCTGTGCAAGCATCTGCTGATATTTTGCCAGCTTATCTTTCTCTTCCTGTACTTTTGCCTCCGGCGCCTTGCTGATAAATCTTTCGTTTCCAAGCATTCCCTCACATCGTTTAATCTCTCCTGTAAGGCGTTTCTGCTCTTTTGCAAGTCTTTCCTTTTCCTTCGCAATATCTACAAGTTCTGCAAACGGCATATAAATCACTGCATTTGGAATTACGGCAGACACTGCATCTTCTCCGATTCCCGTCTGATCCGCCTGAATCATAACCTCACTTGCATAACCAAGCGTTGCAAAAAATACTTTTCCCTGTTCAAAGATATTCCGTACTTCTTCACTTTCAGATACCACATATACCTGTGCCTTTTTCTTCGGTGACACGTTCATCTCTGCACGAATATTACGGATTCCGCGGACTGCCTCTTTGATTGTCTCCACAGCCTTCTCATCTGCTTTGAAATTCCATTCTTCTTTAAATACCGGCCAGTCTGCCAGCATAATAGATTCCTGATCTGTTAAATTACAATAGATTTCTTCTGTAATAAACGGCATATATGGATGAAGCAGTTTCAACGCCTCGGTTAACACTGTATTCAATGTCCAGAGTGCTGCTGCCTTTGTATCATCGTCGTCATTATAAAGACGTGGTTTTACCATTTCGATATACCAGTCACAGAATTCTTCCCATAAGAAATCATTTAACTTCTGAACTGCAATTCCAAGCTCGAATTTCTCCATGTTCTCTGTAACATCTTTTGCCAGTGTATTTAATTTGGATAAAATCCATTTATCTGCACTGGTAAGATCAGAAAGCTCTACATTGCCAAAGTCCGCCTGTTCTAAGTTCATCATAATAAATCTGGATGCATTCCATACTTTATTTGCGAAATTACGGCTGGCAATCACACGTTTCTCTGAAAAACGCATATCATTTCCCGGAGCATTTCCAGTTACCAGTGTAAATCTTAAGGCATCGGCACCATATTCTCCGATAATTTCCAGCGGATCAATTCCGTTTCCTAAGGATTTACTCATCTTACGTCCCTGTTCATCACGAACCAAGCCGTGAATCAGAACCGTATCAAACGGACATTTTCCTGTGTTTTCATATCCTGAAAATACCATTCTTACAACCCAGAAGAAAATAATATCATATCCGGTAACCAGTGTATTGGTTGGATAGAAATAATCCAGTTCTTCTGTTTTATTTGGCCATCCGAGTGTTGAGAACGGCCATAAAGCGGAACTAAACCATGTGTCCAGTGTATCTTCATCCTGTACCAGATGTTTACAACCACATTTCGGGCATACTTCCGGCTGCTGTCCTGCAACTACGACTTCACCACATTCTTCACAGTAATATGCCGGAATCCGGTGTCCCCACCAAAGCTGTCTGGAAATACACCAGTCACGAATATTCTCCAGCCAATGAAGATACGTCTTTGTATAGCGCTCCGGCACAAACTTCAAATCTCCGTTTTTTACCGCCTCGATTGCCGGTTTTGCCAGTTCATCCATCTTTACAAACCACTGTGGTTTAATCATCGGCTCTACGGTTGTATTACAACGATCATGAGTACCTACATTATGTTCATGTTTCTTGATTTTTACAAGATATCCCTGTTCTTCTAATTCTTTGACAATAACCTCTCTCGCTTCATAGCGGTCCATTCCCTCGTATTTTCCGCCATTTGCGTTGATCGTTGCATCATCATTTAAAATATTGATTTCCGGAAGATTATGGCGTTTTCCGACTTCAAAGTCATTTGGATCGTGTGCCGGGGTGATTTTTACTGCTCCGGTTCCGAATTCCCGATCTACATATTCATCTGCCACTACCGGTATCTGACGGTCACAAAGCGGAAGCTCCAGCATCTTTCCAATCAGATGTGTATATCTTTCATCTTCCGGATGAACTGCCACAGCAGTATCTCCAAGCATTGTCTCCGGACGTGTTGTGGCAATCTCCAAATATTCGTCACTTCCAACAACCGGATATTTGATATGCCAGAAATGTCCTTCCTGATCTTCATACTCTACCTCTGCATCGGAAATGGAAGTCTGGCATACCGGACACCAGTTAATAATTCTTGATCCACGGTAAATATATCCTTTTTCATATAATTTAATAAATACTTCTTTTACCGCCTCAGAACATCCCTCATCAAGAGTAAAACGTTCTCTGTCCCAATCACAGGCAGATCCTAATTTCTTTAACTGACTTACGATTGTTCCGCCATACTCTTCTTTCCACTCCCAGGCGCGCTCTAGAAACTTCTCTCTTCCAAGATCCTCTTTTTCGATTCCCTCTTCTTTCAGAGCATTGATAATCTTTACCTCAGTTGCAATACTCGCATGATCAGTTCCCGGCTGCCAAAGGGTATTGTATCCCTGAAGCTTCTTAAAACGGATCAAAATATCCTGAAGTGTCTCATCTAACGCATGTCCCATATGCAGTTTACCGGTAATATTCGGCGGCGGAATTACAATCGTATATGGTTTCTTTGTGCGGTCTACTTCCGCATGGAAATACTTGTTATCCAGCCACTTCTGATACAGGCGCTCTTCAATAGCACCCGGATTATAGGTTTTCTCTAATTCTTTCTTCATATCAAAACTCCTCTGTTGAAAATTTATCTTAGTTGGAGAAGACCCCCTCTCTGCCAACAGCACTTCGGGGAATCATTCCTAATCGAGTCCGCTTTCATCAATAATTTTCTCATGTTTTACAAGCATCTGCTCACACAGATTTCTCCGGTCTGTAAGCATTTCCAGACAAGCGGATTTTTTACCCGGATCATACAAAGCTCTCGGATAATACATCCAGTTCTCCGGCTTTTTCCAATGATATTTTTTCAGAACTCTTTTAAGCTCCTCTGCTTCCTTTGAAATCTCACCGGAAAATCTCAGTCTGGCTGACACTTTAACACAAAACTCAAATAATTTCCACTGTTCTTGTGAAATATATTGAAATAGTACCTCGAATTTTTCATAATAAAACTTCAGATCACCGGCAATCCTGCGCTGGTCACCCTCTAATCTTCTTCTGGCACTATTTTTATGACCACTCATCATCTCATATAATCTGACACTTTCTGATGCTTTTTTCTGCATCTGGTATAATAATCCAAGAAGCAGCACAACAATTACAAAAATGGCTGCCGTCTGCCAGATATACTGCAAAACAGGAATCCGAAAACGGATCACAGCCAATGCGGCAAACACCAGCGCTACCCCTCCCATACATAAAAAGGAGAAAAAGAGCGCTCTCTGATTCTGATTTTTCTCTTTCACATCGCCAATGGTTTTCTCAAGCTCCGCTTCATCTTTCAGTGCGTGCTCCAGTTCTTTTTCTAACTGCTTTTTTTCTCCTTCCAGCGAATGAATCGTGTGAAGCCCATCTTTAAGCTCTTCCTCTCGTTCCCACAATGTCAGAAACTCTTCATCACTGATTCTCCCCTCTGAAACCTCATAAAATTCTCTGGCAAACACACGATAATATTGTCTCGCAGCATCCTCAATCTCCATGCGTTCCTCAGGTTCTTGTTTCATCAACTGTAAAAGATCAGCTCTCTGCTCATTAATTTCCTGAATTTCATTTTCGTAAAGTGTCACAAATCTCTTTTCCAGCACGATTTCACTGCTGTTTTCAAGATCCTCAGATAATCTCTGCTTTGTATTCATCTTTCCACTTCCTCAATGTCGCTTTTGTAAGCCTTCTTGTCATAATATCATCTGCTTTCTTTCTATGATAATCTATTTTCTTAAGTTTTACAAATGATTCCTGATCCCGAATTTCTGTTTCTCTCTGCTTTATATTATCATAAATCACCTTACATCGATCCTCAGAAAAAGAAATTTTGCTTCCGTCTTCTAAAAAAGAATGATAATCACCGGAAAGATAGGAAACCATAAAATATGCCTCCTGAACTTCTTTTTGTTCCTTTATCGCAAGAGCCTCTCTAAAATACTTCTTTGCCTCTTCAAAACAAAACATCCGGCTCTGACACAATCCCATATGATATAAGACTTCCATCTTTTCAGAAGGTCTTAACTGCCCCGCAGTCTTCCACATTTTCTGATAAGCTAAAAACGCTCTTAAGTACAAGCTGTGTTTTAAATATAAATCCGCAAGAAGCTTCTGTTTTCTTGCCGCCGAATATAAATAAGTCGTCCTTAACTTCTGCTGAAATTGAATTTTCTCATCTCCATTAAAATAATTGCGAAAATTGATTATTTCTTTTACCTGCTGAACCGTATCATCACTTTTTACAGAAAGGTTTAATTGCTCTTTCAGATAAGTTTTCAGAGGATGATCCAGCCCTTCTGTTAAAAAGAAAATCAGGTAATGCTCCAAAAGCCAGCAAAACTCCTCGTAACTTTGAAAGGTCTGATTAATTTTTTCAATGGTGTAGGAAACCGATGCCTCCTGTGTCTCACATAAAACAATCTTACTCATGGAAATCTCCCCTTTCCAGATGAATGATCTGCTGCCATACTTGCAGGGTAGATGAGCGAAGTTTTCCAAACCCAAGATCATACACCTTGATTTTACACTGATCCGGTGCTGTATATTCTCCCTCGATTCTTAATTTATAAACAATCTGCGGATCTTTCTTCATACCTTCCATCAAAAATTTGACCGATGCATGTTTGATTCCCGACTGACTTCGGAGTTCAAATACAAGTCCGTTCATTCCGGATACAAAAATCTCCATAGTTCCCCGGCTCTCAAACCATGGTCTGCCCTCTTTGATCAGCGGACAGAATACATCTCTTCCATGATGATGTACCACCAGCCCAATCTGACATACTGCCACAGTATCGTTAAGGATCAAGCCTTCCTCGCCATGTGTATTTAATATTTCCCTGCTGCTTAAATACGCCCCGCCACAGGCATAGAGATGTTTTCCCATGAATACTCTGCGTCCCCGGCAAAGCAGCTTTGTGGATTGCTCAAACCATCGGCTGTCAAATCCATTGCCGGACAAATAAATGGTTGCCACAGGGCCTGCTGCCAACAGTCTTTTGATAATTTCTAAAAAAACTTCATCTTTTTCATGATCCGTTGCGGCTTTCTCCATCTGTTCTGTGAAATCCTGCCTTTCCACCACAATCGTGCCTTTCCGGCTCCCGACTTCATAACAGATAAAATGCTCCTTTGTATCATCGAAAAATACAATTCTTCCTTTTCTGAGATCCTCTTTCTGCAATTTTACAAATCCTAAAACTGCTTCTTCTTTTGTATAGAATTTCAAATTTTCCTTATCAATCCCATACTGTCTGCATCCCTCATCAATCTTGCTGCGCACTTCAGGGGTCATATCGTCTAAGACAATCCCAAGCGACTCTTTTTTATGACGCCTTGCCGTATGGAATACCACATCAATCCATGATCCCCGGAATCTGACCGGTTCCTCTTCTATTATCTTTTCCCCGTCCAGCACACAGGTATATGCCAGACCATCTTCAAAATGTATTGCCGTCTGCATCTGCTAATCCTCTAACATTGGTTTTATAAATTCTGTCATCATCCGTTTCACTTCATACTGTTCCATCGATCCCTGAATCTGCCCCTGATGCTGATTCTTTAACATCTCATTCAGCTCATAGAATCTGCTTTCCCGACTTTCCGAAATGTGATCTGTAATATTAATATCTTTTCTTCTGCGCTTCTCTTCTCCCGGAATCGTAATAAAAGAATCTGCAAGTTCATCTGCAAACATTACGACAGAAACTACATAATATCCCGGAAGCAGTTCCTTCATCGGAATCTCCCGCCAACGACTTCCTCTGGAATTCGTATAATGGAACGTCAACCTTTTTCCTTCCTCAGCCCGGTATTCAATAAAGGTTCTGGAACACAGATATTTCGGAAGTTTTAAAACATCCAGATATTCAAACAATACCGGGAAGACATTCTCCGTTTGAATCTGGAAATCACTGACCTTTTGCACTCTTCGAAGAATCTGATCCGATAATCCCTGCTTATGCTCCTTATAATGATCCAGATACAGCCACTGGTACATCCAGTCCATTTTCCCCGCATCAATTTTTCTTCCGATCAGCTCGTAAAATTCTACCGGCATTTTTTTACCGCTATGGTAAGCAAATGACACATATTCCACCAAAACAGAATCAATGAGAGTATCATCTGCATCCGTCTGCTTTAAGTATTCGGAGAAAACTTCAAACTCTGTTCCGTCCACTCCTTCTTCTACACAAGTCACAAGAACCCGCTCGGCAAACGATCTCATATACATGCTGATTTTGGTTCCTGCACGAAAAAGCTTCAACATCTGATCTTTCGTTCCACGGAAATACTTTTGCAGATATCCGATAATTTCACTGTTCTCCTGCCCCTGATCAAAGGCTCTGATGCACATTCCAATCAAAACCTCAGATCGTCTGGTGCTTAATGTCGTTAAAGCATGGAGACACAAATCCTTTAATAACTCCGGTCTCAAAAAATGATAGCCATACTGGTGAACTCCACGAAGTGCCTCCTCATAAAATCCGCCGGCAATAAAATATTCTATCATATGTTTCCGGTTTTCCACCGGAAGCTGTTTCCAGTCTACATGGGATAAAGCTTCTTTTAACTGATCTTCTTTTCCGTTTTTCCAATAATAGTCCAGCACCTTCTCAAAAATCTCATGCTGATACGACTCTTTTAGCATATTCGTCTTCAATACAGAAAGCACTACCGGAAAATCATTTTCTGTCAAAGATGTTTTCCGTCCCAACTGCGCTCCCAGATACATCAAGTAATGTATGTTGGTTCCCCTGGCTCTTTCACAATATGCCGAAATCTGTTCCTTGCTCCACACATATTTTTTCTGGTAAGATACAGAACCTAAATACCTGTTTTCTTCCTGATCAAAGAAAACAAAGGCTGCCTGCGGATCAAATACTTCGATATATGCCTCTTTTCCCTGTAAAGAAATGAGATCGGCATTCCGTTTCCAGTTCTCCTGAATCTCCACTTTCTGGGCGAACGGATGATTGCAGGTCAATTCCTGATAAAAAATAATATTGCCCAGATCTTCCACTGAATCTTCGTCTTCCAGCAAATCTTCAAAATAATAATGATATAGAGTAACCAAATGATGGTTTAACTGTCCTCTTTTTAATTCTTCCCTCAAAAATGTACGAATAATCTCTTCATAGTTTGGAAACAGTCTTCGATATTTTCTCCGGTTTTTTACTACATTGGCATATAATGCTCCCTGCTCCTGCCGGCTTAAGCTGTTGCTGTAAGTAAAATACATTAAGATCTCTTCCGGAAGAACCGGATATTGGATGTCCGGAATCGTCCTTAAGAAAGCTTCCTGCAATCCAATTAATTGAATTCCCTGATGCAGCGCCTTTTCGTAATAAGGATGACAGTCTTCATCCATACAATTTCCCTGAATCATCAAAGCACAAATTCCCTGAAGAACCTCCGGACTCGGATACTCTTTATAAACGCAAATGAGCATCCACAGTACTTCCTCCGAAAAGATTTTATTTCTGGAAATCAAAAAGCAAATCCTTTGAATAAGATTTTCATTCAGTAATTTTTCTCTGGCTCCAAACTCTAACAGCCATATCTCATATGATTCAATCCGATGAAGAAGTTCCGGCTGCTCTCCTATGACACAGCATCCTTCGAAGCGCAGCAGTGGATTCTTTATACCCTCCTGATAAAGTTCCTTCATATTTTCTGCCTGTCCGGCCAGATCCTGCGCCAGATTTTGATCTAACTGCATTAAGAACCAGAAGAGAAATCCTTTGGCATCGGTCTGCCCACATTGACTGAAAATTTCACCGATCTTAGAAACGGCATTCTGAATACTATCCTGATCTCTCTTATAAAATGCTTTTAGATACAGAACATATGCAAGAATCATCGGATATTCTTCATATTCCGATACATCCGGCATCCGTCCTGGTGCATCTTCTTCTCCAAGAAGCAGATCCAGATGCAGTTCCATAAGCTTATAAATGCTGTTTTTCTTTGGATGATCCGGCATCTTCTGCAAAACCATATGTCCACGTTCCGCAAAATCTTCCAGTGGGATTTTTCCGGTACAAAAATCTATATATAATTCAAAAAGTTTTTTCTCCCTGGACTGCTCTTCCCTCTGTCGTTCTGTTTTCATCTCATGGTAAACAATCTCAATAGAAATAGACTGATACATTGTCTCGATGGTCAGAACGTCTTTTGCTCCGTCCTCCGGAAGATGATAAAGTTCCACATAAAAATGAAGCTGTCCGTCTTCAAAATCTTCTCCTGAAAAAGTTTCCTGCTTCACAGATGTAAAACTGCCGACCGTCTCTGCTTTTCCGACAAGATATCCCCAGCCCTCTTTTTTCACCGTAATTTCCAGTGGTTCATCTAAGTTTGAGAGATCTGCCTGATAGAGTGTCTTCACTGCTTTTAATTCCACCGGCTCTTTGCCTCCGATGCTTATTAAAAACTCCTCTAAAATCTGCTCCCGATTCCGGCCCAATAACAGCTGATGATAAAGCTTTCGCTCCTCTTCCCCATTCAAATATTCTTCTTTAAATGTCTCAGAAAAGAAAAGCGCCTTCGCTTTCTGGGGGTCTCTTTTTATAAGATTGATAAAATTTTCCAACGATTCTGACATAATCTGTTTATGCTCCTTGCCAATCAAAAGATTTTGTGGGTATAATAAATGTAATCTCAATAAAATTTATTATAGCAAATTTCGACACAATATTAAAGGAAAAGAGGATGACCATGCCAGAAAAAAAGCAAGAATTTCACGGAAGTGATTTAGAAAAAATAGAAGAATACTATGGAATCAAAAAGGAGAAGATCGTCCCGTTCGGCGGAAACGTCAATCCACTGGGTATTTCTCCGCTGCTTCATAAAAGTATGCTTGGGCATATTGATTCCATCACTGAATATCCGGATCGGGATTATAAGGAACTGCGCTCAACATTATCTTTGTACTGCCATGTTCCAGCTGAACATATTATCGTAGGCAATGGCGCCACAGAAATGATTAGTCTTACTATGCAGCTTCTGTGCCCAAAACATGCCCTTTTGCTATCCCCGACCTACTCTGAATATACAAGAGAAATCACTCTTGCCGGAGGCTCTGTAGAAGAATACACGTTGAAAGAAGAAGACAACTTCCAGTTAAATATGGAAGATTTAAAGAAGAAACTTACCGATGATATTGATTTGTTTGCATTTTGCAATCCGAACAACCCTACATCCAGTGCCCTGCATCTTGATGAAATTTCTGAAATTTTATCCCATTGCAGAGAGCATCACATTTTTGTCCTGATCGATGAAACCTATGTAGAATTTGCTCCCAACCTCAAGGAAATCTCTGCCGTTTCTCTGATTGATCAGTTCGATGATTTTATGGTACTTCGCGGAACTTCCAAGTTTTTCGCTGCACCGGGACTTCGGTTGGGATATGGAATCTGCGGAAGCCTTGATTTTCTGGAGCGATTAAATAATATCAAAAATCCATGGACGATTAATACCCTTGCAGCACTTGCCGGCGAAGCCATGTTTATGGACAATGATTATATCACAAAGACAAAAGAATATATTCAGAATGAACGAACACGCTGTCTTGATACATTATCCCAGTGTTCTTCCCTAAAAACTTATCCTTCCTATGCGAACTTTCTGCTCATAAAACTTCTCGACGGAACTACTTCTTTTGAGATGTTTGAGCGATGCATCAGACATGGACTTATGATCCGGGACTGCTCAAGTTTTCAGGGACTTGACGGAGAATATATCCGTTTTTGTATTCGCAAAAAAGAGGAAAACGACCTTCTTATGAAAATCCTCACAGATACACTTTAATCATATTTTAGAAAGCATAAAGTATAAGAGTATAAAAAAATCAGGAAAACTTCCGATCCTCAGAGTTTCCTGATTTTTTACGTATTTCAGCGCTTTCCGCCTTTTTATTTTACTGCAATTACTTCAATCTCAATGAGTGCACCCTTTGGCAGTGCTCCTGCCTGTACACAAGATCTTGCCGGTTTATTTCCCGCAAAAGCTTCTTCATAAATCTTGTTAACCTCTGCAAAGTCATTGATATCTGCCAGAAATACTGTTGTCTTGATTACATCATTTAATGTCAAATCAGATGCTGCCAAAACAGCTTCCAGATTTTTCAAAACCTGCTTTGCCTGTTCCAAAACTCCTGCCTTTAATTCCTGTGTCTCAGGATCCAGTCCGATCTGACCGGATGTAAATACAAAATTTCCTGCTTCCACTGCATGACAGTATGGTCCTACTGCTGCCGGAGCATTCTGTGCATTGATGATTTTCTTCTCCATTGCTGTTCTTCCTTTCTGCTCTCTATTTAATCCATTTAAGAGATGGATAATACCGGAACCATGCTTTGCCGAGAACTTCATCTCTGGATACATAGTGCGTATCCCATTCCCTTGCATCGTTAGAATTGTTTCGATTATCTCCCATCACAAAATATCCATTTTTCGGTACTGTATACGGGCCAAAATCGTCCACCGGTTCTTCTTTAATATACGGTTCATCCAGAGGTGTCTTGCTCTGATTAATGTAGACCTTGCCGCCTCTTACTTCCACCGTCTCTCCGGGAAGGGCAATGACACGTTTAATGTACCACTCTTCTTCGTTATCCGGATATTTAAAAATGATAATATCCCCCCGCTCGGGATCATTAAACCAATAAGATGTGCGTAATGCAATCAGCTTATCATTGGTCATAATCGTATTCTCCATAGAACCGCTGGGAATATTGGCATTAATAATTACAAAGTTTAAAATAAATTCTGTCAAAAGAATCGTCACTGCGATGCAGACTACCCAGCTTAAGGCTTCCCGCTTCCAGCTCTTCTTCTCTTTCTTCTCAACTGTCTCTTCCATGACAAATTAATCCTCAAATCCGCGGCGGATAATTTCATGTCTTCCAGGACCGTTAGAAATCAATGTAATCGGGTATCCAATCTGTTCTTCCACAAACTCGATATATTTACGGCAGTTTTCCGGCAGTTTATCATATTCAGTAATTCCACGGATATCAGAATTCCATCCCGGAAGCACTTTTAATACCGGTTTTGCCTTTTCTAATTTTCCTGTTGTCGGGAAATCTGTAATTACTTCCCCATCTACTTCATATCCGACACATACCGGAATCTCTTTTAAATACCCGAGAACATCCAGTACAGTAAATGCTACATCTGTTGTACCTTGCAGACGGCATCCGTATTTTGTGGCAACAACGTCAAACCATCCCATACGTCTTGGACGCCCTGTAGTAGCGCCAAACTCTCCGCCATCTCCGCCTCGTTTACGAAGCTCATCTGCTTCCTCTCCAAAAATCTCGCTGACAAAAGCTCCTGCTCCTACTGCGCTGGAATATGCCTTGACAACCGTAACAACCTTCTTGATCTCATACGGTGGTATTCCGGCACCGATGGCACCATATCCTGCCAGAGTTGAAGAAGATGTAACCATTGGATAAATTCCATGATCCGGATCTTTCAGAGAACCTAACTGTCCCTCAAGAAGGATATTCTTTCCTTCTTTGATTGCCTCATGTAAGAACAATGCAACATCGCATACATAAGGAGCTACCATATCGCGGTATTCCATCAAAGTTTCAAATAACTGTTCCGGATCCAAAAGCGGCTTGTGATATAAATGTTCTAATAAAATATTCTTTGTCTCACATACCTTCTGAAGCTTTTCTTTTAATGCTTCCTCTTCAAACAGCTCATTGACCTGGAATCCGATTTTTGCATATTTATCAGAATAGAACGGAGCAATTCCTGATTTTGTAGAACCGAAAGAATTCTTACCGAGACGTTCTTCCTCATACTGATCAAATAAAATGTGATACGGCATCACAATCTGGGCACGGTCAGAAACTAAAATTTTCGGTTTCGGAACTCCCTGCTCTACAATTCCCTCAATCTCTTTAAAAAGTACCGGGATATTTAAAGCTACTCCATTACCAATAATACTGGTTGTATGACGGTAGAATACTCCAGATGGCAATGTGTGCAAAGCAAACTTTCCATAATCATTGATGATTGTATGTCCTGCATTTGCTCCTCCCTGGAAACGAACGATAATATCGGATGTTTCACCTAACATGTCTGTAATTTTACCTTTTCCCTCGTCTCCCCAATTGGCTCCAACGACTGCTTTTACCATATGTGTATCCTCCTAAAATCAATTTATTTTGACTTTTCTTCTTTATTCTGTACTTTGCCCTGACGCAAAGTGACACCAATTTTTATTTTATAACCTTTTAGGCACACTGTCAAGACAGCGTGCCTAAACCTGAGTGTTTATTTCGTTTCTTTTACAGAAAACAGCTTATTGCTGACGTGTTTTTTGTCCATAAGGCTATTATACTGCAGGTACTGATATTGTGTAATCAGACTATTGTATTGAGTTTCATCCGCAAACTCATGATTTTTTCCATCTTTTGTCACATATCCGTTGGCATTGATCGCCGGAATCGTCTTCTGTAAATTTAACAAAAATTGATTGTACGGTGACAATTTTAAATTTGTCTGTTCCAACATCATACTGGATAAATAGTTTGCACTGACAGTTTCCGTATTTACCTTTTCATCAATATCATAGTTTGCCCAGATCAAATATGGAACTGTATATTTCTTCTGCTGCTCTTCTAAACTTAAACTGTTTAAGGATTTTCCATAGAGCAGTTCATAGAAAGCATCTTCCAGTTTCGGCTGATGATCTCCGAACATTACAACAATCGTCGGCTCTTCCTGATTCTTAAAGTAATTTACAATCTTCTCAAACGCACGGTCTGATTCATGAATCAATGACAAATAACGGTTTGCTGTATCGGTTGCCTTTTCATCTTTTATTTTGATTTCTTCTTTAAAGTTCTTATCAGCGATCAGATAGCCTCCATGATTCTGAATGGTTACATTGAACAGGAACAATGGTTTCCCATCTTCTTTCTTTTCAAAAGTTTCAATGACTTTATTATAATCTTCAGAGTCGCTATACCATCCCCGGAATTTTTCTCCCTTAGGATTCATATCAGTTTCATCTAAAAACTGATCAAATCCAAGAAACGGATAAACTGTATCCCGGTTCCATCCGTGTGCCTTATACGGGTGGAATGCAATCGTATCATATCCCTGGTCTTTTAACTGACTTGCAAGACTCGGAACTTTATGTTTTACAAACTGCGTATAGGCATTTCCGTTAAGCGGAAGTGTCGATACGGAATTTCCTGTCAAAAATTCATACTCTGAATTACTTGTTCCGCCTCCGAAAACAGATACCAGCATATTTCCCTTGATCGTATTTTCCGTCAGACTGTTAATATACGGCATCACTTCTTTATTGGTTTTAATTTTGTTGACTACATTTAAATCCGAAAAAGTCTCATTCATAATTACGACCACATTCGGTTTCTGCGTAAGCTTTGTATTTTTTCCCTTTTCCACCTGATAATCGTCTGCAAGGGCATTGACTTTTTCCGGACTGTATCCTTCCGGTTCTGACACTATGGTGTACTGAATATTCATTAAAAAGCTTAAAATGTATCCGTTTTTACGATATCCTTTTTTCTGTTCCCAGAAGTTTACTGCCACTCCCTTATCCGCAAGGAAATCAACTCTGGTCAGGAAGAAAGAACTTCCGATGGTAATGACTGCAACTGCTGCCAGCGTTATCAGACGTTTCTTCCAGTGAAAAATCTTATAGGTTTCCAGCTTACAGGCAACTACACAAAGCGCCAAAAGTAAAACTGTCGCAACAATTGCCGGTTTGTCATAAGTTAACACATAATGGTCTGCCACATCCATGGCTGTTCCCAGTGCATAAATATCTGCCGGTGTAATCGGATTGCCCCGGAATGCCATAACAAAATAGTTTCCGATGGCTGCTGCATACAAAAATACATTTCCTGCCAAAAGCGCATATTTTACACGATTAAAAATCAACAGCATAATACCGAATAAAATATAATACCATAGAATATTCATTCCATATGCCAGTTTATTCATAATACTGATCGGGTTGTAAAATACCTTCTCGACCATGTAGAATGCAATCCATGGATTAATGACAAACAGTGCCCATGTAAAACGCTTATTCCATTTTTCCGGGAGTCTTAACGGAACAAGAATCAGAACAATCAGCGCCAAGGCAATTCCTATAGTAAGCACTACTGCCAATGTATCAATCTGTGTTGTCCATACCTTTGTCCGGATATGGAAATCATTCTGTACCTTGCCGTTTAATCTTACTTCCTCAAATATGTTTCCCATATTATCAGAAGTATACAGATACAGCGGTCTGTCTTCCTTGATCCCTTTTCCGGTAATCGTCAGCGTATAATTTTCGCCTTTGTTCAATTTCTGATTTACTACGATCTTATACCAGCGGTTTTCGTCTCTTTCCGTACGCCGCATGGTCGCTTTCATATCTTTTAGCCCGTCAACCTCCAGTAAGGTCGGTGTGATCCGGAAAATAGACTGCCCCTTGCTGTCCTGAACATTAATTTCAATGCTTCCGGCTCTTCCAACTTGCTCATTTCGGTCTACCATGATATCCAGCCGTTCCATCGTATGAGAAGTTGCCTTAAATTTCTGTACAACCTTATCCCCGTCTGTCACGGCAATTTTGGTAAGCCGGTCCTCCGGTGTTCCCTTTGCAACTGTTTCAGAAAACTGATTTTTGTTTACGACAACCAGCACAATAAATGCCAGAAGCGCAGCTACCATCCCATACTTCAGAATTTTCTGCATGATTCCATGAAATTTTTTCAATTTCCCTTCATCCATAATCTGCTTCATCTCTGTACTACCTTCCATTCGTTTGTTTTCTCATTTTCCTTCTTTTGCTAAAAGTTTCCCAATATTTTAAAATCCTTTGTCTCTTCCCGGATTCCTGCCAATGCATTTCGAATCGCAGGGTCATTTAAGTTTCCAATCACATCCACATAGAATCCATACTCCCACTTCCTTCCCGGAAGAGGTCTGGATTCGATATTACTCATGCTGACATCATTGAACATAAAATGTGTTAATATGTTATAAAGGGATCCTGACTCATGAGGTGCACTGAAGCTTATGCTGACCTTGCCCGCATCTTTTCTGTACTGCTTCTTTTTAGACATTATAACAAATCTTGTTGTATTATTGCCCTCATAGTTCACTTCTCGCTTCAAAACCTTAAGTCCATAGATCTGCGCTGCATATTCGCTGCATATCGCCGCCTTTGTAACTTCTTTATCATTCGCTACTTTTTTAGCGCTGATTGCGGTATTTAATACTCTTGCCTGATCCCAGTCCGGATGTTCGTCCAAAAACTTTTTACACTGCATCAGTCCCTGAGGATGAGAATACACCTTCTTGATCTGATCCAGAGAGCTTTCCGGAAGTCCTGCAAGAACATGATGACATTCAATAGATTCCTCTCCCACTACGCAGATATCATAATCAAGAATCATATCATAGATACCGCTTACAGTTCCGGCAGATGTATTTTCAATCGGAAGAACTCCATAATCAGCTTTCCCCTGATCTAATGCTTTCACAACATCTTTAAATTCCGGAACAGAGAAATTTTTAATTCCTTTCCCGAAATACTTCATCATCGCCTGTTCCTGATAAGCCCCCGGGATTCCCTGATATACGACTTTTGTCTGGCTGTGAATTTCCAGTGCATCCACTTCTTCAAACAACTGATCAATATATGTATCATTTTGTGACAAAATGCTATACTGATATCTTCGGCTCAGACTCATCATCTGAAGAAATAATTCTTCAACGGCTTTTTTCACAAAATGATTTTCTTCTTCTTTTGTTAATTCATCAATCTTTTCCTTTTCTCTGACAGGATCGTAAATTGCTTTTCCTGTTCCTCGCTTATATTCTGCTACCTGGGCAGCACATTCCATTCTTTTTTGAAACAGAGAAAGTACTTCCCTGTCAATACGGTCAATTTCCTTCCTGATTTCTGTCAGTTCTCTCATGGTTCTTCTATTCCTTTTCTATCGTTTCCTTTAATTCACTGATTGTCTTCCTAAGCAGTGGATGCATCAAATATGGTGCAATCTCTGCCAAAGGTTCCAATACAAACATTCTCTTATGCATTTCCTTGTGCGGAATGGTAAGCTCTCTCTCATTCATCACCAGATCGTCATACATTAAAATATCCAAGTCCAGAGTTCTTGGTCCCCAACGAACCGTACGGACTCTTCCTGACTGTTTTTCCACATCCATCAAAAAATCCAAAAGTTCCAAAGGATCTTTTAAGGTATCGATTGCAATACAGCCATTTAAAAAGTCTTCCTGCTCGACTCCGCCATATGGTTTTGTCTCAATCAGACCAGACACATGTACAACTTTAGTATCCTGCTGCTCCTCAATTCGGTCAATGGCGCTGCTGATATATTCCATTCGATCTCCCATATTAGAGCCCACACCCAGATATGCCCGATGCCATCCTCTAAAGATCTTTACAGCAACACTTTCAATCGGCATTCCGATTGGCGCCCATGGTTTCTTTACCTCTATCTCCAGGTGCCTTATTAACGGAAATTCCAAAAGAAGTGTCTTTGCTATCGTTTCTGCCGCGCATTCAATCAGATCAAACGTATTTTTTTCCATAACTTCTGCAATTCTATGGCACACATTTCCATAATCTACAGAATATTCGATTCGGTCACTGACTCCTGCTCTCTTAGTATCGGTATATAAAACCGCAGAAACCAGGAATTTTTGTCCCAGAACCTTTTCTTCTTTATATACGCCATGATTGCTGTAAATTTCTAAATCACTGATTCTAATCTGATCTTCCATATTCACCGCTCCTTTTTTTAATGAGTGCTGATTGCCTCAATCATCCGCAATGCCCGTTTATTTTCTTTCACATCGTGAACTCTGAAAAAACGGCATCCTTTCAGATATCCGCTTACAGTTGTTGCCACTGTTCCCTCGACTCTCTGATCAGAAGGGAGATCAAGAGTCATTCCGATCATGGATTTTCTGGAGGTTCCAAGAAGTACCGGAACTCCCCATTGACTCAGCAATTCCAGATGATTCATCATCTGAAGATTCTGATCCAGATCTTTTGCAAATCCGATTCCCGGATCTAACATAATCGTATCTTTTTCAATACCTGCCTGTGCTGCAATATCCATGGTTTCCTGCAGATCTGCCACAACATCCTTTAAAAAATCCTGATATTCTGCTTTTTTTCGGTTATGCATCAGACAGGAAGGTGTTTTTGTTTCTGCCAGAACCACAGCCATTGTGCCATCCCATTTCAATCCCCAGACATCATTGATCAAATCTGCTCCGGCAAGAATCCCCGCCCTTGCAACTTCGGACTTATAAGTGTCCAGTGATACCGGAACATCAAACTCTTTTTTGATGGCTTCTAGTACCGGCGCTGTTCTCTCAATTTCTTCTTCATCAGAAATCAACGTATATCCGGGTCTTGTAGATTCTCCTCCTACATCAATAATATCTGCTCCATCCCGGAGCATCTCGTCCACATGTTTTAGCGCTGCATCCAGTCGGTTAAACTTGCCGCCATCGGAAAAAGAATCCGGAGTTACATTTAGAATTCCCATAATATATCCACAATGCTCTGTATCAAATGTCTTATTTCCTATCCTCATAATTGATTATCTCCCGTCAATAACTATACACCTTATTTTTGCGTTCCTCCGGCCAGTAACATAATTCTCTCACCGGACAATGAATACAATCTCTGGAAAGCTTATCTGCACGGTAAAATAACTCTACAAAACTTTCTTCTGCCTCTTCTTCCATCTTTCGATGAGAGCGTATCGTATCCACAATTAAAGCTATTTCTTCCTCGTTGTATCCACAATGAACAAGAATCTCTCCTGCTAATCTTGCTCCTGCCTCTTCATGAGAAATTCCTTTCTCATACTGGTCCGCCCTTCCTAAATCATGCAAAAAAGCCGCACCGTAAACTACATCCTTGGAAACCGGCAGATTCTTTTCCAGTACCATCAAATAGCAGATTCTGGCAACTGCGAGAAAATGCTCCATATCATGACCGCAGAATTCCCTGTTCTTTTCTAATTCCTGAAGTTTTTCATATAATCTCTTGTATTTTTCGTTCCAAATAATTTTCTGGAATCGTTCCACTGTTTAATCCCTCTTAAGTTCATTCTGGAAAGATAATGTTCCACAGATCACAATCACATCATCTTCTCCTGCCTGTTCTCTGACTTCTTTAAGACAAGAATATAATCTCTCCCGAATATGCACATCTTTATGGTATTTCGCAATGCAGGCTGCCAGTTCTTCGCTCGGAAGAGCTCTCGGATTGTCCGGCTCTACCGTATAAACCCGCCAGGCACACGGTACCAATATACGCATCATCTGATCATAATCCTTATCCGATAACACTCCTATTATATAAATGATTCTTTGATTTGTAAAATTATTTTGCAAAAACCGCACAAGGCTCCCGGCTCCATCCGGATTATGGGCTCCATCGCAGATGATCGCAGGGTGTTCTGAAAGAATCTCAATTCTTCCCTTCCACACCGTCTTTTTAAATCCCTCTTCCGTCTGAAACTGACTGATGCAGTAATAATTTCTGATGACATCTAAAACTTCTAACGCCGTGGATGCATTTTGAATCTGATGACTTCCAAGGAGCGGTATCCTGATCTTCTCATACCACTTTCCCTGACTGCTCCGATAAGTAAAACTCTGCCCGTTAAGCGTTTCCTCCAATATTCGGATTCCCTCACGGTTAACAAAAACATACGGACAATGTTTTTCCTCGGCTCTGGCTCTTATAATCTCATTAACTTTGGTTCCATTGTCATAGGACACTACAGGACATCCTTCTTTGATAATTCCCGCTTTTTCTCCGGCGATCTCCTCAATCGTATTCCCCAGATATTGCATATGATCCATGCCGATTGATGCAATCACCGTACAAATCGGACGTTTTACCACATTGGTGGCATCCAGTCTGCCTCCCATGCCGGTTTCCAACAGCACAACATCCACTTTTTTATCGAGAAAATAAAGAAAACTAAGTGCTGTCTCAATTTCAAATATGGTCGGATGCGGTTTCCCGTCTTCCACCATTTCTTTGCATACTTTCTTTATTTTTTCCATATAAAAGCAGAGATCTTCCTTAGAAATATTCTCTTCATTAATCCGAAAACGTTCTTCATAGGAAAATGTGGCAGGGGAGACATATCTCCCCGCCCGATAACCGCTTTCACGAAAAGTTCCTGCAAGAAACGCAAGAATTGAACCCTTTCCGTTGGTTCCCGCAATATGGACTACGCGAAGCCGATCCTGGGGATTTCCCAGGCGGTCTAACAATTCCCGGATATTATCAAGTCCCAGGACACTTCCAAATTTATTCGTGTGTTCAATAAAATCCATTGCTTCTTCGTAGTTCATCATTGCCTCCACATTTCCTTTCTATCTGCTTTCTACTCTTGTGCCTGTTCTTTGGAAATGAATGCTTCCTTTATTACCTGGTTCATGGTTTTCACATAAATAATATGTAATCCTTCCAGAATTTCTTCATCAAATTCCCGAACATCTCTCTCATTCGCCTTTGGCACAATTACTTTCGTAATTCCCAGCCGTTTTGCTGCCAGAAGTTTTTCCTTCAGCCCGCCGATCGGCAGAACATCTCCTCGAATCGTAACTTCCCCTGTCATCGCCAGATTTCCGAGAACTTTTGTCTTTGTCACCGCAGACAATACCGCTGTCGTCATGGTAATTCCGGCAGAAGGTCCGTCTTTCGGCACAGCTCCCTCCGGTATATGGATATGAATGTCATGTTTCTCAAAGAAATCACTTTTAATTTTATATTTTCTGTTTTGACTGCGGATATAACTGATTGCAGCCTGCGCAGACTCTTTCATCACATCCCCGAGACTTCCTGTTACCTGGATTCTTCCCCTTCCCGGCATAACATTGACCTCGATTTCTAAAGTGGCACCGCCAACGGATGTCCATGCAAGTCCATGGACAATACCAACCTGATCTCTGAGAGACTCTTTCTCCCACTCATAGATCGGTTTCCCAAGATAATCTTTTATGACTTTTTTAGTGACCGTCACTTTTCGATGTCTCTTCTGATATATATCGCGGGTCACCTTTCTTGATATCTGACCGATTCTTCGCTCCAGATTACGCACTCCGGCCTCTCTGGTATATGCAGTAATCAAAAATTCCAGGGCATCATCTTTCCAGACAATCTGCTGTTCTCCCAGCCCGTTTGCCTCTCTTTGTTTCTTCACCAGATAGTTTTTGGCAATATGGAACTTTTCATTTTCCGTATAACTGGATATCTCAATAATCTCCATACGATCCAAAAGCGGTCTTGGTATCGTGGATAGATCATTTGCCGTTGCAATAAACAAAACATCGCTCAGATTTAACGGCGCTTCCAGATAATGATCTGTAAAATGTTCATTCTGCTCCGGATCTAATACTTCCAGGAGTGCAGAGGCGGTATCCCCTCTCTGATCTTTCCCGGTCTTATCAATCTCATCCAACAGCATCAACGGATTTCGGACTTTTGTCCGTTTTAATGCATCTGCAATTCTTCCCGGCATAGCCCCCACATAAGTTTTCCGGTGACCACGAATCTCAGATTCATCTCTCACACCGCCCAGTGACAACCGAACATATTGCTTATTGGTTGCTCTTGCAATGGATCTTGCAATGGATGTCTTTCCTGTTCCCGGAGGTCCAAATAAGCAAAGAATCGCCGCATCTTTCTTTCCGCTCATAGCACGGGCAGCCAGATATTCCAGCACTCTCTCCTTGACTTTTTCCAATCCGTAATGATCTTCATCCAAAATTTCCTGCGCGCGGTCAAGATCATCCGAATCTCTGGACTGTTCTTCCCACGGTATCTCCAACATCGTTTCAATGTAGGTTCTCAGCACAGAATTCTCCGGGCTTCCTCCGTTCATACCCTGAAAACGTGAAATTTCTTTTTTTATTTTATCTTTCACTTCTTTCGATGCTCTCAGAGATTTCAGCCGGTCCATAAATTCCTGCGATTCATCTTCCACACTGGTCTCGCCTAATTCCTCACGGATAACTTTCATCTGTTCCCGCAGCATATATTCCCGCTGATTCTTATCAACGCTTAATTTCACTTTTTCCTGAATCTGCTGTCTTAAATTCATGACTTCCAGCTCTTCCTGCATCAGAACCAGCATCGTCTGACATCTCTGTTTCAGATCCATTTCTTCCAGAATCTTTTGTTTATCCTGAATGGAAAACGGAATATGTGTTGCAAGCTGATCTATCAGTACTTCCAGATCATTCTGCATTAAAATATATCCGACAATATTCTGATCCAGCTTTCTCCATGAAGAAGCATAGGTTTCAAAACTATCTTTGATCATGCGCAGCATCGCTTCCCGCTCAAAGGATTCAAACGCCTGCTGATTGATATGATTATAAGTTGTCTCTACAAGAAAAATCGGTTCTTCGTGACATACCTCTGTAAGTTCTGCCCGAAACAGACCCTCGGCAAAAATCCGCATGATATTTTGAGGAAGTTTTACCACCTGCTTAATCTTTGCCAATGTTCCCACACGATAGAGATCTTCCACACCCGGGTCCTCAATAGATGGGTCTATCTGATTATTAAGAAAAATCATCTGATCTTTCTGCATTGCATCCTCAATAGCTCGAACGGACTTACTCCTGGATACATCAAAATGAATCACCGTATTAGGAAATATGTATTGTCCTCTCAGAGGCAGCATAGGTAATGTTTTTTTCATTTGAGTCTCCTTTTTTTATAGTCTTCTCCAACGAGATAAAAACTGCTTCCGCCACAAGAAATTCTTGCACTAAAGCAGTTTTTATTACTAAAATTTTAGCTTATCTGTCTATGCGATTTCATGATTGCTTTTCTTAGCTCGCTTTTTGGATCCAGATGCTTTTACCTTTTGTTCAGAATGTTCCATATATGGCTCTTGTGTACCTTCAACAACGCCTTTAGTAATCCTGCACAAAGAAACTCCTGACTCGGAAGGGATTTCATACATAAGATCCATGATCACCTGTTCCATAATCGCCCGCAATCCTCTGGCTCCGGTCTTTCTCTCCAATGCTTTTTTGGCAATCGCCACCAAAGCATCGTCTTCAAACTGAAGTTCCACTCCATCCATCTCAAACAATTTCTGATACTGTTTTACCAAAGCGCTCTTCGGTTCTTTCAGAATTCGAACCAACGCTTCTTCATCCAGCGGATTTAATGAAACATTCACCGGTACACGCCCGATAAATTCCGGAATCAGTCCATACTTCACAAAATCTTCCGGCAGAACCTGGCTTAACAATGCCCCAAGATCCTTTTCACGTCCGCCGACTACTTCAGCGCCAAATCCAATCGATTTCTTACCGATTCTGGATTCAATGATTCTTTCCAGACCATCAAAGGCACCACCACAAATAAACAAAATGTTGGTTGTATCAATCTGGATAAATTCCTGATGCGGATGTTTCCTTCCACCCTGTGGCGGAACGGATGCAACGGTTCCCTCTATAATTTTTAACAGAGCCTGCTGCACACCCTCTCCCGATACATCCCTTGTAATCGATGTATTTTCAGATTTTCTGGTGATTTTATCAATCTCATCAATGTAAATAATACCACACTGAGCACGGTTAATATCATAATCTGCCGCCTGAATGATCTTTAAGAGAATATTTTCCACATCCTCGCCTACATATCCGGCTTCTGTCAGCGCTGTCGCATCTGCAATCGCAAATGGTACATTGAGCATCTTCGCCAGAGTCTGAGCAAGCAGAGTTTTTCCGGAACCTGTCGGACCAAGCATCAAAATGTTACTCTTTTGAAGCTCTACATCGGAATCTTCTCCCATAAGAACTCTTTTATAATGATTGTATACAGCCACAGACAGTACTTTTTTCGCCTGATCCTGACCGATGACATATTCATCCAGAAATTCTTTCATTTCTTTTGGTTTCCGAAGATTAATTTCTCCTTCATCCACATACTGTTCAAACTCTTCTTCAATAATCTCAGAACAAATGTCAATACACTCATCGCATATATAAACGCCTTTAGCTTTTGGCCCCGCAATCAGTTTTCGAACCTGATCCTGAGTCTTATTACAAAAAGAACATCTTAATATTTTTTTTTCGTCATTATAACCTGCCACCAGATCACCCCTATCTTCCCGCTATTACTGTCTCTTTTCCATCACTTTATCGATCAGACCGTATTCCAGTGCTTCCTGTGCGGTAAGCCAGTTATCGCGCTCTGTGTCTCTGGCAATCGTCTCATATGACTGTCCGGTATTCTCACTTAAAATGGTATTCAGACGTTTCTTTGTCTTTAAGATATGCTCTGCTGCAATCTCAATCTCTGTTGCCTGTCCCTGTGCGCCACCGGATGGCTGATGAATCATAATCTCAGCATTTGGCAGTGCCATTCTTTTACCCTTAGTTCCTCCTGCCAGCAGAAAAGCTCCCATACTTGCTGCCATCCCCATACAAATGGTAGACACATCACACTTTACATACTGCATAGTATCATAAATTGCCATACCTGCCGTAACAGATCCTCCCGGACTGTTAATGTACAAATTAATATCCTTTTCAGGATCTTCTGATTCCAGGAACAGAATCTGTGAAACTACCAGTCCTGCTGTGACATCATTCACTTCTTCTCCCAGAAAAATAATTCTTTCTTTCAGCAGACGGGAATAAATATCATAGGATCTCTCTCCTCTGCTTGTTTGTTCAATGACATAAGGTATTACACTCATCCCTGTATCCTCCTATACTAACCATAGGCAATAGGTTCTTATTTTGCCTCATTTACAAGGAAGTCAACGGCTTTCTGTACTGCGATATCACCCATCATCTGTTCTTTCTGAGCTCCCTGAATCATTTTCTCAAGCTGCTCTGCTTCCATCTGATACATAGATGCCATCTTTTCCAGTTCTGCCTTAAAGTCGTCTTCACTTGCTTCAATATTTTCTGCTTTTACAATTGCTTCTAATACCAGGCGTGTTTCAATTCTTTTCACTGCCTGTGGTTTCAAATCATCTGCGAATTTCTGAGCGTCCATTCCGCTAAACTGCAGATACTGCTCCATAGAAAGACCCTGATAGCTTAATCTCTGAGCAAACTCTTCTGTCATCTGCTGAACCTGCTCTTCAATCATAGCTTCCGGAATATCCATAGATGCTGCTTCTACTGCTGCGTCTACAATCTTGTTTTCTCTTTCTGTCTTTGCAGTTTCTTTCTTCTGAGCACGGATCTTCTCTTTGATATCTTCTTTGTACTCTTCTAATGTATCAAACTCAGATACCTCAGCCGCAAACTCATCATCCAGTTCAGGAAGTTCTTTTTCTTTGATTCCTTTGATTTTCACTTCAAAAACAGCTTCTTTTCCTGCTAAATCAGCTGCATGATACTCTTCTGGGAATGTCACGTTAATTGCTGTCTCTTCATCAAGATTCTTTCCGATTAACTGTTCTTCAAATCCCGGAATAAATGCACCAGATCCGATTACCAATGTCTGATCTTGTGCTGTTCCGCCATCAAATTTCACTCCGTCTACAGATCCGGAATAGTCAATTGTCAGAATGTCACCATCTTGTACAGGACGTTCCTCAATTGTGATTTCTCTTGCATTCTCTTCCTGAGCTTTCTTTAATTCTTCTTCAATTTCTTCTTTCTTTACAGTTACTCTTGTCTTTGGAACTTCAATTCCTTTGTAATTTCCCAATGTAACTTCAGGTTTTACTGCTAATTCGGCTGTAAAGATGAAAGGTTTTCCTTTTTCAAGCTGAACTACATCAATTTCCGGTCTGGAAACAATCTCAAGATCGCTGTCTTTCATCGCCTCAGCATATGCATCCGGAATCAGAATATTTGCTGCATCTTCATAGAAAATTTCAACACCATATTCTTTTGCAATCAACTGGAACGGTACTTTTCCTTTACGGAAACCAGGAATATTAAACTGCCCTTTCTTCTTATTAAAAGCCTGTTTGATTGCATCATCTAATTTGGCTGCATCGACTTCTATTGTCACCTTCACCATATTATGCTCTAAGTTCTCCACTTGCAAACTCATCTGTATAAATCCTCCTAAATATTATTATCATTGTTGTAATTCCACAAACATTCAACTATTATAGCATAAGCCTAGCTTTTTACACAAGCTTCTTTATCTATTTTTCACTTTTTTCTTTATATATATAAGCATCGGATGTTCGAAGCACTCTCGGAGCCTTGCTGACAATGCTTACCTTAAATGTAGCCCCGTCCTTCAGGTCATCTTTCGAAACTTCCAGAAGATGTTCATTATGATAGGTTGTATTGATTTTAAGATCATCTACAAATACCTGACAGAAGTTCGTGAAATTATTGCCGACAATAAATACACTGTTTTCTGTTTCATAGGCCTTCGTCACTTCCAGATCCCTGATACCAAACGTAATATCGGTTGCCGTATACGGGTTACTCTGATTCCATACATATTGTTTTCCATATAACATATCATATTGAAGCTCTTTCATATCTTCCTGATAGTTCTTTGTCCCTTTTCTTGTCTGATGGAAACTGTTCATAACGCCAGTATGAATATTACATTGATTTAAAACCTCTGATCCGAGATCATATGCCTCAATCACACCGTCTTTCTTCTTCAATCCCATATTATCCCAGATAAAGTAACTGGTCTCATACTTATTGCCATAGGTCAGATCTTCATCTTCAATCTCAAGACTCGGAAGATGATCACCATACATACATAAAATCGTATCCTCTCCTCTTTTTTCCAGAGTCTTTACCAGACGTCCCACAAACTGATCCATCTGGTAAACCTGATTGGCATAATAGGTATATTTATTGCGCAGTTCTTCATCCTCGATACCACTGACGATAATCTCCGGATTTTCGATAATCTCTTTTGTCGGATAATCTCCGTGTCCCTGCACAGAAATACAGTACACATAATCCTGACCTTCTGAAGAATTTAAACTATCTGTAATACAATCTGTAAGGATTGCATCCTTTGCCCATCCGTTCTCCGTCCATTTCTTAATATTCATCGTTTCTTTCGTCGTAAATGTGTCAAATCCCAGCTGTGAAAATACCAAATCCCGGTCGTAAAAGGCGGCACTGTTATTATGAATCGCATGGCTCTTATATCCGTACTGTTTCAATATCGTTGCCATACTTTCCGTTGTCGTATCCTGAAGTACAGTTTTATAAGGATACTCCGCTGCTCCGAAATGATCCAGATTCATTCCGGTAATTAACTCAAACTCTGAATTGGCAGTTCCTGCTCCATAAGATGGCATCGACAGCTGTCCGGAAGAATATTTCTTCATATATTTATGGAAATTTTCCAAAGGATCTTTATTAAATTTAATTCCTTTTACCTGCGTAAGATCAAAATGAGATTCCAGCTGTACAAAAATAATATTCGGTGTTTTCACTTTCTTCTCTTTTATCTTTTCTATACTATTCTGTGTTTTCTTCTCAATCTTCTCAATTTTCTTTTCAGAATAGTCGGAAGGTTTATCAATCCCATTCTTTAATGCCGTAATACTAAAACAATAAGGAGTTCCATAATCACTAAAGGCAATTCGGATGTTATGAATCTGATCCACCAACATTCCACTTTTGAATCCGTAAATCGTCGTTGCCACAAAAGCAGCGCAGATGACCGCAACTTTCACGAATCCTCTCTTGCGGTTTAACTCTTCTTCCATCGGCAAAAACATATAGGCGACAACTAAGAGCACCAGTGCAATTAAAATCAAAGCACCCATGCCTCCTATTTCTAATGGTGTAAAATAATTAGTCATTACCGGAAGCACCGATTTCATCAGTGTAATGTCCACATAGGTAAATGGCGTATTTCTGGAACTGAGCATCATAAAGTTCACAATTCCGACAATACTCCACAACAAACTCACAATGACATAAACAAATAATCTCCGCTTAACAATCAGCGTTATCGAATATGTTAAAAATATAATGAACACACTATACAAAAACATTTTACTCCGCTGATCTATAAATCCTACAACACTAAGGTCAAAGGTCTGCCTTCCCAGAACTTCCAACAGAAATGCCATTGTTATAGAAAGAACAACATTGCATATCAACGGATGGCTGCGAAGCTTCTGAACAATCAGCCCACCAATCTTTTTTGCACTCATTTGCATATGATTAAAAAAAGTCTTCATAACTTTCTCCTTATAAAAAATTATCTTTGAACCTTATATGATATCAGCATCAAATCACTTCTTGCCACTGACGTCATCATGTTATTATATCATTCCCATATCCAACTATCCAGTTTTAACTTCTTAAAAAAATATTAAGCCTATTTTTTCCAATTTTCTCCCTTTTTAAACAATTTTGCGTACATTTAGGCATATTTAGCAGCAAAACGTGTATCAAATCTTTTTTAGAAAATCTTTATTTGACTTCCAGCCGCATCCATGATAAGATTCTACCGTTGGATTTTTAGGGTTTTGAATTTCCGGCAAAATTTAACTTGAAAGGAGTTTTATTATATTTTAGCGCCATGCACCTTCCTGATTCGGAAATGGCAGAATTTTGAATTCTGTTTTTTGGGAAGGTTAACGAGGTGGAAAGTGATCGAAATCTTCGGCGGATGCTTTCCCGCAGTCCCGAACTGTGTAATATACTGAGCAAACCCATGAGTAATCATGTAACAAAGGCAGTATAATTCGGGCAAAACCGCATATGAATAGAAAAAACAATCCAAAGATTGATCAGAAGGAAATCAGATTTCTCTTCCTTTTCTTTCTTTGCACATTTTTAAGGAGATTTTTATTATGTGTGGAATTATTGGATTTACAGGAAAATTACAGGCAGCAGAGATTTTAGCAGGCGGCTTAGAGCAGCTTGAATACCGTGGATATGACAGTGCCGGAATCGCTGTTAACGAAAACGATCAGACAAAGATTGTAAAAACAACCGGAAAAGTTGCAAATCTTCGTGAAAAAGTTTCTACAGCCGACGATATTTCCGGAACATGCGGAATCGGACATACCCGCTGGGCAACTCATGGTGGAGTTACTGATACTAACGCCCATCCTCATGTGTCCGGCAACGTAACACTGATCCATAACGGAATTATTGAAAACTACAAAGAACTTGCAGCATCTTTAAAAGAAAAAGGATATTCTGCTGTATCTGAAACAGATACTGAAGTTGCAGCAATGTTAATTGATTCTCTGTACACAGGAGATCCTTTTGCCGCATTACGTGAGGCAGATAAAATTCTTGAAGGAGCTTATGGATTTTGTGTGATGTTTAAAGATCATCCGGGTGAAATCTACTGCATGAGAAATGCCAGTCCTTTAGTAGCATCTTACACAGAAGACGGAGCGTTTATCGCATCTGATATGGTTGCCCTGTTAAAATATACAAAAGACTATTTTGTAGTTCCGGAAGAACATATCGTTGTAATGACACAGGACGCAATTACTTTATATACAATGGATGAAAAAATTGAAGAGCCTAAAATGCTTCATGTAGACTGGGATACAACTGCTGCACAGAAAGGCGGTTACGCTTACTTTATGCAGAAAGAAATTTATGATCAGCCGGAAGCGCTTCACAACACTGTAATGCCTCGTCTCCACAATGGACATGCGGACTTCTCTGCTGATAATATTTCTGATGATATTTTCAAAGGAATTAATCGTGTCGTTGTGACTGCATGTGGAACTGCTATGCACGCAGGTTTAATCGGACGTCATTTAATTGAATCAATGCTCCGTATCCCGGTAACCGTAGAATTATCATCTGAATTCCGCTATATGAATCCGATTTTAGATGAAAACACACTGGTTATCGTTGTAACACAATCCGGAGAGACAGCAGATTCTCTGGCTGCACTTCGTCTTGCCAATGAGCGTGGTGCAAAGACAATTTCCATCGTAAATGTCAAAGGTTCCAGCATTGCCCGTGAAAGTGACTACGTACTTTACACGCATGCAGGTCCTGAAATTGCCGTAGCAAGTACCAAAGCATTCTCTGTACAGTGTGCCGGAATGTATCTGATCGCATTAAAACTCGCTGAGATCAATCAAATGATGTCTGAAGAAGAAATGGCTGACTACTGTGCGAAATTCGAAGAAGCTATCGCCACAGTAGAAGATGTACTGAAAATGGACGATTATATCAAAGGTATTGCAGAAAAGATCAAAGATACTTTCTCTGCATTCTACCTCGGAAGAAGCCTGGACTTCGGTATTGCCAGCGAAGGCTCTCTGAAGTTAAAAGAGATCTCTTATGTAAACTCTGAAGCATACAATGCTGGAGAATTAAAACACGGAACAATTTCCCTTGTAACAGAAGGCGTTCCAATTATCGCTATCGCAACACAGGATCATGTTCTGTCCAAACTTATGGCAAACGTAGAAGAGGTAAAAGCCCGCGGTGCTCATGTTATTATGGTAACCGATAAAGATATGAGTGCCTACGACGGAATCTATGACGACTTAATTCAGGTACCGGAAGTCGATGATAAATTCGGAACCTTCGGTGTTACCGTAGCACTGCAGCTCCTGGCATACCACGTAACCGTATTCAGAGGATACGACGTAGACCAGCCAAGAAACCTTGCAAAATCCGTAACTGTAGAGTAATTTCCAGCCCTCATCCGTTGAAAACGGCTTCCGCGCTTCGCTTGTGCAGATTGTTTTCCAACGGATGGGGGCTTTCTCACGCTTAACTACTATTTATTTTATTACCCCCATTCGTCGGAATGATTTCTGCCTTTTGTTTGTGCAGATTGGGTTCCAACGGATGGGGGTTTTCTCATAATTGAATATTCAGTTGTTTTATTCTTTATTGAATACATATTTCGTTCCGTTTTCGAGATATTCCCATGTGCTGTCTGTAAAAATAAGAGTTACCTGTTCCCCGGAAAATGCAAGTTCTTCCGTAATGGGATTACCTGCTGAATCTGTTCCTGTCATGACAAAAATACCATTTTCATACTTTCCCTTAAAATCATCGATAGAAGTTAGTCTAAAAAGATTAAGTTCTGCACTATAAGAGCCATCACTCTTCAGTGTAATAGAAAGCATACTGTCATCTGTAGGACATACATAGTCTCCGGACAGATCGACTGTTGTATTCTCAACCTCCTGTGTATTACTTTCTTGCTTATCTGCAGTGGATTTTTCCGTATTGACAACTTCTTCCTTTTTTTCTTTGCCGCAGGCACCGGTATTTAATGCTGTTAGAAACACACATATCAATATAGCTATCTTTTTACATTTGTTCATATACATATCCCCCACAAATTCACATCTACTTTATGATAATATCAAAATCCGTTTTCTCCTGTCAATGCATCATATTTCTTATCTTCCAACACTTTCCCAATATCTCCCTGAATACAGATGGAGCGTTCCGCTATCTCAAAAGGCGCAGCCACATCTTTCAAATTCAGGCAGGCATAGACCGCATTTGGATTCTGCATCGTCATCTTCCAAAAGCTAAATTTTATAATGCCTGGCGTATTATTTCCTACGCCTAACTCCAAGTATAGAATTTGAAGATTTTCATGTCTTCTTAAAAAATCACTATATCTTTCAGACGCTTTATACCATCTGTTATCCTGTACAAAAGTTCCATCAATGCGTAAATTCACAGTCATAGGTGCACCACAATGAGGACAATACGGTATCAATTCTGTTGGTATCTTCATATCTTCTTGCTGTTCTGCCATTTGTCTGATCTGTGTTTCGTTATCGTATGTTTCCTGCCGGCAGGCTTTCGAGCATTGAAACAATCCATAATCTCCTTGCATGTAAAACAGGCGTTTCAAAAGGATAAAAGCCAGCCGAATACATATCCTGCAATCCGTATTTTTCTGCAAAATCTGAAAAATTGTCATAAAATCGTTTGCCGCCATATTCCAGCCCTGCTGATGCAGACAGTCCTGCTCCTGCTCCTATGATGATAGCGTCTGCATTTTCAATTTGTTCTTTTAATTTCTTTAGGTTATCCCAATAATCGCTGGTAGATTTGATAATCTTCTTCTTTGAAAACATTAAAAATCACCTCTATTTCTGAATGTGTTTCCTGTAGATATTCCGTTACCGTTTGAACTGCAATTTTTCCCGCAATATCATTTGGAAAATGAAATTCACCCGTTGAAATACAGCAGAAAGCCACTGATTTTAAATGATATGCGTCTGCCAGTTCTAAACAAGAACGGTAACAGGAAGCAAGTAACGAACAGTCTTTCTTACTCAATGCTCCATGAATAATCGGTCCGACTGTGTGAAGTACATACTTTGCAGGCAGATTATATCCTTTTGTAATTTTGGCTTTTCCTGTTGGTTCGGGACTATTTTGCTGTTCCATGATTTTTTGACATTCTAAACGAAGCTGTATGCCGGCGTAAGAATGAATTGCATTATCTATACAGCCGTGGCAGGGGATAAAGCACCCTAATAAAGCATTATTTCCAGCGTTGACGATTGCGTCTGCCTGCAATTTTGTTATATCGCCCTTCCATAAATATAATTGAGGTTTTCGTGGCGTTAAATCCTGAATAGAAACTATTTGTTGCCTTTTCAATTCCTCTTGCAAATATTCATCTTGAATTTTCAGAAACTCCCTTGAGATAGGCAAGGGGTCTCGAACATTCATAAGAGAACGCAATACCCGTTTCTTTTCATTCAGTGATTGAACAGACAATAAATGTTCATATTGCTTACTCTCATTTATTAAATATTGAATGAGATAATCTAAACGTTTATTTTGCTCCATAATTCTACCTCTTTTCTATTGCACGGACAGGACATACTTCATAGCAGTTCCCGCAATGCAAACAATTCTTTTGAATAATCTGAACAGGTGTTGTTGAGTAGTCGATACACTTTTGAGGACATTTAGAGTAACAAAGTTTACAGTTGATACATTGTTCATTTACAATATACGCTAAACACTCTTTATTTGTCATATCTATACCTCCATAGTAAGAAAGCCCAACTTTTTACGTCAGGCTTTCTATTTTCAAATTATAAAGTATATTCTTTTGGTGGATTACCAGAAAAATCAGCGATTACTGCTTGTACATTTTCAAGATAGAACACTTCAAAGATCGGGTTATCTGCTGTATTATACTGTCCTTTCACAATAGGATTGTTCATGCAAAGTTCTTTCACTTCCATGTTGTTTTCAAAAACAGCTTTCCCGCTTAAACGAATCCATGCGTAGCTAGAACTGGAAACAGATACTTCTACATTAGGATTTTCCTGCATATCCTTATAGACATCTTTTGTATGGTTTGTGCAAAACCATAATTTCCCGTCCTTTTCAAAACAGAACATAAACGGTCTGCACTTTGCTTTTCCATCACGTCCCACTGTTGCTAAATACTGTACTGGGTTTTCTTGTAAAAATTTTACTACATCATTCATCTTAAATTTCCTCCTTGTTGTAACTTCGATGATTACATCAATGATAATACATCGCTTTTGTTGTAATGTCAATAATTACAACGAAAACAATTTAAGTTTTTCAATCACCAGAAGCGGCAAAAAGAAAACACGCCAATCAATAGCGTGTTTTTATCTTCTATTTATTTTCTTTAGCGATATAATATTGGGTATCTTTCATTACATCAGCCAATGTGATTTTTTGTAGTTCATTTTCAAGTGCTTTTTGTACTTGTTCTAATTTGTTGTCCAATACATTATGGATATTTCTTCCCACCGGGCATTTATAGTTTGGATTGTCATGAAAGTGAAAAAGTTCGCCATTGCCAATACATTCTACTGCATAATAAATATCACGAAAACTAATTTCTTCTAACGACTTTGAGATAGAAGCACCACCACTTCCACGTTGTACTTCCACAAGTCCCGCACTTTTTAACCGGGATAATATCTTTCTTATAATAACAGGATTTACATTAACACTGGAAGCTAAAAAATCACTGGTAATCTTATAATCCTCTTTGAATGTATCAATACAGGCAAATATATGAACCGCAATCGTAAAACGACTTGAAATCTGCATAGATATTCCTCGCTTTCTAAATATCTTATATGCTAATTATAGAAGCCATATATTGTAATGTCAATTATTACAACGAAAATAATTTAAGTTCCTTTGTCTTTTCACTTTGCCACATTACGCTGCGAGTTATCTTTTAGTAACTGTTATATCTACCTCATCGCCTTCTGTCTTTCCAAACTGTAATTTTACATTCGTGTTACATATGTTATCATTTCCTCCATTTTTTTAATTTGTTGATAATTGTACCTATGCCAACTGTAACAAAAGAAATTAAACCACTAAACACACATAAAAATCCAATCGGGATAAGAAAGAAATTCTCATGCAGCACTCCTTGTGCATCAATATATTCTACTGACAGTCCCTTCACAAGAAACAGTATAATTCCGATCAAAATCAAGAAACTTCCTATAACCAAACACACCATATTATACCTGGCTCTTCTTGTTTCGCTTCCATCTTTGATTACTTTTTCTGTCATGTTGTTCATTTCGTTTTCTCCTTTAATCAAATAATCCAGAGATATTTGAAACACATCAGACATCAAAATAAGCATTCCTATATCCGGAAGATTTTTGTTATTCTCCCAGTTTGAAACAGCCTGTCTGCTTACGTTCAGTTTCATAGCAAATTGTTCCTGTGTCAATTTTTCTTTTTTACGAATACTTTTAACTTGTTCTCCAAAATCCATGTATTTCATACCTCCATGATTTTAATCTACAATGCAATCAGGTTTTTTTCAAGAAAGTGACTCTTGCATATCAAAAATACGAACGCAAGACCTTCTTGCATTGCTATATTTAGGCTAACATTCCCTTCTCAAATATTTAAATTCCCCATTTTATCTCCACAATTTCAAATAATTTTTAATTTAATCAGTACATTCCACAAATACCAATTTCTAACAATTCAAGATATGAAATCATTCATATACAGAAATCTCCTTAGATACATGTCCTCCTCGAAAAGATATACTGGCAATGCCATTACCAAACGAATGGTATTAGCTTATATTTTACTTTCTGTTTATACTCTTTATACCCCGCCAACTGTTCTTGTAAATCGATCATGCATATACTCCTTAACTTCCAATCTTTCTCTGTATCTTTGCTTAATAAACTATTTCTCCCGGCAGCTTTTTTCATTGATTCCCCAGCCGATACATTCCATTTCCAAAAATCGTTCATCATTATATAACGCTGACAATGAATCAAGAAGAATCTCAAATTTCTTTAATTTATTTTTCTTATATTGACAGCGTATTCCAATCAGCTTTCCACAGCTATTCTTCAATGATTCTAACATTTCCTCATATCCGCCGTTCTCATATAATCTCTAATCCTTTAAACAGAAACAAGCATAGATATACTTTACTTCGCCTAATACTGTTGCTCGCGCTTCAATGCTTATACTTCCTAATTTTCTCTCCTCATCCGGATCGGTATAAGTATCAAGTATAAACGGCACCTTTAATTCTTCATACTCCGCTTTTGAAAAGAATCCCATCCTCATTCACACTCCCTCTGCAACTGCTATTTTCTTTTTCACATTCCAGCCCTTTCCCCAACTACAAGAACTAAACTCTATTTGGCGCTATTCCTGATAAAAGAAGACACCACATTTTCCACTTCTTTTTACTACATACAATGCTTGGTCAGCACGATCAAACAACTCATCTATATACCCGCCTGAAGAATAGGCGACTCCAACAGATAATGCCGTTGGAGGCAAACCATCGATAGGATTTTGCAGCGAATCGTTTATATTTTGGATTTTACGAATTATAAAATCCTTCTGATGCTCTAAAATATTATTAAACAGGATAGCAAATTCATCTCCTCCAATTCTAAAGACGATATCAGAAGAACGGAAAGCACTATTCAATACTTGGGCAACCTTAACAAGAATCTTATCTCCGATCTCATGACCATATGTATCGTTGATAGTTTTAAAAGAATCTATATCAACCAACGCAAATGCCAATGGAAATTGTTCTCTTTTTAACTTGCTTATCATTTCATCAAAACCGATTCGGTTGAGAATACCTGTCAGAGAATCATGTTCTGCCCTATATTTCATAATTTCCTCAGCACGTAAAGATTCAAACAAATTATCATTGAGTTCCTTTGTTAACTCTTTATTGAATATCAAACTGTATCATACTCCGGTTTACTGACACTCATAAAGCGAAACGTAAACTTTCTATCAACAGAAACCTTTTCTAGTGTATAAACCACATCCAGCCCAAAACTCTCTCTTACACGGTTCAGCAAAATTTGAAACACAGCCCCATTTAGTTTGTCATCCTCCATAAACGTTATCATGAACTCTTTTAAATAACCATCTATTCTTGTAATCATCTTATTTACCTCATCAAATTCTAATCATATTTTCGGTTCAAACTGCATCTTTTCATGATTTAGAACTACTCCAAACCGTAATTTTTGATCTCTTAAATAGCTATTAAAAAAAGGGAAATATGTATAATCTAAATATCCAAATGAAATATTACCTACAAGATACTGTTTTAATCAACCTTGATTCCCTGCTCACAGGATTTTCCAACTCCAGCTATTATGCGAAGATTTTTCGTCGGATGAAAGGAGTATCTCCCCATGAATTCCGGAGCAGACTGCTAAAATTTTAGTCTGCTCCGTTCATTTTTATTCGCTGTAGTATCTTCCGAGAGCATCTGCTCCCATGATTGCAGCATAAACATCATCCGGAGTTACTTCAAACGGCATATTTCCCATGGTATCTCCTTCTGCGCAGGAAAGCTCTGCTACTTCCATAATTTGCTCTGGTTTCACCTTTTTAATCCCCAGTTCTTTTAACGTAACCGGAAGTCCTGTTTCCGTACAAAAATCTATGACTTCCATGATCTCATCTTCTCCTGCGTCTTCCAAAACTAATTGTACCAAAGTTCCAAACGCCACTTTTTCTCCATGATACAATTTGTGTGTTTCAGGTATGGCAGTCAAACCATTGTGAATTGCATGGGCTCCTGCAAGTCCTCCGCTTTCAAATCCTATTCCTGAAAGATATGTGTTTGCCTCGATGATATTTTCTACCGCCTTAGTACAAATCCCTTCCTTTGTCGCAGTCATAGCCTGAATTCCGCTGTCCATCAGGGTATCATAACAAAGCTGTGCCAGATTCATTGCTGCCAGTGTACATTTCCCGCCAACACAGTTGTCCGCATCAGATCGTTTGCAGGCTCTTGCCTCAAAATAAGTTGCCAAAGCATCTCCCATTCCGGAAATTAACAATCTCACCGGTGCTTTAGAAACGATATCTGTATCAACCAAAACCATATTCGGACTAGACGGAAGAAAGAGATATTTTTCAAAAACACCGTCATCTGTGTAAATGACAGAAAGCGCGCTGCATGGTGCGTCTGTCGATGCGATCGTCGGAACAATCATAACCGGTTTCCCCGTGTAATAAGCTACCGCTTTTGCAGTATCATGAATCTTTCCGCCTCCGATTCCGACCACTACATCACTTGCAGATTCCTTTACAATCTCCATCAGTCGATGAATCTCTGTCATGCAGCATTCTCCCTGAAATACATCGTATATAATGGTACTGCTTCCCTTTCCTTCATTTATAGAAGGCTCCACTCTCTTTCTGCCTGATGCGCTCGTGAGAACAAAAAGATTCTTTCCGAATTTCTCTGCATAGGAACAAAGGTTTCTCATCTCGCCTTTTCCCTGGATATACCTTGTCGGACTTCCAATAATTGCTGCCATAATGCACCTCCGTATTTTTTCAAATAAGATAAACAGATCCTTTTACTTCTCTTTTATTGTACCATAAAAGAGGCGGATTAAATCATCCGCCTCTAAAAAAATCTGATTTTAAGAGATTCATCTAATCTCTTATGCATTTTTCTCTTTGTCTGCTTTTACAATAGCTTCTGCCATTTCTCTGACACGCTGTGCCGGCGACGGAGCATTTAAAATTCCGGAAGTTGCTCCGGTTCCGTCAGCACCAAGTTTTACAACATTATAGCAGTCATCGGCTGTACTAACTCCAGATGCAATCATAACTAACACATCCGGATTAATTTCATGTAAAGCTTTTACAGTCTCAGTCGTATAAGAATCATCTGCAACCTGACCGGTTCCAATAAGATCTGTCGGTTCTGCCAGCACAATATCCGGATTCATACATGCGACTGCTTTTGCCTCAACTGTAGAATCTGCACATACAACCGTGATCATCTCCAGCTCTTTTGCACGCTGAATCGCTGCGTACAAATCACTAACTGTCTTAGGATTTTCCGCATGATTTAAAAACATCGCATCGGCTCCTGCCTCTTTCAAAGAGTCCGGCAGTACATGTCCCATTCCTCTTCCCGGAACCAATGGGTCCATAGATTGAGCACAGACAATAATATCTGTTGTATTTTCTCTGATCATACGAATATCTGCATAAGGACAGGTAAAGAAAATCTGAAGTCCTGTATCTTTTGCCACCTGATCTGCTGCCTTGGCAAGTTCAAGGCTCTCTTTTCCATATAAATATGATTTTGGATTTACAATCAAAAATGGTGATTCTGCTTTTACCATGGTTTTTCCTCCCTATTCTCCGATAACGATAATCTTACATTTTCTTGTGCGTGGTCTGGTACGGTCAAAATCTGCAAAGTAAACATATCCTGTTGTTCCAACACCTAATTTACCGTTGTCTACTTCAAAAGTTTCACTGGATCCAAGCAGTGTTGATTTCAAATGCGCATCTCCGTTAAACAGCGCTGTTCTGTCTCCGCCCGGAAGATATTCCTCAGCATTTGGCCAGCTCTCTACTTCTTTGTAATGTTCCTCTCCAGGATATACATACTGATCTTTGTCTACGTGATCCGGAATTATCTTTTCCAGAACATGATTTAAATCTTCCTGAAGGAATTCATCTCCCTGTTCATTGTAATCATGACAAAATTCTTCAAAAAATACGGAACAGGTTGTATGCGGAGAAATTACTGTACAGATTCCATTCTGTATTCCGCTTTCTTCAATCACTCTTCTTACATCCTTTGTAATATCCGCATAAGTAGGGGTTTTCCCGTGAGATTGGATCTGAATCGTTTCCTTGTACACTGCCATAAGTTTTATCCTCCTGATTATAATTTCTGAAATACTCTAATTGCGCGTTTTACATCTTCTTTAATTGCTTCTGTTGCTGCAATCGCCATAGAATCATAGAAATTGGTATTATCATTTTCCCAGAATTTCTTAGATGCTTCTCCACCTGCTGTATTCATGTATGTATAGTAGTTAACTTTACAAATACCATTTTCGATCGCTACTGCATAATCTTCATCAGACACTCCGGAACCGCCATGCATTACAAGCGGCACATTGGCTGCCTCACGGATTCTTGCCACACGAGGAAGATCTAATTTCGGCTCTGTCAGATAAACACCATGAGTTGTTCCAAAAGCAACTGCCAGACAATCAACTCCTGTCATTTCTACAAATTTCTTTGCCACCTGCGGATCTGTATAAATATCATCAAGATCTTCATAATCTTCGGTACTGTCCGCTGATCCACCCTCACCGTGTACTACCTCAGAGGTGAAAATATGACCAAGTTCTGCCTCAACGCTAGCTCCCACTGCATGAGCAATCTTTACGATTTCTTTTGTCTCTTCTGCATTTTCTTCAAAACTTTTTGCAGAAGCATCATACATAACAGATGTGAAACCAAGTCTTAATGCCTGTACACAGCGTTCAAAACTGCTTCCGTGATCTAAATGAAGCGCCACAGGAACTTTTGCACGTTCCGCATAATATTTCATAACCGGACCGATTTCTTCCAAATCAATGATGTCATCATGGCTCTGTGCATGCTGTAAAATTACCGGGCAGTTCAATTCTTCGGCAGCCTGAATGATTCCTCGGATTGCCTCCAGCGTAGTTCCGTTAAAAGCACCTACAGCCTTATGTTCAACTTTTGCCTGATCCAATACTTCTTTTAAAGTAACTAACATCTATCTTCCTCCTAATTTATAACACGTTTCTTCCGTACATTGCGTCCTGTTCTTTTCTCAGCTTGTAAATCAGTGTGCTCTGATCTAATTCAACATCAGCGTATGTAAGCAGCTGAC
>OBYP01000426.1_pt1 | contig 39709 bp, 38 predicted proteins | sample 1501461 | NCBI WGS metagenome assembly OBYP01 (sample SAMEA2580201, study PRJEB22360) | human gut metagenome | biome: human gut; feature: human-associated habitat; material: faeces | place: Denmark | collected 2008/2010 | reverse complement strand
AAGCATCTGATAACTCTACTGTTACTACTACCCAAATAGAGTCTTTACCCAATGGTGATATTATTGAAACTATAATCGAACTTGATACACCTTCCCAAATTTCTATATTTTCTACATCCAAAACAACTTCCGGCAGTAAAACTACCCGCTATAAATCCAGCAGTGGTACTGTACTATGGTCCGTGAAAGTCTATGGAACCTTTACTTTTAATGGACCTTCCGCTAAATGTACCAGTTCTAAAGTGACTGCCACCGCCCCCGCAAAGTCTTGGTACATCAGTAGTTCCTCTGCTGTCAAAAGTAAAAATTCTGCCACTGCAAAAGCTACTGCAAAGAAAAAAATAGGAACTGCAACCACAGAAACAATCACTCGCTCTGTTACTCTGACTTGTAGCAAATCCGGTAAATTATCTTAAAAAGAATTTTCTACAAAATTAAAATAAGACCACAGAATCTTTGATCATTTAACAAACATTCTGTGGTCTTTGTCTCTCTTCTTTTGTACTACTTTTCATCAGCAAGTAATACCCGGCATTTCTTCTTATAACAGGCAATTCCATATTTTAGAATATGGTGAATCCCATCCTCGTGGAGTTGTTCCTCATACTGCAAAAGTTCTATCTGTTCCAAAGCCTTTCTGCTGGCTGTTTCCATATTTCCATCCTGTGCATATTTCACTTCTACAATAATACCAATCCCTTCATCATCAATCTCCACTAGAATATCACTATATCCGTTCCCAGATTCTTTATTAGACGAAATCCCCCAAGTATCCTGAAAACCAATGATTCCCAACAGTATGCCATGATAAAAATTCTCTTTCACCTGTTTTTTTACGAAAGTATCTCGGATACTGATTGTTCTTCTTAAATAATCACCAAACATCCTTTCTACATCTCCGGAATTTCCTTCTTTTAACGCTTTGCAGAAAGATTTTAATGTTTCACCATCTTTGGGTACATTTTCCTTAAAGAAATCCATAATTTTTGTTGTAAATATTTTACGAATTTCCATATTGGGAATTGCTAAAGAAAATTGATTCGCCTTCCTTCTGCCACGTTGCGTAAGGTATCCTGTCGTAAATAGAACGCTCCAAATATTATCAATGGAATCATACATCTCCTGATACGTAAGCTCCTGTTGTATTTCTTTTGTTATAATTTCCCCTGCAACCAACTTTTCAATCTCACGCCTTGTTACACTATTATCTGATTCTTTGATAAAACGCTTCACAGCTTCATTGCTGCTTGTATTTGCCCAATAATTTTGAGGCTCTATCTCACAGTCTGCCCGGAGAGCATCACAATAATTCATCACATCCCAGGGGCAATATACCTCCACATTTCCGAATTGATAGCCATCATACCATTCCTTTATCTCTTTATAATGACCGGAAAGTTCATAATATGCAAGAAGCTCCCTTACTTCTTGATCTGTAAAACCAAAGTATTCATCGAACTGTACATCTGATACGGACAGAACTTTCAGGTTATTCAATCCAGTAAAAATACTCTCTTTTGATATATGCATACAACCTGTCAATACTGCAAATTTAAGATTGTCATTTGTTTTCAGCACATTTTCAAACAAATTTCGGATAAAAAGAACCATCTGGTCATAATATCCCTGTTCAAATGCTTTTGCCAACGGTACATCATATTCATCAATCAAAAGGATTACTTTCTGTCCATGATGCTTTTCAAGGAGACCGGATAAAACCTTCAGGCTACTGCACATTACAGATTCATTCATCTTGGGGTGAAGCAGCTGAACGAACATGTCTTTTTCATAAGAAGCAAGTTTTTCACTTTCTAAAAGATATAAGAATCTCCTGGCTTCCCAGTTGATAACCTGTACTGCCATCTCATATGCATTCTTATAGTTCCCTGCATTAATTCCTTTCAAAGAAATAGATATCACCGGAAACTTTCCCATATACTCTTCACAAAGATCCGTTTCTTTTGAAATTTCCAACGAGTCAAATATTTTTTCATTTCCACCTATTTCAAAAAAATATTTTAACATACTCATATTCAAAGACTTGCCAAATCTTCTTGGACGTGTAAAAAGATTCACCTCGGCCCAGTTATCTAAAAGAGTCTTAATTAATCCAGATTTATCTATATAGTAAAAATCATCATTCCTTAATTTTTCAAAATTTTCAATTCCAATAGGAAGTTTCTTTTTTCTGGATTCCATCTGGCTTACCTACTCCTTTCCACTGCAAATACTATGTTTAGTATAACAGATGCCTTCTTTTTATGCAAAAAAGCTGCCATTGACAATTACAAAAAGCAACTAGAATTATAGCTGCTTTTCGTTTTATTTTTATATAAATTTTATTGAACGTACTCTGCCGGATATCCTCTTCCGGTTTCCGCTCTTCCATCCATGGAACTCATTATATCCATATCTTCTTTTGACAATTCAAAATCAAAGATATCTGCATTTTCCACCATACGCTGTTTGTGTACAGATTTCGGAAGGCTTACAATTCCTCTTTGAAGATGCCAGCGCAAAATGATCTGTGCAGGAGTCTTTCCGTATTTTTTTGCAAGTTTTACAATCTCCGGTTCTCCAAGCTGCGTTCCTTTTCCAAGAGGTCCCCATGCTTCTACAATAATATCCTGTTTCTGGCTGTATTCTACTATCTCTTTCTGTACCAGAAACGGGCAAATTTCAATCTGGTTCACCGCAGGTTTTACATTGGCTGTCTGCGCCAGCTCTTTTAAATGTCTTTCATTAAAGTTGCTGACTCCGATATTTTTGATCAGCCCCTGCTCATAATATTTTTCTAAAACCTTCCATGATCCTGCCACATCATTGATCGGCCAGTGCAGCAGATACAAGTCTACATAATCAAGACCGAGCTGAGTCAAAGTCTTTTCAAATGCAGCATCCTGTTTTCCTTCTACCATATCCGTATACCAGATTTTACTGGTAACAAAAATCTCTTCCCGTCTGATACCGCTGTCTTTCACTGCGGCGCCGACCTGTGCTTCATTTTCATAGTAACTTGCAGTATCCAGATGGCGATATCCTGATTTCAAAGCCTCAAGACATGCCTGGTATCCTTCTTCTCCCCGGCTGTCCCAGCTTCCCATCGCCATCACCGGAATGCGATTTCCGTTATTCATTTGAAATGTTGATTGCAGATCCATTCTATGACCTCCTATTCTTACTTAGCCTCTGGTCTTACCTCCTGCCACATTCACAGTTACTCCATGAACATAAGAGGCACGTTTACTTGCCAGATATACACACATATCTGCTACTTCAGAAAGTTTTCCTGAACGTCCAAGCGGTGTTGTAGAAGTCTTAGCATATCCTGCTCTCAAATCATCAACCGTAATCCCTCTTGTATAGGCAAGTGCAGATTCATAAGACAAGGTACGAAGACCTGTTGCTTCCATAATTCCAGGAGCTACACCAACCACACGCACTCCCTGTTTTCCAAGTTCCTTCGCCCAGGATCTTGTCAGAGAATTCACTGCGTTCTTTGTGGCAGCATACACACTCTGTCCCTCAGATCCTTCTAAGCCGCTCTCTGAAGACATATTAATGATAACACCTTCTCCTTTTTCCGTCAAAACTCTTCCGACTGCCTGTGCACAGAAAAAGACTCCTTTTAAATTTACATTACAAACTTTATCCCACACAACTTCGTCCAGTTCATACTGTCCTTTAGGATCATTCTTATCTACTAAAAGTCTCGGAATATTGATTCCCGCATTATTTACCAGTACATCTACTGTACCAAATGTTTCTTTTGTCTTTTCAACCATGGCTTCTACCTGTGCAGGATTTGTGACATCCGTCTTTACATAGAGCAGTTTTCCTTCTTCTGCTCTCATCTCCGGTGCCTGATCTGCCATATCAGAAATTACCACATTCGCTCCCACTTCCAAAAATTCCTGTGCTACAGCCTTTCCGATTCCGGAAGCTGCTCCTGTTACAATGACTGTTTTATTCTCTAAATCTAACCAATCTGTATTCATTTCATTTCTCCTTTATTTTCATGCAATTATTGACAAAGCGGACAAGTCCGCATCCTACGCGGAGCGGTTTTTTATACCATAGGAAGTTCGGAGAACTTTCTATGGTATAAAAAAAGAAGCATCCTCTCGATGCTTCTTAAAAAGTTTTCTATCTTAATATAGACTACTGTCAGAAGAAGTTATAACTTCTCCTCCGCCACAGATTGTTCATGTACTGCCACATGTTCAAAGGAATCCCATTTTGTAGAGAACAGGAACAAAAACAGGGTATCAATCACTGACATTGCTGCCATTCGTGTAAAGCTGACCTGATCGTGAAAAATATGTTCTCTGGTTGCCGTCAGCAAGACGTAGTCACAAAGTTCTGCCAGAGGTGACTTGGACTGATTGGTAATCGCAACTGTCATAACCTGATTTTCTTTTGCAATCTCTGTCATCTTCATCAGACGCTTTGAGGCACCTGACGCAGATATTGCAAAAAACAAATCTCCTTTTCGCAAAGTTCTTGCGAAAGCCTCCTGACTCTCCCAAATGGTTGAGCTCACCGCGCGAAGACCCAGCTGATTGAACTTATATGCTCCATCCAGAGCAATCGGAATGGTATCTCCCATAGCGGCAAATTCAATGGTTCCTGCTTTCAGAATCAGATTAATAATTTCCCGGAGCTCTCCCGGATGAAAATTATGGAATGTTGCTTTTAGTTCTTCTACCTTACTGACCATAATATTATTGATCGACTGCTCCATATGTTCCAGCGTAATCTCGCTGGAGATCACCTGTTCTTCTTGTTGACGCTGCTCTCCGGCTAACTTGATCTTTAATTGATGAAATCCTTTGCATCCGATTTTTTTACAAAACCGGACAATGGTTGCCTGGCTTGCCTCACAATGGGAAGCCAGTTCCGACACAGACATCTCGATTGCCTCTGTCGGATGGCTGATTAAATAATCTGCTACTTTCTTTTCTGCATCATACAAACTATCGTATGTTGAAAAAATCTGATCTCTTACTGATATATCGCTGCTCATTGCACTCCCTTCTTTTAGATTACAGGAGCATTCTGTAAGAAATACCTTTCCGCTTCTCCACTCCATAAATCTCCATAACGTTTCAAGATTGGTTTCAATTCGTCGATAAATTTATTATCGCTTTTTTCTCCAATCTTGTCAACTTCTGTCAATGGAAATCTCTTATGGGTATAGACAATTTTCTTTCCTCCGCCCAGACTCGGCAATGCCTTTGTAACTTCCGGCACATCATCAAGCCCAAGAATGTGAGTTGCAATTTTTGCCGCTTTGACAATCTTATTTTCGATTAATTCAATAGACTGTTTCATATCTTCTGTATTTCCACCACTTGTTCCGACAAAATGTGTGGAATTATAATGTATATTATAGAAATTTACGTTGGCAGAGAATTCCTGATCTGCCGGACCTGAGAAGAAATTTAAACATCCGTCATAAGCAAGCATCTTCGTTCCGTAAGTTACCATTTCCTGGTTTGGTGCAAAAATAAAAACATCATCAAATCCATGTGCGGAATAGTTTCGAAGCTCAGCGTTTACATCTTCCATATCTCTTGTATTGACATAAACAAGTTCAACACCCTGTTCTTTTGCCTCCTCAACAGTATAGAGCTTTGCTGCCATATCAAGTTTTTCCTGTGTCCTTCCGGTTACGACAAGAACGGATGGCTTCTTCGGCCCGTGAATTGCAAAATCGATTGCCAAAAATCCCATAGGTCCTGTAGCTCCTAACAGTGCCATAGCACCGCCTTCTTTTACTCCCATCACATGTTCGTAACTGTACATTTTCTTCATGTGGTACTGAGCATTAAAGGCTCCCACAACACAGGAAAGCGGTTCCACCAAAGATCCTTCAAAGAAAGAATCTCCGTTATATTTCAGCAAAGAACCATTCTCCATCACCTGATTTGAGAAAATAATCTTTGTTGCATCTCCTCCCATGTAACGATAGGAATATCCGGGAGCATAACCTTTTTCATCTCCAATATTTGGCTGAATTACAAATTTATCTCCCTCTTGATATTGATGTTTCCATTTTTCTCCCACTTTTAAAATGACACCGCAAAATTCGTGTCCGAGGATAATCGGATGTTCTCCGATATCCTCCGGAACTTTTTTATGTTTTTGTGCCTGTGAGACTGCTTTATAACTTGACATACAGAGACTGTCTGTCACAACTTCTGCCATGATCTCATCGTCTCTCATTTCCGGCAGTTCAAATTCTTCCAGCTTTAAATCCATCTCTCCATATAGTCTTACTGCCTTTGTTTTCATGTGCCCCTCCTAACTTAGGCTAAAATTCCTAATCCATATCCAACGATTCCGACTGCAAACAAAATAAAGATAATTGCAATTGGACTGATATTCTTCTTCAATAATTTTGATACAGCCAGAGTTAAAATCAACGCCAGCAATCCCGGAAGAAGCTGATCTAAAATATTCTGAACTGTTGTCACTGTTGTCTCTCCATTAGTTGTTACTTTGGATACAACAAGCGGAACATTAATTGTTGTCCATTTAGATACCAGGGCTCCCATAACAAACAGACCTAAAATAGAAGCTCCCTCTGTTACTTTCTGAAGCATATTTCCCGCTAAATGCTGAACAAAATCCAGTCCTTTTTTATATCCGAATTCCAATCCGAAATAAAGAGCTGCCATACGAACCAGATTAAATGCCAGGAAGAATAAGATTGGCCCTAAAGCACTTCCACCCAATGCAAGAGACGCTCCGATTGCCGCTGTGATCGGACGTAAAGTTCCCCAGAAAATCGGATCACCGACTCCACAAAACGGTCCCATTAAACCGATTTTGATACTTCCAATGGTTCCCTCGTCAATATCTGCACCATTTGCCTTAGACTCTTCTAGTGCTGCCGTTACTCCGAGAACCGGTCCTACAGCACCCGGTGTTACATTAAAGAAAGTCAGATGACGTTTTAATGCCGCAACTCTCTCTTCTTTGGTATCATACAAACGTTTGATTGCCGGAACCATATCAAAAGCCATTCCAAGACCATGCATTCTCTCATAGTTAAAGGATGCCTGCTGAAGATTGGTCCGTAAAAACATATTAAATCTATCGCCTTTTGTTAATTTCTTTTCACTCATTTTTTCTCCTCCTCTTAGTCCAGTTCATCATCCAAATCATCATCAAGATCTACGGCTACACCCGTTGCTGTTTCCGCAGGTGCCGCCTTAATCTCTGCAAATTTTGGATTTAACTGTACATAGATAATTGCAAATACTGCACCCATAATTCCAAATGCTACCAGGTTAAATTCTGTAAATGCGGCAATGACAAATCCCAGGAAGAAGAATGGCATTAAATACTTTGCACCCATCATATTTAAAACCATCGCATAACCTACTACTACGATCATTCCACCGGCAACTGTAAGACCTCCGGTAATAACTTTTGGAATACTATCAAGAAGAGTCTGTACACCAGTCGGACTTACTACCGCTGCAACTAAGAAGGTCGGAATAGCAACACGAAGTGCCTGAACAACCAGGGCAGTCACATGACATACGTCAATCATCTTAAAGTTTGCTTCCTCGGCATATTTATCAGCTGCATGCTGAAAGAAAATTGTTACTGTACGTGCGAAAACAGTAAGCACCTGTCCTGCTACCGCAACTGGAAGTGCAATGGCAATTCCGTTCGCAACAGATTGATTTCCTACAATTACAAGAATCGTAGATATAATACTTGCAAGTGCGGAATCCGGAGACTGTGCCGCACCAATGTTCATCCATCCCAGAGCGATCATTTCCAGAGTTCCACCTAACAAAATTCCTGTCTTAACATCGCCTAAAATTAATCCTACAACAGTACATGCAATCAATGGACGATGTGTCTGAAATGAATCCAGCACACTTCCCATTCCGGCAACACATCCGAAAATAACCAGTAAAATAATTTGAATCGTTGATAATTCCATTTTAAAATCCTCCTTCGATCTCTTTTATTCTTCAATCTTGCTCATAAGATCTACTTTTTTATCAGTTGCTACCGGGCGGATTTCCAGTTCGATTCCCATGTCATGAAGCTTTTTAAATGCCTCTACATCACTGTCGTCTACTGAAACTGCTTTGGTAATCTGACGTTTTCCTGTCTTAAATGCCATTCCTCCGATATTTACACTCTGAATCGGAACTCCCGCTTCTGCCATACGAAGTACATCCTGCGGACATGTATATAAGAAGAATACCGTGTCTTTTTCATACTTCGGATTATTGTACACGCGGACAGCTTTTGCCACGTCTACAACGCTGACTTTCACTCCCGGAGGTCCCACCTGTAACAATAATGTTTTTCGAATCTGATCTTTTGCTACCTCATCACTGCAGATGATAATTCTCTGTGCGTTTGCCTCTTTTGCCCAAACGGTTGCCACCTGTCCGTGAATTAATCTGTCATCAATTCTCGCTAAATTAATTTTCATAGCTCATCTTCCTCCTCTGTTTCGTTTTCTGTACCTGCAAGGAGCTGCTTACAGGATTTGATATAAGTTTCATCAGAAAGTTTATTTATTACTTCTTTTGCCTTGATTGACTCTTCCATTGTCCGAATTCCTACTACATCAATAAGCATTGGCAGACTTAATCCGGTAATAACATCCATTCGATCTTGTTCCATCACTGTTTCAAAAGCTGCATTATAAGGACTTCCACCAAATAAATCTACAAGAAATAAAATTTCACTGTCATCTGCATATCCGTCAATAATCTCTTTGTATTTCGCTTTCAGGGTTTCCGCATTTTCCCCGGGAACAAAGGTTACGACAGCCAGATCTTCGATCTGTCCGAAAACCATTCCCGCAGAGTTTACAACTTCTTCCGCCAGCATCCCGTGAGCTGCTAAGATCAGTTTCATTATCTTTCCTCCTCTTGGATATAAAATTTAGTTTCTCATTTTCTTTTCGTACGAAATTTTATTTTGTAATTAGATCTTACTACCGAAACGTAATTTTGTCAATTATTTTTTGACGAAATTTTATTTTTGTCAGTAATCACAAATTTCTAATACAATTTTTGTAATTTATGCATAAAAAAAGAACCATTTTCTGGTTCCTCTTTTGCGTCTATCTTGTTTCCAAAAACGTTAATTCTTTTTTTCCCTTAGAATCTTTCGGATATGCCTTTACATATTCCTTGGCATATTGATAAGCTTTGTCAAAATCAAACATTGATTCATAGGCACTGATTCTTGCAAATAATACTTCTTTCTTCTGCTCAAGGTTCTCCTGTTTTAAGGCTTCATTAAGAACTTTTAATCCTTCTTCGTACTTTTCCTGCTTTGCATAGATTCCGTATTTTGTGGTATAAATTTCTCCCGACTCAGGATTCTGCTTAATTCCCTCGTCACAGACGTTCAATGCTTCTTTGGTCTTTCCCTGCCGCATAAGACAAAATGCCTTAAAAGAATAAGCTCTGCTCTCTCCTCGCTCAATCAGCCGATCATAGATCTCTGCCGCTTCCTCATAACGCTCCATCTGATAAAGGGCTTCCCCTTCGTAAAACAAAACATCTGTCTTCTGCTTTGTAAAAAGAAGCGTGAATTTTCCTGATACCTTATGAAACTGCGTATAAGCTTTTTGATATTCTTTCTGATTCAGATATTCAATTCCACTGTTTGCGATTGTCTTCTGACTGATATAACCATATCCACAGACAGCTGCCAGTAAAACAATCACTGCCGCCGCTGCTGTCAGCGCAACTTTTAATTTATGATTCATTTTCATTCTCCTGTTCTGCGTGATCTTTCCTAATAAGATAACTTTTAGTATATCAAAATCTTTCTCCGGATACAAGTACCTGACAGACTGCTCTTCAATCAAAAGAGTCAAAAGACCCTTTTGTCTTTTGACCCTTTTTCATTTAGTATTTTGTTAAATAAAATCCATTGGTTTTTCTTGTCGTTGTATTTCCGGATTTATCCGTCCATCTCACATAGAGACGAACTTTTTTGTTTCTTGTTTTATAGGTTACACTGTTTCCTGTCTTCCATTTATACTTAGTGTTCGCCTTTCCTTTCGGCACAATCTTATACTGTGTCTTTAATTTTCCACTGGTTCCATAGGAAGCCGGGAATGTAAATTTAATAGATTTGCATCTGCGCAGACGCTTTTTATAAGTATTCTTTGAAGATGTTTTAATTGTTTTGATTCCTGACTTATTTGCCTTAATTTTCACGCTGCTTGGCGCTTTGGTATCTACCGTAAATCCCGGAAGCTTTAAGTCTGTCGTTCCAAACGGTGTGTTATATCTTACATAAATTCTTCCAACGTTTCCGTTTTTCACAGTATATGAGGTTCCTGTTCTATAGGATACCGTCCGGTTATCCACGCCCTTCTTTACAAACTTATATTGAATGTTTGTAAGTTTCGTAAACGGATTGGCAGTTCCGTAAAAACGAACTGTAATATTCTTTCTCTCATAAATCTTATAAGAATTATCGGCACTGGTCAGTGTCGGTTTCAGCTTCTTCGTATTATTAGAGGAAATACTCATCTGCTTCATATAAGGAGATGTCGTCGTTGTCTGACTTCCTTTATGACTCGGTGTTTTTCCTCCTCTTTCTGTGGTGATTGACAGATAAGTTCCATCAGAATTTACCACAATCGTTCCCTTATCACTGGTCTGATATACATCCATCTTTGACAGATCTTTTAATACCTTGGAATAAGGAACAGACTGACCATTATCACCGGCTATATTTTTATAACCATTACTAATAATCGCAATATTCGCCTTACTTTTATCAATTACATATTTATGGTCAGAATACGGATATCCTTCCTCCCTTTCTGCATCGGTTACATCCTGGAATCCGTGATGAGGCTCTTTTAATACCTGAGCCGTCAGGTCATATCCCTGTGCTGCAATCTTTTCTATTGTTTCCTTTTGAGCATCTCCTGTCATCAGAAATGAATTTTTCCCATATGCAATTTTACATACAATAGAGTATTTATTTTCCTGCCGCGTATTTAAATCTACGCTTCTTCCATACTGATAATCATTTGCCAACGGTCCGTAAAATGTAAGCTTCGCACCATTCGCACCGCCTAAATAAACAGAAGATCCTGCCTTTGGAACCTGATAAAACTCATCTACATCCTTTCCTTCCAACTCACACCGTTCGTTGAGTTTCTCTTTGAAATTTTTATAAACTTCAGAGTCAAACTCCGTCCATTCTGCCGGTTCGGTTTCCTGCTTATCCTTATCATCACTGCCTTCCCAGTACTCTAATTTTAAATTATTTCCATAGATGGTTCCAATCTCAATCGTTTCATCTTCCAAAATTTTCTCCATTCCTCCGATATGGTCCTTATGGGGATGAGTCAGAAGAATAAATTCCAATCTTGTAACACCCTTCTTTTTCAGATATGCATAGGCAGGCGCTTCTTTTGCTGCATAATTGGCATCGGAACTCTTATGGTAAGTAGCTGCACCCGCATCAATTAACGCATATTTCGCACTGTCGCCGTCTCCATATTGCAGCAGGGCGGCATCTGCCTGTCCCACATCAATATAATGAATTTTAAAATTCACCGCTGCTTTGATTTCTTTTGCTTTCCCCTCAAAAACTCCTGCTGCCAATCCAAAAATGAGACAGATCAGCATAGCACAAGAGCTCAATTTTCGTAAGTTCTTTTTCATATGTCACTCCATTCCTCTACTAGTTCATTTACTGCTCACTTAAAATTTAACATATTTTTAATACTTGTGCAACTATTTTGAAACAATTAAGGCAGAGAATTCCGGATAAGAACTCTCTGCCTTATTTTTATCGCATTATAATTTAACTTATAAAATTTAAAATTATCTGATCTTATCTAACTTCCAGATATCGTCTACATACTCCTGAATCGTACGATCAGATGAGAACTTACCGCATCCTGCAGTATTGGTCATCGCCATCTTCGCCCACTTCGCAGTATCACGGTATGCTTCCTCAACCTTCTTCTGCGCCTCTGCATAAGAACGGAAATCTTTCAGGATGAAATACATATCTGCCTGACTTCCGGTATCACCAAACAGAAGACTCTGATACAGATCTTTGTAAAGCTCCGGATCACCCTCAGAATAAGTTCCATCCACTAACTGCTCGAGTACTTTATGGATCTCTTCATCCTGCTGATAAATCTCATACGGATGATATCCACCCTGATTCTCGTAATTAATTACTTCCTCAGAACTCATACCAAAGATAAATGCATTTTCTTTTCCAACTTCATCCACAATCTCCACATTGGCACCGTCCATGGTTCCAAGAGTCGGCGCACCGTTTAACATAAATTTCATGTTTCCGGTTCCTGAAGCCTCTTTGGATGCAGTAGAAATCTGTTCACTGACATCTGCTGCCGCAAAGATCCACTCTGCGTTGGACACACGATAATCTTCAATAAAGACTACTTTTAACTTTCCTTTGATGGAAGCGTCATTGTTTACTTTATCGGCTACGGCATTAATCAGTTTAATCGTCTGTTTCGCTCTTAAATATCCAGCTGCCGCTTTTGCTCCGAAAATAAAGGTTCTCGGATAAAACTTCATGTTTGGATTCTTCTTTAACTGATTGTAAAGATACATTACATGAAGAATATTCATCAACTGACGTTTGTACTCATGGAGACGTTTTACCTGCACATCAAAAATTGAAGTCGGATCTACTTTTACTCCATTATGTTTTAAAATGTAATCTGCCAGACGTTTTTTGTTCTGAAGTTTAATCTCCATAAACTCTTTTTGGGATTTTGGATCAGAAATATATTTTTTCAGTCCGGACATCAAAGAAAGATCTGTCGCCCACATATCTGTTCCAAGCTTCTTTGTTACCCAATCTGCCAGAAGCGGATTCCCATGCATCAGGAAACGTCTCTGTGTAATACCGTTGGTTTTATTATTAAACTTCTCCGGCATCATCTGATAAAAGTCTTTTAATTCCTGATTCTTTAAGATCTCTGTGTGGAGTTTTGCAACACCGTTAACAGAATATCCTGCCGCAATCGCCATATGTGCCATACGAACCTGACCATCCCAGAGAATCGCCATCTTACGAACTTTTTCTTCATTACCCGGATAAGCCGCACGAATGCGTTCTACAAAACGGCGGTCAATCTCTTCCACAATCTGATAGATACGTGGAAGAAGTCTTGAAAACAGGTCAATCGGCCATTTTTCCAGAGCTTCCGCCATAATCGTATGATTGGTATATGCACAGGTCTTTGTTGTAACTTCCCAGGCTTCATCCCATCCAAGACCTTCTTCATCCATAAGGATTCTCATCAATTCAGCAACAGATACCGTTGGATGTGTATCATTCATCTGAATCGCAACCTTCTCATACAGCTTTGTAATATCATCGTGATTTCTCTTATATTTTTCCACTGCTGCCTGAAGACTGGCAGATACGAAGAAATACTGCTGTTTTAAGCGCAGCTCTTTTCCTTCATAGTGGTTATCATTCGGATAAAGAACTTCTACAATATTCTTTGCAAGGTTCTTCTGTTCCACTGCCTTATCATATTCTCCCTTGTCAAAAGAATCCAGCTGGAAGTCTGTGATCGGCTCAGCATCCCAGATTCGCAGTGTGTTGACAACGTGATTTCCATATCCCACAATCGGGTAATCATATGGTACTGCCAGCACAGACTGATAGTCCTTCTGTACAAAGTTAATTCTTCCGGTTGATTCATCATAGGCAGTTTCGATATTTCCGCCAAAACGAACCTCTTTTGCATATTCCGGACGTTTTAATTCAAATGGATTTCCGTCTTTTAACCATGTATCCGGTACTTCAACCTGGTATCCATTCTCAATTTTCTGTTTAAACATTCCGTACTGGTAACGGATTCCGCAGCCGTATGCCGCATAACCCAGAGACGCCAGAGAGTCAAGGAAACATGCTGCCAGACGTCCCAATCCTCCGTTTCCAAGAGCCGGGTCTGGTTCCTGATCCTCAACCAAATTAAGATCCACACCTAATTCTTCCAGTGCCTCTTTCACTTCTCCATATACGGACATATTAATCATGTTGTTTCCAAGAGCTCTTCCCATCAGGAATTCCATGGACATGTAGTATAAAATCTTCGGGTCTTTCTCATCATATGCTTTCTGGGTATCCATCCAGTCTTCAATGATCCATTCCTTAATGGCATAAGCAACTGCCTGATAAATCTGCTGATCAGATGCTGTGTCAAGCTCTACGCGGAACTGGGTCTTTAAATTGTTCAGCACTTCCTGCTTGAACTGTTTCTTTTCAAATCTTCTTTTCTTCATTATGATATTGCCTCTTCCTTTCGTATTTCCTAACATATGAATTTTAACATATAATTCTGGAATTTAATAGGATTAATATGAATGTATCGTGTATTTTTTTTCAATCAGGATTTCTGTTTTTATATTAATACATCCGGCAGGCTTTCTCTCACGCATAAACGTCCGTATCCCACCTGATTATTGGGATATTCCAAAAAGCCTTCCATTCTTCTTGCACCACGATGCAAATAAGCACGGACTCTCTCACCGTAAAGATAAGGGTCATTTCCCTCGATAATTCCCCACTGCATGAGAAGCGCCGATGCTCCCGTTACAAAGGGTGTTGCCATGGAGGTTCCGGACATTGTATTCCTTCCCCCTCCCGGTGCCGCCGCAGCAATTCCAACACCGGGCGCTGTAAGATCCGGCTTCAGCGGACACAAAAATTCTTCCCCTCGCCCTGAAAACTCTGCATAGGATTGATAGGCAAGATTATATGCGCCCACTGCAATGATCTTATATGCCGTGGAAGGAATCGTCAAAGTAAATGTCTTACTGGGCTCTAAAAATCTTGTCTGGCTGTTTGTCCCTGCCGATACCGGAAGCCACATATCATATCTTCCACTGACGATGTTTTTCGGTACAAAACGCAATTTCCACTGTCCACTTTCTATCATTGTCCCCTGAGGTACAAAGGAAAAATAGATTTCCTGCCTTACATTGTACGGCAGCGGTGTTCCGTAATAGACAAAAACCCGGGTGCCCTTGTATTGATAATCGGACGGACCCGGCTGATTTAAAATCACGTGTCGGATTCCCGATGGTGAAATTAATGTGATTTCAAAGTCATCTGCAAAGTCTTTCCAGAGCTGCAGATTCATATTCGGCTCGAAGGGAGCAATGTCAAATAGAACTTCTTCCGCCAAACGATCAAGTTTCCCATGTCTGTGCCGTCCGGTATCTCCCTCGTTGCCCGTACCTATGCAGATAACATTTCTCCACTGATCCGAAAGCCTTTCAAGAAACGTCTCCAAAAGAGAAGTTCCCCTATGATCTCCGTAATTATGTCCATAACTTATATTTACTGCCAGAGGTTTTCCTTCCTTCTGGGCAAAATCCACCACGTATTGTACTGCCATCATAAGCTGAGTCGTTCGCGGAAATCCCCTCTCACTGGCAGCTCCCAGTTTCACAACTAAAAGTTCACACTCCGGTGCCATTCCCTCTCTTCCGGCACAGATTGATGCAACATGGGTTCCATGTCCAGAAACATCTCTGCTTAAGATAGCTGCCTCTTCATTTTCACTGTGAATTGCCCGGTTAATCTCTTCTCTGTCGTATACCGTTCCGATACGAAAGGGTTCGGGCGGATTCCCCGGAATCGACTGATCCCAGAGAGCAACAATCCTTGTGTTTCCCTCTTCATCAAGAAAATCCGGATGAAAAATATCGATTCCCGTGTCAATGACCGCGATGATCGTCCCCTTTCCCGAAAGACCAAGAGGCGGAGCTTTTACCGACAATGCACAGGAAGCAGCAATTCCTGCATTTTGCTCCAACAGTATTGCTTTTGGTTTCTCTACAAAAATCACCTGCGGTACTCTTGAAAAGGATTCCATCAATTCTTCTCTGAGAAATGCAATCGCATATCCTCCGCTTAAAGGCTGGATTTCCACCCCTTCCGGAAATCGAATCTGTTCAAGTTGGCCTGCGTACTGAAAAATAATCTCCCACAGCCCGGTTGTCTCTTCATATCCCACATTTAAGTCCAATGCCTTTTCTCTCTCCTCTTCCGGAAGGTGCAATGCAAGATTTAACTCATTGTCAATTTTCTCATCACCATTCATGAGCTCTGCGGCTTTCTTTTTCTTTTATCGTATGTGAAATTTCCGATAATAATGCAGAGATGCTGAACAAAAACCATAGATCGAAGATGCCGCAATAATTCCTGCTGCAATAGATGCCGCCGTGAGCATCGTCTGCTGTCCGTAATAAGAAAACAGATTCCACTCCTTGGCAATGGCATAATTCATCGTATAATATAGTCCGCCTCCCGGCACCAATGGAATAATTCCGGTAATTAAAAAAACCGTAACCGGGGTTTTTAAAATCCTTGCCATTACTTCTGCATAAATGGTTGCTGCCCCTGCCGCTGCCAGATTCGCTGTAAATGTATCAGGCACCCACCCCCAGACAATCAGATATATTGTCCACGAAACCATTCCCGCAAGTCCTGCAACAAACAGTTTTCTTCCCCGAAGGTTATACAGCAATGCAAAACCGAAACTTCCGGCAAAACTTGTAATAATTTGAATTACTTCTTTCAAATCCATGCACCTCCCCATAAGAAAAGCGCGAGAAAAGATCCTCCCGCCAAAAAGATGGCAAGAACAATAGACTCGCATAACCTGAGGATTCCCGACATCATATCTCCTCCAATCATGTCACGAAGAGAATTGACAAAGGCAACTCCCGGCACCAGAAGCATCAGATTCCCGATAATAATTTTTCCATAGTCTGATGTGATTCCCGCTTTTGCTGCCAGATATGCTCCCGATGCAACAAAAAAGGAAAGCAAAAAATGAAAGACCATCGAATTGGGCGTCAGTATTTTCAGATATTTTGAGAGCATTGTTACGAGTCCTCCGATACAAAATCCAAGGATTCCCTCAATTACTCCGCCGCCAAAAAACAGCGTAAATGCCGCTGCTATAACAGCGGATGTAATATTCTCCATTACCGGAGTCAATGTTTTCCTTTCTTTAATCTGCAGAATCCTGCTTTTTACCTCAGCTTCCTTAGGAGTACACTTGCACATATATCTGGAGAGCTGGTTTAATTCATCCAGTTTTCCAAAGTCTGTCCGATAACTCCGGATTCTCTTTGTCTGTGTAAATACCTCTCCATAAGAATCCGTAATCGAGGTGACAATGCTGGAGGTAATAGAAAAAACTTCTGTTTTCTGTGCTCCGTATGCCTGACAGATTCTTGTAATCGTATCCTCAACTCTGGAAACTCCCGCCCCGGAAATCAACATACATTCTCCAATTTCCATGGCATAAGTCAGTACTTTCTGAATTTCCATCTGTTTCCTCCTTTCCTTGTTTTAACGATGGTATCATATCACAAAGAAAATCCCTGTGCCACAAGTGCACAGGGATTTCACCTAAATTTCATAAATGCTTTACATATTAATCTTCTGCTTTGTGTGTCCAGGCTACGGCGATTGCTCCCGCACCAATATGACATGCCACACTCAAAGATAACGGATCCATATGAAACTCCATTCCCGGAAATTCTTCCTGAAGTTCCTCCGCCCACTGTTTTGCTGCCTCTTCATCTTTTGTATAAGCAGCCTGAAGGTACGCATGGTCACCATAATTTCCATCCGGAAAACGTTCTTCCAGTTCTTTTTTAACGGCATTTATCATCTTCTTCTTTGCCTGCTTGATTCCTCTGGTTTTTGCAAAAGCATCCAGTTTCTCTCCGTGAATCTGAAGAACCGGCTTAATTCCAAGAACGGTACCGATGGCAGCTCCGGCTGCAGTCACGCGCCCGCCCTTTTTCAAATATTTTAAAGTATCTACCATAATATAAATTCCGGAATCCAGCTTCTCGTCTTCCAGAATCTGTTTGATCTCACCGGCATTCTTTCCTTCCTCTGCCAGCTTAATGGCATCCAGCACAGACTGACGCTGTGTCACAGAAATTCTCTGATTGTTCACAACCTGTACCTTTCCGTCATAATCCTGCGCCAACATAGCCGCCGTCTCACAAGAACTGCTCAGGCCACTGGACATGGCAATATGGACAATCTCATCATATTCCTCCAACAGACGTTCCCAAAGATCAATGACATCTCCCGGTGCCGGCTGTGAAGTTTTAATATCTTCATCTTCCACAAGTTTCTCGTAAAATTCTTCCTGTGTCAACGTGATGTCTTCAAAATATAATTCTTCATTAATATAAAACGGCATCGGAATCACTGAAATTCCCAGTTCCTGTCCCTGTTTTTGAGTAATTCCGCTGTTACTGTCCGTTACAATCGCAACCTTGCTCATTTTTCAATCCCTTTCTTTTTGGATACTATTCCTAACTCTGTATCCTTAATTCCACCTATATTTCATCATCATACCAGACAACCCCGCTGATCGTCAAAGGTTTTTGGGGGAAATCCCAAAATCAATCTTCCAGCTGACGGACTTCCTGAAGAAATCGGGCGATCGGAAACCCTACTACATTATAATAATCTCCACAAATTCCACGAATAAATGCTGCTGCCTTGCCCTGAATCCCGTACGCTCCCGCTTTATCCATCGGCTCTTTTGTGCTGATATACTTAAAAATTTCTTCTTCTGTCATCGGATAAAATGTAACTTCTGTCTCTTCATAAAATGTATGTTCTCTGTCTTTCCAAATCAGCGATACTCCGGTATATACCTGGTGTGTTCTGCCGCTTAACATAGAAAGCATTTTAAATGCATCTTCCTCATCTTTTGGTTTCCCAAGAATCTTGCCGTCACAGGCTACTACGGTGTCTGCGCCCACAACCATCCGGTCTTTCTTCGTCTTCTCCCAAATATCCCATGCCTTTTGAGATGCAAGCTCCATCACAACTTCATGAGGTATTTCTCTGGTAACAACTTCTTCGACACTGCTCGGCAAAACTTCAAAAGACAGATCTGCCAGCGTAAAAATTTCTTTTCTCCTCGGAGATGCTGATGCTAAAATAATCGACTTCAATCTTCTACTCTCTCTTTCTTTCGCAATAGAAAGGAAAGCAATTTTTCATATACTTTCGCACACAAAAAACTGCTTTCTTAACCTTGCTCTAATCCTCGATTTTTTCTTCTAATTTCAGGTTAATTCTTCCCATCTTATCGATTTCTAAGACTTTCACTGCCACCTTATCTCCGATATTTACCACATCTTCGACTTTCTCAACACGTTCTTTTGACAGTTTGGAAATATGAATCATACCGTCCTTGTTTGGTGAAAGCTGTACAAATGCACCAAAGTTCATGATTCTTACGACTTCTCCCTCGTAGATATCACCGACATTTAACGGCTCTACGATGGATTTGATAATATTGATCGCTTTGTCAATCATATCCTGATCTTCACTTAAAATGTCTACACGTCCGCTTTCATCAATATCAATTTTAACTCCGGTTTCATCAATAATACCATTGATCGTTTTTCCCTGTTTTCCGATAACTTCTGAAATCTTCTCAGGATCAATGATGTACTGTGAAATTTTCGGTGCATACTCTCCAACGTGATCTCTCGCCTCTCCGATAACCGGATTCATAACCTCATGAAGAATATAAGTTCTCGCTTCTTTTGTTCTTGCGATTGCTTCTCTGATAATCTGCTCTGTCAATCCATGGATCTTAATATCCATCTGGATTGCCGTAATTCCCTTATCTGTACCGGCTACTTTAAAGTCCATGTCTCCAAAGAAATCTTCCAATCCCTGAATATCAGTTAAGATAATATAATCATCGTCTCCTTCGCCTGTCACCAGACCTACAGAAATACCTGCTACCGGTGCTTTTACCGGTACACCTGCTGCCATCAGTGACAGAGATGATGCACAAATACTTCCCTGAGATGTGGAACCGTTGGATTCCATAATCTCTGATACGGTACGAATTGCATATGGAAATTCGTCTTCTGTCGGAAGAACCGGTACCAGTGCGCGCTCTGCTAAAGCTCCATGACCGATTTCACGACGTCCCGGACCTCTGCTTGGTCTTGTCTCTCCTACAGAATAGGAAGGGAAGTTGTAATGATGCATGTAACGTTTTCCTGTCTCTGTAACATCAATACCATCCAAACGCTGTGCCTCAGACAGTGATCCAAGAGTCGTTACCGTCATTACCTGTGTCTGTCCTCTCTGGAACAGTGCAGAACCATGTACTCTCGGAAGACAATCCACCTCTGCATGAAGATGACGAATCTGCTTGATATCACGACCATCCGGACGTTTCTGATCCTTAAGGATCATCTTTCTTACAGTCTTCTTCTGGAACGCATACACTGCCTCACCGATCTGGGTAAGCCATTCTTCATTGTCCGCATAACGTTCTTCTAACTTCTCTTCGATGACACGGATATTCGCCTCTCTTGTCTGTTTATCATCTGTAAATACGGCTTCTTCCATTGCCTCAGGAGTAATGAAAGCTACCATATCATCATACATATCCTGATCTACCGTATGATGCTCATAATCATGTTTTTCTTTTCCACATTCTGCTACGATTGTGTCGATAAATTTAATGATTTCCTGATTGACCTCATGAGCCTTAAAAATAGCCTCCAGCATAACATCCTCTGGAACTTCATTGGCCCCTGCCTCAATCATAATTACTTTTTCTCTTGTAGATGCAACTGTCAGCGCAAGATCAGATACTTCTTTCTGAGCAGCTGTCGGGTTGATTACAAATTCACCGTCTACAAGCCCTACCATTGTAGATGCTGTCGGCCCGTCAAACGGAATGTCAGAAATTGCTGTTGCAATCGCAGAACCAAGCATCGCTGTAAGCTCAGGACTGCAATCCGGATCAACACTCATAACAAGGTTATTCAGCGCCACATCATTGCGGTAATCTTTCGGGAACAACGGTCTCATTGGACGGTCGATCACGCGGTCTGTAAGAATCGCATTCTCAGAAGGCTTTCCTTCTCTTTTTAAATATCCACCAGGAATCTTACCAACTGCATATAATTTTTCTTCATATTCTACACTTAACGGAAAGAAATCAATTCCGTCTCTTGGTTTCTCAGATGCCGTTGCCGTAGATAATACAACGGTATCTCCATAATGCATAAATGCGGCACCATTTGCCTGTGCTGCAACACGTCCCACTTCTACCATAAGGGTACGTCCTGCAAGTTCCATACTAAACTGTTTTGTCATAGTTTCGTCTCCTTTTTATTTTATGTCTTAAGGCGCCGAAACAACTGAAAAACCGGCTGGCTTCCTGTACCAGCCACCTTTTCAGTAGTCTCGGGAAACGCCTCAATAACTTATTCAGTATAACATAGTTTTCTTTTTATGACCAGAGATTTTGCCAATAGAAAAGGAAAACACTTCTGCCGCATAAAACACGGCACAAGTGCTTTAAAATTTTTGATTATTTTCTTAATCCTAATTTTTCGATCAGAGAACGATATCTCTCAACATCTTTGCTCTTTAAGTAAGCTAATAAGTTACGTCTCTTACCAACCATCTTAAGAAGTCCTCTTCTTGAGTGATGATCTTTTGGATGCATGTTAAAATGCTCCTGCAGTTCCTGAATTCTTGCTGTTAAAATTGCAATCTGAACTTCAGGTGAACCTGTATCCTGTGCATCTTTTCCAAATTTTGCTACGATCTCTGCTTTCTTTTCTGATGAAATCATTTGTTTTTCCTCCTTAAATCTCTTCTAAATGCCGTATACCAGGAAAGGGTTGGAGTGCCCGAATCTGGGTATCGGTTTGCTAACTTTTGTAGTATAGCACAATGTCTTAAACTTTGTAAAGGACTATCTTTATTTTTTCCCTAATTGATGATTTACTTTTGCAGCAGCATTTACTGCCTCAATTACAGCACTGCGCATTCCCTTTTTCTCAAGAACTCTGACTGCCTCAATCGTAGTTCCTGCCGGTGAGCAGACAGCATCTTTTAATTCTCCCGGATGTTTTCCGGTTTCAAGAACCATCTTAGCACTTCCTAAAACTGCCTGGGCAGCAAATGTATATGCCTGGGCTCTTGGCAGTCCCTGCTGCACTGCCGCATCTGCCATTGCCTCAATAAACATATAAACATATGCCGGAGCACTTCCGCTGACACCTACAACCGCATCCATCAGGTTTTCTGTGATTTTCTCTGCCTTTCCAAAACTCTGGAAAATATGTAAAATCTGATCAAATTCCTCCGGTTTTACATATTCATTGCAACAAAGTCCGGACATTCCCTCTCCAACCAGTGCCGGAGTATTCGGCATAACACGGACAATTTTTACTTCCTGACCAAACTGGCGCTCTGTCTTAGCCATAGCCACTCCCGCAGCAATCGTAACAATAATCTGCTTCTTGCGGATATCTTCCCTGATCTCCTTAATTACGGTTGGATACACTTGTGGCTTTACAGATAATACTAAAATATCTGATTCTTCTGCTACTTTATGGTTGTTCGTTGTAACTTCGATTCCGAATTTTTCTTTCATCGCTGCAATCTGATTTTCTCTCGGATCTGAGATGATCAAATCTTCCTTTTTATAAATTTTCTGCTCCAAAATTCCGGTAATCATGGCCTGGGCCATATTTCCACATCCGATAAAACCAAGTTTCATTGCTTTTTCCTCCTGTCATTAATCAAGATCTAATTTTTCTATCAATTCTTCAAAATACTTTGGAAGTGGAACTTCAAATTCCATATACTCACCGGTTCTGGGATGAACAAATCCAAGAACCTTCGCGTGGAGACATTGCCCTTCCAGCGTATATTTTGACTTTTTCGGACCATACACATCATCCCCTAACAGCGGATGGCGAATAGAAGCCATATGAACGCGAATCTGATGCGTCCTTCCGGTCTCTAACTGACACTCAATATAGGTAAAACCCTTTTTCAGCCTCCGAAGTACCCGATAGTGAGTCACGGCATGTCTCCCTCCGGAAACAACTGCCATCTTCTTTCGATCCTTTGGACTCCGTCCGATTGGGGCATCCACTGTACCTTCCTCTTCTTTGATGTTATCACAGACAATCGCATGGTATTTTCTTGTGATAGAATGGTCATAAAGCTGCTTTGCAATCGCTTGATGCGCCTTGTCATTTTTGCATACAATTAAAATTCCTGTGGTATCCTTATCAATTCTGTGGACAATTCCCGGTCTTAATACTCCGTTAATCCCGGACAGATCTTCCTTACAGTGTGCCATCAATCCATTGACCAGTGTTCCGCTGTAATGTCCTGCCGCCGGATGAACAACCATTCCCTTCGGCTTGTTAATAAGAATCACATCGGAATCTTCATATACGATATCAAGATCCATCGGTTCCGGAAGAATCAAAAGTTCCTTCGGCTCTGGAACTTCTAATGTCACACAGTCCCCTTCTTTACATTTTTTATTTCCCTTAGAGACTTCTCCGTTGATTTTTGCCCGGCCTTCCTTGCATAATCTGGTAATATAACTTCTGGTAAGTCCGTCACTTTGCTCTGTCAAAACCACATCCAGACGTTTCCCATCCAGCTCTCCGGTAATTTTAAGCTCTATTATCTCTTCCATGAGTCTCCTTCCTGCCAAAAACGGCAAGATCTTCCTCTTTATAGTAAAACAGCAGCAAAAGCAAAAGGATTACCACCGTCACTGTCACATAAATATCCGCCACATTGAAAATAGGAAAATCGATCAGACGGAAATAAAGAAAATCAATCACATATCCCCGAAACATCCGGTCAATCAGATTACCAACGGCGCCTGCCATCAATCCCACATAGCAGCACCTCAATGGTGTGTATTTCCCTGAATCCGGCATCTTTACATAAAAATATGTCAAAAGTGCACCTGCCGCAACTGTCATGATCAAAAACAACTCTCTGTGATTTTGGAGAATCCCAAAAGCAGCACCGCGATTTTCCAGATACTGAAATTCAAATACCCCGGAAATCAGTGAAACTCCCGCACTTCCCTGCAGCTGTGTCAGTGCCCACATCTTTGTTGCCTGATCAATGACCAGCAGTATAAGTATTATGAAAAAAATACGAATATGTCTCTTCATCGTTCTAATCCCACTGCTCCAATACGCTTTTCATCTCTTCCTCTGTGACATTCAGATCAATATAAGCTTCTCCCACAGACTGAAGCAGAACAAACTTAATTTGTTTTCCTACCATCTTCTTATCGGATTTGGTTGTCTGTATAATTTCCTCCGGATTCAGGCCTTCCAGTGACTTTAGAAGATTAAACTGTTCAAAAGTTTTTCGAATCTCCATACTCTCCTGTGCTGTAATATTTCCCTTTTTCACGGAAATCTCTGCCGCAAGCTGACATCCCACAGCAACACATTCTCCGTGGAGCCACTGAAAATTCATTAATTTTTCAATGGCATGTCCAAGAGTATGTCCGAAATTCAGTAACGCTCTCTCTCCTGACTCTTTTGGATCGCGTTCCACCACACCGCCTTTGATCTGACAGCTTCGATAAATCATCTCCCGAAGGATCTCCTGATCCCGGTCTTTAATCTGTGAAATATGATCTTTAATCCATTGATCATATTCCCTGTCTTTGATCAAACCGTGTTTGATTACCTCACCCATTCCGGAATAATATTCTCTCTCCGGAAGAGATTTTAAAGTTTCCGTATTAATATAAACCAGCTTTGGCTGATGAAATGCTCCTACCATATTTTTGTACTGCTGAAAATCAACTCCGGTTTTTCCTCCGATGCTGCTGTCTACCTGAGAAAGCAGTGTCGTCGGTACCTGAACAAAATCAATGCCCCGCAGGTAAGTTGCCGCTGCAAACCCTGTCATATCTCCTACAACACCTCCGCCCAGAGCAATTAAAAGATCCTGACGGTCAAAGTGATTTTTAATCAGATGTTCATACAGGGTTTCTATGGTTTTTAACTGTTTATGTGCTTCTCCTGCACTAAAACTAAATGTAATTGTTTTTGCAGCGCACTTTGAAACCAGCTCATAAACCTTCCGAAGATAAATCGGCGCCACATTGCTCTCTGTAACAATACACACCCTCTTTTTCTCAAGATTTAAAAAGTCCAAAGCTTCGATCAGATCATCAAAAGAATCTCTGAGCAAAATATCATATAGTTTTTTTTCTCCATTGCAGATTTCAATACTGCTATTCGTTTCCAAATTGTTCATAAGCTTCATCCTGCTCCTCTTTTTCTTCTTCTCCTGCAATCTGAAATTCCATCTCATAAATCGGATTCTGTAAAATATCCATCTGACCGCCGATAAACTGCATCATTCTGGATTTATAACTATGATAGTCACTCTTCAATTTCCCGATGAGTTTTTTATAGTTCTCAATCTCTGCCATCTGCTTTGCTTTCTCAGCCTCAAAATCTTCCTTGGCGCTGACCGTAATCTGCTCCGCTTCACGTTCTGCCTGACGAACAAGATCAGAAGCGTTTCTGGAAGCTTCTTCCTCCATAGACTGTGCCGTTCTGTTAGCATTTTCAATGGTTTCCTTTGAAGTTTCCTCTGCAAGAACCAATGCACGTTTCAAAGATTCCTCAATGGTACGATAGTGATTTAAGTTTTCTGTCAGTGCAGATACCTTCTCTCGAAGTTCGTTATTTTCTTTATATACCTTTTCATAATCTCTTGCAAGGTTTTCCAGAAATTCGTCCACTTCCACTGCCTTATATCCAAACCCTCTTTTTAGTTCTTTTCCCAATACTTCAACTGGTGTAATCATATTTATCCTCCTATTGAAACACCGCCAATGTTATAAACTGACGCCCTTTCTTCGACTGTTTTCCTAACTTTTCTACCAGAAACTTCCCATAACCTCTTACAGATATGATATCCTCCTGTTTTATCTTTTGTCCACCGGAAATACTGAGTTTCCCATTGTGAAATACTTTTTGTCCCTTTAAAAGTTTGTCGCTTGCCGTCCTTGAGACGCCAAATGCCATAGAAACCAGCACGTCCAAACGCATGGATGCCACAAAGCCTTCTTTTCTCAAATACTTCTGAACAAATCCTGTATCCTCAAATTCCACCACTTCAACACAAACACTGGTATTGCGAACTTTAAAAAGCTGTTCCTTTAAAAGTTTCCCAATATGAGGGAAACCAAAAACACAGGCAGATTCCTCATCTACAAGAATATCTCCAATCTGGTGTCTCTCAATTCCAAGATTCATCATCGCACCCAGATAATCTCTGTGATTAAGCTCCTGGACATACTTTTTAAAAACAGGTGAGATTTTGGCACATACCAACGGAATCTCACCTGGATACCCAAACATATTTTCAGATCCGAACATAACAAAAGCTCTCGTATAATGCTTATGCCCTCCGACAAGGGAAGGCTCTGCATATGAAAGCTCCTGTTTCATCTCTCTGTAGAGATTCTGTTCATATTCATTGAGAAAATGAGTGTATGTATACACATTTTGACTGTATGCTCTATCAGCCAGTTCCCTAAGGCGCCTTTGCAATAATTCTTCTTCCTTCATGTCCGCCCTTACTTTAATTGTGGCGAGATCGTATTCTTATTCATGATCTCATTCTTTAAATCTCCGTTAATCTCGATGCTGTCCGGTGCCGCAATAAAAATATTGTTAGACACTGCCTGAAGCGTTCCGTTAATCGCATAGGTCGCTCCGCCAATGAAGTCAATGCTTCTCTGGGCAATGGTAAGTTCCACTCCTTCCAGATTGATCACAACCGTTCTTCCTTCTCTCAGGAAATCTGCCGCCGTCTGCGCCTCTGCAAAATCCTGAGGCTTAATAACATAGACTTTGACTCCTCTTCCATTCATAGAAACCACCTTACTGCTTCCTGCACTGGTAAATTTGCGTTTCCTTGCTTCTCTGCTTGTATCAAAAGGCTGGCTGACAACCTTTGCCTCTTCTTCCTCTGCCGGCTGTTCTTTTTTCTTAAAGAATGAAAATCCTGAGCGTTCTTCCTCTTCTTCATCCTCATCTTCATATTCTTCATACTCTTCATCGTATTCTTCATCTTCTGTAAGCTTCATAAAGTTCAGCAATTTGTCAACTGTACCCTTCATCGATCTTCCTCCGCTAAATGCTATAATTGCGCTCTCCGAAAATTGCCGTTCCGACCCGGATCATTGTGGCTCCCTCTTCCACTGCAACCTCATAGTCATTGGTCATTCCCATAGAGAGTATATTCATATCTACATTATCAAAGTTTTTATTGTTGATGTCAACAGATAATTGCTTCATCGCCTTAAAATACTTCCGGTTTTCTTCCGGATTTTCCACAAATGGAGCAATCTGCATCAACCCTTTGATCTTTACATGTTCCAGTTTTGATACTTCCTCAATCAGGCCAAAGGCATCTTCCGGGCTGCATCCAAACTTACTGTCTTCCTGCGCAAAATTTACCTGAATTAATATCGGAACTTCATTCATCTGATGTTTTTCTGCTTCCCGGTCAATCATCTGCGCAAGTTTCATGGAATCTACAGAATGAATCAATGCCACCTTATCTACAATATATTTGATCTTGTTTGTCTGCAGATGTCCAATCAAATGCCATCGAACCGGCCAGCTGATGTTCTCATACTTATCTTTTAATTCCTGAACCTTGTTTTCCCCAAAATCCAAAACTTTATGTTTACGCAGCTCTTCTACCATTTCAAGTGGTTTGGTCTTGCTTACGGCAATTACTGTAACCTCTTTGGGATCACGCCCCACACGTGCACATGCCTCTTTTACATTATTTTTTACTTCCTGATAACGATCTATTAACATATTTCCCACTTCCTTTTCGTAAAAATCTCTCAAGTTGCTTCAGACACACTCTAATAAATCATTTGGTTTTCTTTGATCGTCGTGCTGTCAAGAACTACAAAGTCATATCGTCCAATTCCGTATTCCGTATCGTTCTCAATGATTGAGTAGTCATCCTTTTTGGTAAGAATCTCAATCGGCCGAAAGTCTGCATATCCCTGATTCGTACAGTACACACCTTCGAGGCTTTTGGTAGTTTCGACCAGAAACGTCTTGTCAGAATCCATAGACTGAAGTACTACATTCTCTCCCACTTCTTCCGGGTCCAGATAGCAATATTTTTCCGTTCTCTTATAAATCTTATAATTTTTCTGCTCTACGGTTACCTCGCCGTCATCGCTGGTACTGCGAACACTAAATCCTTCTTCGGTACTATTATTTCCCTTAGACAGAAAACTTACCGGCACCTGATAAAATCTCTTTTTCGCGATTGCCGTGTTCGGAATCTTGAGTCCTTTGTAAGAATCCAGTGTCACATCAATTTCCAGATAACGATCACTGATGTAGCGCACCGCATAGTCATCAAAACTTAGATATCCGAAATAATCTCCGCCTTTTTTCTTAACCTCAACAGAGGCACTGGCTTTTGTTTCATCCTGAACAAAACGCACCGATACCTGATTCTTATCTTTCAGCATCCGATATTCTTCTTCACTCAATGGAATCACAATCGTCCAATTTTCATCCTGACTGATTCTGGCAACAACTTCACCCTTTTTCACCTTATCTGAAGTATTATAATGGGAAATTCGATATTTTGTCTGATCAAAGTCAGAATTTTTGACTTCCTCCGGTGTTTTATCATCAAAAGAATCCGAATAAAAGACTGCAATTCCACTGGCAGGACTGTGTACCGTCTGAAAACTTTCGGAACCCATTTTCTGCTCCACCGCCTGAATAACAGTTTCCATGGACTTTTCATTCAGGTTCAAAATGACATTTTTCAGATCGTATTTTAAGTCATAGACATCTGAAAAATTATGATCGCTGTAAATTGATTGATAGTCTGCAATCTTTTGCTGAATCTCCTGGTCATCTGTAACTTTTCCCTTTCGTTCCAGTTCCTTCACCTGTTCGGCAAAAGCCTCCTGCACCTTCTTATCTTTGTCGAGAGTAAATAAAGTTCCTGTCTTTTTTACACGCTTCCCTTCCTCCACATAGTAAGTAATATATCCGCTCTGAGATGCCCCTACAAGTTTTTCATCTCTAAAAGCGATACCCGTAAAAGATAAGGTATTGGTAATCTTGTCCTCGGTAACTTTATATACACTGAGCTTCTTTTTCCCCAGAAATAAAACCACATTGATCAACAGATAAACAAAAATTACTGCAAATATGACAAGCCCTATGTTCCAATGTATTTTTTTTCTCTTCCTTTTTGCCATCTATGAGATCCTCCATCGTCTGAGGGCCGCTCCGCCTAAATAGTCTGCCTTGCATCCCTGGCTCCAGTCATTGGTTTCCATCATCTCTTCAAATTGATCTTTGAGTTTCCACCAGCTGACTCCCCAATTAGAAAAGGATGCATCCTCCTTCGGTACCCTGCTAAACAGCCGCTCAATCACCATATCTCCCCGGACGTGGCAGATAAACTGGCAGAGCCGCTTAAGATATTCATCCGCAGAACATAATTCTATTTTACCATGTTCAAAATCCTCATACAACCTGGAACCTTTAGGGATATAAAGGGAGTGAAGTTTTACGATCTGTACGGGAAGTGCGGATAGGATTTTTGCCGTTTCAATGACGTCCTCCATAGTATCTCCCGGAAGATTCAAAATCACGTGTGTGCAGATATCGAATCCATAAGGAGCTGTCATCAAAACTGCATCCAGATATTCTGCCAGTGTATGTCCTCTGTCAATCTGTCGGAGAGTGTGATAATTTGCTGTCTGAAGACCGTATTCTACAGTGATTTTAAGATTATATTCTCCCGAAATTTCTTTCATAACATCCAGATATTCCCTCGTAATACAGTCCGGTCTTGTGGATACGGAAATACCGGCAATATCTTCTGTCTGTGCTGCCTCCGTAAGATAAGACCGAAACTTTTGAAGGGAAAGAAACGTATTGGTATAGTTCTGAAAATATGCTATAAATTTTTTCGCTTTGTAACGTTTTGATATTTTTTCTTTTGTTTTTAAAAGCTGCTCTGTTACAGAATTTTCGGCATCCATAGCCTCAAATCCTGTTCCGGCGCCGCCACAGAAACTACATCCTCTTCCTTCCATCCGGTTCGGACATGTCACCGGCAGATTTACCGGAAGTTTATATACTTTTTCTCCATAGATTTCTTTTAAATGGCTACTGTAAGTTAGGTATCGTTCCATTTTAGTTTTCCTTTGATAAAACATCCGTCATCGTCTGATAAAGCGCAGGCTTGGTTTCTCCTTTTAAGACCACAGAAATAAATTCTTCTCCGTCTTCATTTTTTGTCAGAAGAATTAAACATGAACCAGCCTGAGTTGTGGTACCGGTTTTCCCCCCAATCATGTAAACCTGATGCGGCAGATTATACTCTCCTGCAATATACTGATTGGTAGTAGACATGTCATATCGCTTTACTTCTCCTTTAGAACCGGTATATTCAATGGTACTGCTTGATTTTCCCGCAATATCAAAAAATTCATTATGCTTTGTCAGTTCCTTAAAAATAAGATAGAGATCATAAGCTGTTGTATAATGATTGCCAAGATGGAGACCATTTGGATTTTCAAAATGAGTCTTTGTTGCACCCAGTTGTTTTGCTCTCTCATTCATCATCTTTACAAATGCCTTTTCGCTTCCCGCAATCTCCTCTCCCAGAGCGACTGCCGCATCATTTGCCGACATTACGATCAGGGCATTGAGTAATGCTTCTATTGTAATTTTATCACCCTTTTTTAAATGAATCGCAATCGCCGCCGCATCATCAAAAGTAATATCGTGTTTGATTGTTACCGTCTTTTGAAGATCGCAGTGTTCTAATGTCAATAGCGCTGTCATTATCTTTGTAATGCTTGCCGGATAGGCACGATCAAAAACCTTCTGACTGACGATCACCTGATTTGTCGTATTATTTACCAGCAATGCTTCTTTCACATCTTTATAATCACTGCTCTGTGCCTGTTCCTTTGATATTATGGCAACATCAGAGCCCTTGGACTGCCAGCGATCGGAAATCGCCACTTCCTTTATCTGTTCTTCGTTTTTTTTATAATGGCTGTCATAGCTTGTTGATAATCCCAACGCCTGATCCATAAACTGGCATCCCGGAAGACAAATCAGCATGCACACCATCATCAAACAAATTATTTTCTTCTTCATCTTTACTGCTCTGTAAAAAAAGACCGTCTGCTGACAGCCTATTTATACATATTCCTCCAATCTAAATCTCCTCGGTCCAATGCCAGAATTAAAGCTTCCGCTGTCGGAAGATTTGTGGCACATGGAATATTATACTGGTCACAGAGATTTAAAACATTATAAAAATCCGGTGTCCTTTTTTTATTTGACGGGTCCTGCAAAAAAATTAAAAGGTCGATTTCATTATTTGAGATTTTGGAACCCATCTGCTGCATTCCGCCAAAATGTCCTGCGAGAAGTTTATGCATTTTTAAATTGGCAACGTCCTCGATCATCTGACCCGTAGTACTGGTAGCGTAGAGTTCATGTCTTTTCAGAATGTCCTGATATGCAATACACAAATTTTGCATAAGATTCTTTTTCCCATCGTGAGCAACTAATCCTACATTCATATCCCCAAAACCTCCTAATGTCGTTTTCTTTGCAAATGAATATTTAACAACAGCCCGATTGCGATCGAGGCTGATAGTAATGAACTGAGTCCATAACTGATAAATGGCAGTGGCTGTCCGGTATTCGGCATAGTTCCGGTTGCTACCGCAATATTAATAAAAGACTGAAATCCCATGTATCCGGCAACACCCGTTGCAACATAGCATCCGATCAGGCTCCCTGCCTTTTTGGCAGTCTGAATACACTGAAAAACCAACAAAGCTAATACTCCGATTACAATAACACAGCCCACAAAGCCAAATTCCTCACCTACTACAGAAAAAATAAAATCTGTCTGACTCTCTGAAACAAGGTTTACATCGCTTGCCGATACATCCGAAATCGTATTACTTCCGAATCCCTTGCCGAACAGACCACCGGAGCCAATCGCCATAATAGAATTGTTTGTCTGCAGCGCTGTGGAGTCCGCATAATTTTCCGGATGCAAAAAAGACATAATACGTGCTACCTGATGAGGCTTTAGCAGAATCTGTCCCGGTGTCTGCACATACCATAGAAACACTGCCAGAAGCGGAATTCCAATCACAAGGCACCGGACAATCAATTTCGAAGAAAGTCCTGCCACAAATACCATTCCGAGAATAATAAAACAGATGTCCAACGCAGAAGACAGACTCGGCTGGTCTAAAATAAGATAGAGAGGCGGTGCACACAAAAGTGCCAATTTTCCTAAGGTTTTCGGCTCATTTAAGTCATCCTGATGCATCACCAGAAAATCCGCCACCACTATAATCATAATTACTTTACTAAGTTCCGACGGCTGAAATGTGCCAAGAGGCCCCAGAGAAAACCAGCGTTTTGCATTGTTTACATTTTTCCCAAACAGCTTGACACCAATTAACAGCACAAGATTAATCACATATAAAATCCGGGAACTCCCTGTAAATACCTGAAAGTCAATCAACGATACCGTCACCATGACACAAACCCCCATGACAATTCCCAGGGCCTGTTTTGTCACAAACGACGGATTGGCACTGTGAATAAACACCAGTCCCATTGCCGCCAGAACCAGTACATTAATGATCATCTTGAAATTGTAATTTTTCAGTCGGTAATTTCGAAACATTTTTTACTCCATATTATTTACGCAGCTCTCGAATCGGAATATTGGCATACAGTGCCGGTCCTTCAGATTCTTCACTGTTTTGTGTAATTTGAATATCTAGTCCTTCTGCATCAATTTCCATATATTTAGAAATCACTTTAATAATATCATTCTTAATCAGTTCCATTGTTTCCGGAGAACAGTTGGAGCGGTCAGAAACCAACAGAAGTTTCAGTCGGTCCTTTGCCACTTCCCCGGAGCTTTTCTTTTTAAAAAAATTATCAAATAAACCCATCCTTCAGTCCTCCTTACTTTTTAAATACATTTGCAAGTCTCTGGAAGAATGTCGGTCCGGTAATCTCCATAAATGGTACTTCTTTTCCCATAACGCGGGAACAGATATTTTCATATGCTTTTCCTGCCGGTGTACTGCTGCCAACCAGTGGTTCTCCCTGGTTCGTAGAAATTACAATATTTTCATCATCCGGAACAATTCCTATAAGATCAACGGCAAGAATGTCCAGCACATCCTCTTTTGAGAGCATATCTCCTCTGTTCACCATGTCCATACGAATTCGGTTGATTACAAGATCAATTTTATGTATATCATTCGCCTCCAAAAGTCCGATAATACGATCCGCATCACGGATTGCAGATACTTCCGGTGTTGTGACAATTAATGCACGGTCAGCGCCGGAAATCGCATTTTTAAATCCCTGTTCAATTCCCGCCGGACAATCCAGAATAATATAATCAAACTCTTCCTTCAGCTCCTCTACCAGTTTGCTCATCTGTTCCGGTGTCACAGATGTCTTATCCCTTGTCTGTGCAGATGGAAGAAGAAATAAATTCGGGTATTTCTTATCCTTGATCATCGCCTGCTTCATTCTGCAGTTGCCTTCTACTACATCAACCAGATTATATACAATTCGATTCTCAAGCCCCATTACTACATCCAGATTACGAAGTCCGATATCTGTATCGATCAATACAACTTTCTTTCCTTCCTTCGCCAATCCTGTTCCGACATTGGCTGTCGTTGTTGTCTTTCCAACCCCGCCTTTTCCGGATGTAATTACAATAACTTCACTCATTCTTTTCTTCCTCCATTTATTTACTATTATACTATAATTTCATTTAAGAGCGCTTTTGATATGGGCTCAATATAAATATTTTCATCTTCCACAAATGCAATCTGCGCCTCCATCGGCTGATGATCATTGGCCTTTGATCTTCCAAATCGCTTTTTCTTTTTCTCCCGTTCCCCGTCAGAACACCTGGCAAGACGGCTTCCAATGCGGATCTGCATCGGCTGCATGTCCAGTGCGGCTACGAAAGAACGTTCATCGCCATCACTTCCTGCACAGAGATACCCTTTTGCACAGCCTAAAACCACGACATTTCCTTTCGCAGTTACGGATGCTCCCGGATTTACATCTCCAATAACAACAACACTTGCATCGGACGTCAGACTCTGTCCGGATCGGAGCGTCCCTCTGTAAAACTGTCCTGACCCTTTTTTCCTGCTGTCAACAGAACTATCCTGATCCTGCGGTTCAAATACTTTTTTCGCCGCTTCTGCAAAAGAAGTCTCCATCATACGATCGTCTTCGATCACATAAGCAATAAGCAAAGAACTTTTTTCCGAGATCAGATCCACCAGCTCTTTCATCTCTTCAGAGTCAAGTTTGCGTCCCTCGATTTTAACAGCAATCTGCTTTTGATTATTAAAGAATTCTTTCGCCTGCTCAAACTTCTTTGAAACCGCCTTTTTAAGATCTTCAAAATCCAGATCAGGGTCCAGTACAATGGTCAATCCAAAACTATTTCCTTTTAACAATATTGGATCTTTCATATAATCCCTCTCTTCTTAAACCTAATCTCCTGCCGCACCAAGATTGGATACAGAGGCAGTATGGTTACTTTTTTCTAATTTTGCTTTTGTTTTATCATTTGCAAAGTAATACTCATAAATCTCCCTCGCCGTTGCTGCTGCATTGGCGGATGTATATCCGAACGGAATAACAACGGTTGTGGTAATCTCAGGCTTTTCATAAGGTCCATATGAAATAAACAGTGCGTGGTTCGGACGCTTTTTATCTTCCTGCGCCGTTCCGGTCTTTCCTGCAATGTTCACTTTCATTCCTTTGAAAATATTATTTACGGAACTGTCTGCTCCGTTGATAACACCACGCATACCTGCCTGCACAGCATCCCAGTATTCACTATTATAGTGAAGCTGATTTTTCTTCTTGACACCATATTTCTTTACTGTCTTACCGCTGTCATCTGTAATCTTATTCAAGATACTTAAATCATAAACGGTTCCACGGTTGGAAAGTGTTGTCACATAATTAGAAATCTGACTTGGAGTGAAACTGTTTCTTCCCTGTCCGATAGCAGAACGGACTGACGTCTCATCAGACACCTGCGGAGATGCCTCATCCAGTTCAATTCCTGATTTCTTATTCAGCCCAAGCTGCGTCGCATATTTTTCCAGATACGCAAGACCTTCTTTACTGCTGTAAGAGCCTGATTTGTTTCCTAATTGATATCCTACCTCATAAAAGAAAGAATTACAAGATGCCTCAATTCCTGAAGTCACTGTTCTTGCTCCATGTTTGCTCGGATATTTCCAGCATTTTGCCGGTGGAGTAATCTTATCATACAGACCGGTACAGTTAATTACCGTTCCGGTTGTGATCACCTTTTCATTCAATCCAGCCAGCGCTGCCAGCGGTTTAAAGGTGGATCCCGGTGCCGTTTTGTGATTCAGCACCTGATTATAGAGCGGTGTGGATGAAGAATTCACCAATTGACGATAATATCCTGAATCCGTTCCATTGGACAGACGGTTACTGTCATATCCCGGATAGCTGACCATCGCTTTCACTTTTCCGGATTGAGGATCTGTAATAACAACGGATCCTGAACAAGGGTCCAGTCCGAGCTGTGCCGGTGTAATTTCCAGATTCTTAAGCTTTTTATAGATAAAATCATAGCTGCTCATAGAACCTGATTTCAACGCAGTATAGTCACTGTCTCCCTTTTTCTTCAAAATACCCTGCTCATAAAGAAGAAGACACACTTCTCTTCCGGAAAGTTTTCCGTTTAAAATTTTCTGTTCACAGACTGTCATACTAAAATCATCTGCTTCAATCAGCTGATCTTCCACATAGTCTGCCAACGCTTTCATAATTTCTTCTGTATCGTTGTATTTGCTGTCAATCTTCAAAGAAGAGATATCAATCCACTCCTTATTGATTGCATATCTTAAAAACTCTCCCAGACCGATTTTCTCATCTTTCCATCGTTGATATGTCTTATCAGATGTATCAATAGAGCTGCTCAGCAATACTTTATTGTCCGAAAGCATGCTGTAGATGTAGGAAGCATATGCCTGCTTTTCATCACTCTCATCTTTATAAGCCTTATCACTGCTAAGTATCATACTTCTGGACATCGAAATTGCAGAATCTTTTAATGTCTGAATCTTGCGATACATAGATTTCTCATAGGATGTAGCATCCTTTCCATTGAGATTCTCCAAATCGATAATTCCATTTCCAATAAGCGCATAATAGGCTTCTTTGATCGGAATCCTAATATCGTCACTATTCTCACCTTTACTGTCTGATGTGGTAAGCTTTGACAATACGATTCCGGCAATTTTCTTTTCCAGCAGATTATAAACATACTCCTGCAATTCGCTGTCAATCGACAATGTCACGTTGTTTCCTGTCCCGGCCTTAACGGTCTTCGTTGTCTGGATGACCTTTCCGATATTATTGACAATCATTGTCTTGCTTCCGCTGTCACCATGGAGATAGCTCTCAAGCTCCTTCTCAATTCCGGATTTTCCAACGGTTTCATCGGAAGAATAATAATCTTTATCATCCTCGCTCTTTCCCTTGTTATACGTTTCCAGTTCATCGGTGCTGACTGTTCCTGTATAACCGATAATATGTGACATTGCTTCACTCTTATTATACACACGAATAGATTTTGTATCAATATCTATTCCCGGAAGTTCTGAACTGCGCTCTTTAATCTCTGCAATACTTCTGCTGCTGATCTCAGTGGCAATCGTAACCTTCATATACTGAGAATATCTGCTTAAAAACGCACTATAGCGGACAGACATGATTTTCAAGGCATCCTCATTGGAATACTTCTTATCAATCTCAAACATCTTTCCGGTTCCCGCAGAACCCATGGTTCCGTTTCGAAGATATTCAAAAACTTCCTCTGCCGAAGCATTCAGCTGTTTCTTTCGAAGTTCCTTTTCAGAAGCAGATAAATCTGAGGTATCATTCCCGATTCCAAAGACATCCCTCTTAAATTTTTTCAATTTTGATCCGGTTTCCGTAAAGCGAAATTTCCCGCTTCCGGTATATTCAATAGGAATTTCGTTAATAAAAGAATCTCCGTTTTTTTCCAGAATCTGAATTACCTCATAGATTACTTTATTTTTCTCATAATTCTGTGAGGTTTCGTTTTCCTGTGCCAGTACCTGAAATTCATTATCATTTTGGAATGTTACTGTGTATACCAGCTTATTGTATGCTAAAAGTTTCCCGTTGACGTCATAAATATTTCCTCTGGTACCGGAGGTTTTCACAGTTTTTTGCACCTTATATGTAAAATCCTCTTTGTGGGATTCTCCCTGCACAATCTGCAAAACAAATACACGATAAACCAGAACGCAAAATAGTACAACAATCAGAACCGACATGGCAAGCAGACGGTTTTCCAGTAATTTTTCAGCTTTTTCGTAAATTTTTCGTAACACTAGAACATACTCCTTTTCTCACCATCGCTGATTCTTATGTTAATTTCCAGTAGAATTTTATAAATAACCAATGCTGTAATCCCTGTGTAGACTGCCTCGGGAATCATAATCTTAACCAAATAAGAGAAAAATTGCATTCTTCCTCTCATGGCAAAGAAAAAGAAGAAAACCACAAAACTGTACGCCAGAGAATTAGCCGTCAAAAGACCGATGGGCAGCAAAATATCATCTTCATAAAAATATGTGTGAAAATGTCCGTTTACATATCCAAACATAAGATAAAGAATTGCATACTGCCCGAGAACATCCCCGGAAAAAATATCAATCAGCAATCCACAGACAAATCCAATGACAAGTCCTACTTTCTTTCCTCTGATAAATCCCATCGTCACGGTAAGAATCAAAAGCACATTGGGCATAACTCCTGCCAGTTTCAGGAATTCAAAAACAGAGGTCTGCAGCAGAAAACAAAAAATTACGGAAACAACATAAAATACAATCTTTTTTGCTCTCATATTATCACCTGCTATTCCTTTGTATTTTCATCAAGATTTTCTGTTTTCTTTAAATCTGTAATCACAAGGACTTCTTTCAGATGCTCAAAATCCACAATCGGTGTGACTTTTGCTGTCTTTGTAAGCTTCGTGGAATCGAGTTTTATATCTGAGACCGTTCCGATTGTAATACCCTCATTAAACTTAGAGCTTACATGAGAAGTCACCAATTCATCCCCGTCTTTTACCTTCGCATCTTTGCTGATGTAAACCACTTCCAGATATCCATCCTCCATCGTATCAAGACTTCCATTTACAATACAGGAATCGTTTGTCTTTAAAAACATAGCGCTAACCATACTGGTATCATTGATAATTGTGCGGACTTTCGCAGTATGAGCCGTCACATCGTACACAATTCCAACCAGCCCGTTTCCCGCAATAACATTCATATCTTTTTTAATACCGTCTTTGCTTCCCTTATCAATCAGAAAAATGTCAAACCAGTTGCTGGAACCCTTACTGATTACCCTGGCTCCTACGGTATTATATTTTTTGTATTTCGTCTTTAGCTTTAACAGATCCTGAAGCCGTTCCAGCTCTACCTGATTCTGTTCCAGAATTCGGTTCTGCATCTTCATGGCGTCCACCTTTTCCTGAAGCCGCTCATTCTCTGCCATCAACTCTTTCTTGGTCTTTGTATTTTCATTCCATGAGAAGACAGAATTCCCCACAGAATTAATTCCTTTCTGCATCGGCGAGAGCACTGCAAAAAACACATTCTTAACCGGAGACAACACTCCGCCTGCAAATACGCTGACCCCAATAAAAAGCCCGAAAATCACAAGAAATATCGCCAGCAAATGACTTGAATTAATTTTTTTCTTTTGCAACTTCATAAACTATCCTCATTTCATCATCTATCATCTTTTCTTCTTAGGCAAGATAACAGCTCATCCCCCGGATCACCGTATCTTCCGGCTGCTGCGTGGTGTATACCGGAATCCCCAGTTCTTCTTCCAGCCACATACCCGCTTTTGGAAATGACGCACTGCCTCCGGAAATAAAAATCCCCTGAACCATAATATCTGCTGCCAGTTCCGGAGGAACAGTTTCTAAAACCGCTCTCGCTTCCATGGCAATCTCTTTCATATAACTTTTTACTTTCTCTTCTGCCAAAGATGCGGGAACCATAACCTTTCCCGGCAAGCCACTTAATAGATCTCTGCCTTTTATCAATACCTGTTTTTCTTCTTGTTTTTTTGAATATTGAAGTTTCAGCCGCTCTGCGCTTCTTCTTCCGATATCAATGTTATACAGTCGTCTGACCCGATGGACGATCCACTGATCGATCTGATCTCCTCCGTATTTTAACAGCCGGCTTTTTACAATTCCCCCAAGAGAAATCACCGAAATCTCTGTCGTGCCTGCTCCAAAGTCAATAATCATATTGCCACAGGGTGCATTGACATCCAGACCGCTGCCAATGGCGGCAAGCATCGGCTTTGAGACAAGCTTCACATCACGAAGTCTTCTTCCCGACTCCCAGACCAGGTCATAAAATGCCCGCTTTTCAACTCCCGTAATGTCAGACGGGGCAGCAACATCTACCGTACATTTTCTGTGATACCGGAAATATTTTCGAAACACAGCAGCCAGTAAGAGCCTCATGTTGGTATAATCCCCGATCACCCCGCTGGTAATCGGGGCAATCATCTGAATATCGGAAGGTTCTTTCTCATACATCTTATAAGCTTCGTTTCCAACGGCTCGGACATTTGCCGATCCG